>Ga0310691_10001298_pt1 | contig 38499 bp, 25 predicted proteins | sample 176DNAGHGlowgp2_FD_203887 | JGI IMG/M metagenome (GOLD analysis project Ga0310691, IMG submission 203887) | Sheep rumen microbial communities from Palmerston North, Manawatu-Wanganui, New Zealand - 1766 DNA GHGlow gp2 (v2) (version 2) | ecosystem: Host-associated > Mammals > Digestive system >... | reverse complement strand
TCCTCACTCCCCACGGCCATAATCTCTAGCAAAACTACAAAATCATAGCCGTAAGTCCTAAACTTATACGATGTTTAACATCGGACATTTAGAACATTATCTATAATCTGGTGCAAAGGTAAGAGGTTTTTGATTGATTTTTCGAAAAATCAATCAAAAACCTGTCCCCGTGATTGCGTCCCCGTGATTGTAATCCCTTAGGTTTTATTTATTTAAGGCCGAGCTTGGTCTTCACCTGAGCCGTCACGTCGGTAGAGAGCGTGGTGCTGATGTAGGGGATGCCGGCGTTGATCTCATTGATCATGACGAACTCGCCTGCCTGGCCTACGGCCTTGATGGCGTCGAGCACCTTGGCAGTGATGGCCTGCATCTTCTCGGAAGAGGCCTTCTGGAGAGCCTGCTGGTTGTCCTGATAGCTCTGCTGGATCTTCTGGTACATCTCCTGCAGCTCAGTCTGACGGCGCTGCTTGATGTTCTCGGGCAGTGTGGCCTGCTCCTTGTCGAAAGCGTCGGCTTTCTTCTGAAGCTCGTCCTGCATCGACTTGAGGTCGGCCTCATACTGTGCCTGAAGCTTGTCGATCTCTGCCTTGGCAGTGGTGTATTCGGGCATGGCCTGAATGATCTCCTGAGTGTTCACATGTCCAAACTTCTGGGCATTGGCGGTGGTCAGACCGCAGATAGCGCAAATAGCGCAAAGGATTAATTTTTTCATTTTGTTCTTATTAGTTAATTTTCAATTATCAATTATCAATTCTCAATTAGTTAGAGTATCCGAGTTTGCTGAGGACTTCGGATGAGATGTCGATCTTGGGGGAGCCGAAGATGATGCCGGTGTCGCTGGCACGGTCGAGTACAAGCTGGTAGCCGCGGTTGTCGGCAATGTCCTTGATGGCATTGTAGATCTCGTCCTGGATGGGCGACATGAGGGCATTGCGCTTCTTGAAGAGCTCGCCTTCGGGGCCGAAGTACTTCTTCTTCAGGTCGGCGGCTTGCTTCTCCTTCTCGACGATGGCGTCCTGCTTGGCTTTCTTCTGCTCCTTGGAGAGGAAGACCACCTCGTTCTGGTAGTTCTTGTAGAGTGTCTGCGCCTCGGTGGTGAGGGCGTCGACTTCAGCCTGCCACTGCTTGGATGTCTGGTTCAGCTGCTCGTTGGCACGTTCGTAGGCAGGGATGTTCTTGAGGATATACTCCATATCCACCAGTGCGAACTTCTGGGCCATTGAGTGAAGAGTGAAGAGTGAAGAGTGAAGAATCATTAGCAGTGCTAATGTCATCAAACGTCTTACCATGTTCTTTGTTACTACATTCATTGTTTTTTATTTTTTATTGTTTCTATTTTGAAGAGGATTCTGTTGGAGTGCGGAAGCCACTCTTCACTTTCTTAGAATTCCTGTCCGAGGATGAAGTGGAAATTGCTGCCGCCCTTCTTGGTGGCGCCTGCCTGGTTGGTGTAGACATCGTCGAAGCCGTATGCCCAGTCGATACCCATCAGACCCACCATGGGGAGGAAGATACGCACGCCGAGGCCTGCGGAGCGCTTCATCTTGAAGGGGTTGAAGTCCTTGGCCTGTGCCCAGGCGTTACCTCCCTCGAGGAAGCCCAGTCCGTAGATGGTGGTGTTGCCCAGCATGAAGGGATAGCGCAGCTCAAGGGTGAAGCGGTCGTAGGCATAGGAGTTGTATGAGGAGATGCTCCGTCCGTTCATCATCTCCTCGTAGGCTGCAGAGTAGGAGATGGCACCGTTGTCGTAACCACGGAGTCCGATGGTCTCCTCAGAATAGCCGTAGGAGTATCCGCTCATACCGTCACCACCCACGTAGAAGGTCTCAAACGGCGAGCGCTTGTTCTTGTTGTAGCTGCCCAGCAGTCCCATCTCTATGCGAGTCATCAGCACGAAGCACTTCTGGCCGCCTGTGAGGGCTGTGAACGAGCGCAGCTTGAACTTCCATTTATGATATTCAATCCAGCGGTAGACATCCTGCAACTCGTCTTCGTAGGTGGCCGAACTGCTGTTCTTGGCGAGGCTGGAATAGTCTTTGTTGTCGAAGAGAGACCAGGGCGGTGTGAGGCTGACAGACGCCGTGAACTCGGAGCCGCGGCGCGGGAACAGCGGGTTGTCGGATGAGTTGCGCGACAGCGCCAGGCTCAGGTTGATGTTGTTACAGTTACCGTTGTGGATATAGAAGTAGCTCCAGTCGCGCAGCATGTAGCGGGTATAGCCGAGTGTGGCCGACAGCTGGAAGAAGTCGTCGGGCCAGCGCAGACGCTTACCCCATCCTACGGAGGCGCCGAAGACTGTCATCGTCTTGTCGTCGTCGAGCATGGAGTCATAGTTGTAGTAGCCCGTATTGTACATGCCGTAGCCGGAGTTGTACAGTGCATAGTTGTTGTAGAACGAGTTGTTGCGGTAGTAGCTTGAGATATCCGACTGCTTGGAGTAGAAGACGCCGACGTTCAGGCTGTTGGGTCGCTTGCCGCCAAACCAGTTCGTGCCGTAGTTGGCGCTCAGCGAGCTGTAGTAGGAGCCGTTGGTCTGGAAGCTGAAGCCCAGCTGCTCGCCGTCGCCGTAGGGCAGGATGCCGCGGTGGAGCTTGTTCTTGCCGAAGAGGTTGCGGATGGAGAAGTTGTTGAACTTGATGCCTACCTTTCCGATGATACCCGTCTGTCCCCATCCCAGTGAGAACTCCAGCTGGTCGTTTGACTTCTGCTCGAGTTTCCAGTTGATGTCCACGGTGCCGTTCTCGCCGTCGGGCACGATATCGGGCACAATCTTCTCAGCGTCGAAGAATCCCATGGATGCGATATCTCTTACGGAGCGGGTGATGGCCTCCTTGTTGAACAGGTCGCCGGGCTTCGTGTGGAGCTCGCGTCGCACCACCTCCTCGTAGAGGCGGTCGTTGCCGTATATGCGTACGTGGTTGAGATGGGCCTGCGGTCCTTCTGTGACGCGCATCTCAAGGTCGATGGAGTCGCCGGCGATATTCACCTCCACTGGCTCAATGTTCGAGAAGACATAGCCGTTGTTGTAGTACCAGTTGCCGGCAGCGTCGTCGTCTTCCTTCAGGCGCTTGTTGATGTGCTTCTGGTTGTAGACGTCGCCCTTCTTCATTTCAAGCACGTTGTTCAGGTAGTCGGTGGTGACAACGGTGTTTCCCACCCATGTGATGTCGCGGATATAGTACTTGTCGCCCTCGTCGACCTTCACAAACACGTCCACGTGCTTCTCGTCGTAGTTGGAGACGGAGTCTTCCAGGATGGTGGCGTCGCGGAAGCCGAGTTCGTTGTACTTGTCGATCATGGCCTGCTTGGCCTCGCGGTAGCGCTCGTCGGTGAATTTCTTCGACTTGAAGAGGTTGGTGAACTTGCCTGCCTCGTGGATCTTGCCAAAGGCACCCTTGCTGAACATCGTACCCTTGATCTTGTTGTCGTTGATCTTTTCGTTGCCGACGATGATGATCTTGTGGACTTTCATCTTGGCCTTCTTGTCGATGTTCACGTCGAGGATCACTTGGTTGGCCTTCTCCGGGTCGTCGCGCTGGGTGATGGCTATCTCTGCATTCTTGTAGCCCTTCTCGTCGAAGTATTTCTTGGCGAGGATCTTGGCGCGGTCGATCATGTTAGGTGTGATCTGACTGCCTCGCATGATGCCCAGCTTGGCCTCCATGTCCTCGCGCTCCGCCTTCTTGATGCCGATGTAGTTGATGCTGCTGATGCGGGGGCGCATGCCCAGATGGATGCACAGGTAGATCTTGCTGCCCACGAGGGAGTCGGCGGTGATGCTTACCTTGGAGAAGAGGCCGTTGCGCCAATAGCGTTTCACTGCCTCAGTAATCGCACTGCCTGGGACTTCTATCTTCTGTCCGACGCTCAGTCCTGAAAGGCCTGTAAGCACATAGTCCTCGTAGCCCTCGACACCTTCGACGGCAATGCCTCCTATCTCACAGCTGCGGGGCGTGCCTGCGTAGGAGATGTCGGGATTGACGATCTTGTCCTGGGCATATAGAGTGGAGAGTGATGAGTGAAGCGTGAAGAATGCCACAAGCAGCACGAGTCTCTTCATCTTCAGGCTTGTCTTCTTCTGAACTCTCAATACCTTATTATATATATAGTTCATTCTTTATCTTCGTTTTTACTTCTTTTCTCCCTCTTCAGCCTCTATCTGTGCCTCGGTCTTGCCAAAGCGGCGCTGACGGCGCTGGTAGCTGATGATGGCATTGTGGAGGTCCTCCTCGCTGAAGTCGGGCCAGTAGGAGTCGCAGAAATAGAACTCTGAATAGGCGCACTGCCAGAGCAGGTAGTTGGATATGCGCACCTCGCCTCCAGTACGGATGAGCAGGTCAGGATCGGGCATCCAGTTCGTCCACAGGTTCTCGCTGATGGTGTCCTCGGTGATATCGTCGATGTTCATCTCGCCGTTCTGCACCTTGCGGGCAATGATCTTGGTGGTGTTGACAAGTTCTTGCTTCGATGAGTAGGGCATGGCAATGGTCATGGCCATACCGTCGTACATCGCCGTCTCTTCTACCATCGAGCGCAGCTTGTCCTGTACGCTCTGCGGGAGTCTGTCGACGTCGCCCACGACATGGAAGCTGACGTTGTTGTTGTGGAACAGCTGCATCTTGAAGAAGCTGAGCACCAGCCCCATCAGCGCCTCTACCTCATAGGCGGGCCTGTTGAAGTTCTCTATGGAGAAGGCGTAGACCGTCAGGTACTTCACGCCTAAGTTAGAACACAGGGTGGTGATGGTCTCGAGGTTGTCAAGTCCGGCTTTATGGCCGAAAGTACGATCCAACCCCCGATCCATGGCCCAGCGCCCGTTGCCGTCCATGATGATGGCAATGTGCTGTGGGATGCGGTTCATGTCCAATTGCTCGCTCATATCTCTCTATAAACTATAAACTCTAAACTATAAACACATTAAAATCAGTCTCTGTCGTTGTGGCACGTCTTGCACTTCATCCAGATGTCGTAGGAGACAGCCAGCTGTAGGACGCTGTAGCAGTCGGTGTTCTTGAACAGTCCGCTGCTCTGGATGCCGTATATGTCCTTCCTTCCGTCGAGGTAGTCGCTGGGTGTCAGCCTCATGACCCACTCTGCTGTCAGGTTCAGGCGCTGGCTCACCTTGTATTTGATGCCCGCTCCGATGGGCAGGCTCATGGTGATGCCGCTGTTCTCTCCGCTATGGTTCGTCAGACCCAGTCCGAGGGTGATGAACGGCACCAGCCTGCGTGCTCCGTGGTATTCGCGGCCTGTGCCGTATGCCCAGAAGTTGTATTCGTAGCGCAGGATGCCTTCCGTCAGGGTGTTGTCGAACGAATAGGGCTCCTTTCCCTGCCAGGTGTCGACATTGTCGCTGGAGCCTTTGATCTTCCCCATTCCCAAATTGAACGACAGGGCCATTCGCGGGTTAAGGTGGTATTTGACGATCAGCGTCCCCCAAGGTTCCATGCCTTTCAGCAGGTTCCCGTTGAAATCGCCGGTGTAGTTCAACAGTCCGGCTCCTGCACCCATCTCCATCTTGTATTCCGGCTCGTCCTGTGCAGAGGCAGTGAGGCTGTGAAGCGGTGAAGCGGCAAAGAATAAAAGGATGGTAAAAATCAGACAATGAATATCATTCCTCATAATTCCTCATACTTCTCATTCGTCACTCTTTCACTTTCCGCTACTCTACGAGGATGCCTCGCCACACCTCGCCGCTGCTCTTGTCCTTGAGCCAGAGGGCTCCCTCTTTGTCGGTCATGGCTTCCACTGCACTCAGACTGGCATTGGCAGGGAGCTGCATCGACTCTGAGGTCTTCCATGTTATGCCGCCGTCTCTGGTGATGCGAATCCAGTTGCTGTCGATGGCAAGCACGTTGCCGTGGAACCACACGAGGCTGAAGTCGCTCATGGCGGGGAGATTGTATCTGTTGTAGGACTCAAAGGGCACATAAGCCCATTTGCCCGGCTTGCTGTTTTCTCCGTATTCTGCTATCTTGCGCCATACGCTGCAGACCACCTCGCCCTCTTTTATCACGCCAGCGAGTAGCTGGTAGTCTGTGTTGGGGATGGCGCTGTAGGGATGGGAGACGAAGGCAATGCTTTCTTTCGGCAGGAGCGCCATATCGTCGTCCAGTTCATCTACGGTCCATGTGGCTCCTTCGTCCTTCGTCACCACAAGCTGTCCCTGCTGGTTGTAGGCGTAGGCTTCCTTTGTGCCGGCTCCGATGAAACGGGCCAGTCCTGCGCTGGCTACAATCTTCTCCCACTTGGCTTTCACTTCGTCCACGGGATAGCTCTCGGCAGACTTCTTCTCCCAGATCAGCTTGCCGGTCTCTGTCTGGTGCTTGTTGACGACGACCTCATAGGCACGGTATCCGCTACCGTCGTTGGCATAGACGCGGATCTCCCTCGGCTTTGAGAAGTCAAGCGAGTCGGTAGAGGAATAGTTGTACAGCGTGTCGCTTGTCAGGCTTTTGATGGCGACGTAGCCGTTGTTCTTGGTGCCGATGCTTACCAGCACGTGGCTCAGGTCGCAGTCGGCAAACAGAGAGTCGAGGTTGTAGACCTTTCTCCTGTTCTGGTCGATGGAGAACGTAACGGGGTTTGAAAGTGCCCTCCTGTAGACGGAGTCCTTGCCCGACTTTGAGGTGGTATGGATGATCCGAGTTACCGACGTCAGAGTGAAACTGGTGATGGCGGTGTCGTTATAGTAGACAATGTCGCTGTCGTCACTTGTTCCGAGGCATGACGTCAAAAGCAGCGTGCCGATAACCAGTGCGCAGAGTGCTGATATGTATTTGTTCATTCCTGTCAGAAATACGATTTTTACACAATTCGGCTGCAAATTTACTCACAATTCCGCAAATTGCGGTCATTTTCACCTTATAATTAAAGAAAATATGCCATTATTTGACCGATTTTAAGTTAGTTTTGTTTTTCGTTCTTTCATTTTTTCATTTTTTCATTAAAAGGATGTTGCTCCTGACAATAAAAGGGTGTTGCTCTTGACAATGAAAGGGTGTCGCTCTTGACAATGAAAATTGGCTGCACCTTTCGGCACAGCCAATCTTCTTATCTCAAGTATTTTCCAGCAACTTACCCCCGTGGGGAGAAGTCGCCTTTGCATTGTTTACAACTTCGGTCCTGCAGCGACGAGAGCCTTACCAGCCTCGTTACCCTCGTACTTCTTGAAGTTCTTGATGAAGCGTGCAGCCAGATCCTTGGCCTTCTCTTCCCACTCATTGCGGTTCTGATAGGTGTCGCGAGGATCGAGGATGCCCCATGCCACACCGTTGAGCTGTGTGGGAACCTCGAAGTCGAAGTAAGGAATCTTCTTCGTGGGAGCGTTCAGGATGTCACCACCCAGGATGGCATCGATGATACCACGTGTATCCTTGATGGAGATACGCTTGCCGGTACCGTTCCAACCAGTGTTCACGAGGTATGCCTTGGCACCGCTCTTCTCCATCTTCTTCACGAGCTCCTCAGCATACTTGGTGGGGTGCAGCTCGAGGAAGGCCTGGCCGAAGCAAGCGCTGAAGGTAGGAGTGGGCTCTGTGATGCCACGCTCTGTACCAGCGAGCTTAGCTGTGAAACCAGAGAGGAAGTAGTACTTCGTCTGCTCAGGAGTCAGGATAGATACGGGAGGCAGCACGCCGAAAGCATCGGCAGAGAGGAAGATCACGTTCTTAGCCTCAGGGCCAGCGCTCTTGCCGTTCACCTTCTGGGCGATCTTCTCGATGTGGTTGATGGGATAGCTGACGCGGGTGTTCTCTGTCACGCTCTTGTCTGCGAAGTCGATCTTGCCGTTGGCATCGACGGTCACGTTCTCCAGCAGGGCATCGCGACGGATGGCGTTGTAGATGTCAGGCTCGCTCTCCTTGTCGAGGTTGATCACCTTGGCATAGCAGCCACCCTCGAAGTTGAACACACCCTCGTCGTCCCAGCCGTGCTCGTCGTCACCAATGAGCAGACGCTTAGGATCGGTAGAAAGCGTGGTCTTACCTGTACCAGAGAGGCCGAAGAAGATAGCGGTGTTCTTACCCTCCATATCGGTGTTGGCAGAGCAGTGCATGGAAGCGATACCCTGCAGGGGCAGATAGTAGTTCATCATAGAGAACATACCCTTCTTCATCTCACCACCGTACCAGGTGTTGATGATGCACTGCTCGCGGGTTGTGGTGTTGAAGGCCACACAAGTCTCTGAGTTCAGACCCAGCTCCTTGTAGTTCTCAACCTTTGCCTTAGAAGCGTTGTAGATCACGAAGTTAGGCTCGAAGCTCTCCAGCTCCTCAGCAGTGGGCTGGATGAACATGTTCTTCACAAAGTGAGCCTGCCAGGCCACCTCGACGATGAAACGGACACGCAGACGGGTAGCCTCATTGGCACCGCAGAAAGCGTCCATCACATACAGATTCTTATTGCAAAGCTCCTTGATGGCGATCTCCTTCACCTTGGCCCAGACCTCTTCGCTCATGGGGTGGTTGTCGTTCTTGTATTCCTCAGAAGTCCACCATACCTTGTCCTCGCTCTGTGCATCCTTCACGATGTACTTGTCCTTAGGCGAGCGGCCGGTATAGATACCAGTCATCACGTTAACGGCATTGAGCTCGGTGTTTACGCCCTTGTCGAAACCCTCGAGGCCTGCCTTTGTCTCCTCTTCGAAGAGGTACTCATACGACGGATTGTGAGCAATCACGGTTGAACCGGTGATGCCATACTGTGTCAAATCTAACTTTGCCATATTACTAATCTTTGTTGTTTAAGTTGTTACTTTTCTCAAATTGCGGTGCAAAGTTACTAATAAAATGAGAATTAAAAGTTAGGAATTAAGAATTATTAGCGCACACAGCCCCCTTTTTAGGTTAAAGAAATGAAAAAAGAATGTCGGAGTGACTTTTTTGCCACTCCGACATATCAAACACACGGCGATTGCCGGCTCTTATTTAATCATTACCTTACCGTTCTTGATATAAAGACCTCGGACAGGCTCCTGGCTCAGCCGCTGGCCTGAGAGATTGTAAATCTGATGGTTAGAAGCCGCCTTGGGTTCAGCCTTCGTGGCGACGATGCCACTTCTGATGTCGGCTTTCACGCTTCCACTATATTGGCCAATGAAGAAGATGGCGCCTGTGGACTGTTCGCTGATGATGTAGAGGAAGGGGTGATTGGCGTGGAATCGCTTTGGCTCCTCAGGCATGTCAGACTCACCCACTTGTATCACGGTGACGGCAGCAGCCTCTGTGCCCTCTTCGTCGAGTTTGATTTTTGCCACTTGGAACATATTGCTGATGTAGACTGGCGTATTGCAGAACCAGGGGAACTCGGCAGCGAGAGTGAATGCGGAGGGCATGCCCAGGTCTTTCATCGTGTCTACCAGCGGCTGGAAGGTCTCGGTCTCAAAGCGAGGCAGCTTCAGATCGACTTCTTCCCAACTGCCCTTGAACTGCCAGTTGCTGCCGTTGAGGGTTTCAAGCACCTCGCCGACGGTCTTGTCCTCACGAGGCAGGAAGATGTCCATCCTATAGGCGCCGTTGCCGTATGGCAGGCGGATGGCCTGATAGAGGTCGTTCTCTGTGTATTGGAAGTCTGTGCCCATTTTGTGCATCATGGGCACTTCTTCTCCTCCGCCAAAGGACTCATTCTGCGTCAAGTCTTTATCGAAGGGATCGCTCCACATGCCCTTGAAGTAGAGGGCATTCAGGAGATAACTGACGACATTAGGATCGAATGAGTCTTCGTCGAGCACTTTGGGAATCATGCCCATCGTGTGATCGTTGGCCCACTGGTTGATGACGTCCATCGTCTCGCCATCATTGAAGTCACGGTTCTGGGGCTGGGCATCGTAATAAGTATTGGCTTTGTCGATGAAACCTTCCTGCAGACGATAGCCGAGACCCTCGTTGACGAAGATGGTGTTGGCAATGAGGGCCTTGGTCTTGGCATCGAGGTCGTTGGATTCCCTGAGCATCTTCTGACAGAAGGCATTGATACCATCGGCACCGGCCTCGCCGAAGCCTAATGTCTCGTTGATCTCCTTCAGGGTCTGGCCGTCGGCAGCGTTGTTGAGCATGCCTAAGGCGAAGGTGATGCTCAGCGGCGAAATGATCTTGCTCTTATCGCCTCGGGCCTCGCGGAAGAGGTTGAAGGCGAAGTCGTTATTGCTTTCTATCAGTTTCCGCTCACCCCCGGCAAGTTCGATCTCCTTGGGAGCGTCGAAGTCGGAGGCGGTGAAATAGAAGTCGTTGCAACTGACGGAGTAGAGTTCATCGTAGTCGCAGATGCAGGTTGGTACAGGTTCGAATGCGAAAGTGGTCAAGCCGCTTCTCTGATAGCCGACTCCCTCCACGCCGACAGCGTCGCTGTCTGTGTAGCGATAGCGGGTGAAGAGTTTGCCGTTGGCCTTGATGGTCTCTCGGATGGCAGAGCCTGGATATCCATAGGGCCAGTCGCCATTGCTCTCTTCCTTCATGACTGGCTCTGTGAAGTCGATGATCTTGAAGTCTTTTTCGCCTCGATACTCAGCCATGTACACCCGTCCTTCCTCGTCTTCGCGGTAGGCGGCATAGTAGGTCTCCTTGGCGCGAACCTCGTCGCTTCTGTACATCTTCATATATTGGCGGCCGTCTATCACGGTGTCGCCCCTGAGGGTGTACCACATTGTAATCAGCTTGTGCCCCTTGTAAGGGTCGTCGGGTCTTAGTGTTTCGCTTTCCGTGATGTGGTGATAGATATAGGTCCACGTCTTGCCCTGCACCAGCATGGGGCGCTTGGGGGCTGCTGCGCCAGCCGTCATACAGCCTGCTGCAAGCATCAGTAATAATAGGGTTCTTTTCATAAACATAATTTTATAGGTCTTTATTTTTATAACTGCAAAGTTACGAAAAGGACGTAAAACTTGACCAATATTTAATACAACTTAACACAAGGATTATGGTCTGAGGATGTCTGCAGAGAATCTGATGAATGTCGTAATGTCAAGAAAACTTGCCTAAAAAAGTGTTCTCCCGTTTGCATGAAATAGAAAAACGGAAGCCGAAAAACGGGGCTTTTTGAGTTACCAGCCACCTTTCTGGGACTTTACTTAGACTAAAGTCGGAGTTTAGTTAGGGTAAAGTCCGAGTTTAGTCTGGGTAAACTCCAGCGTTTCTTTCATTGAATTCGGCCGAAATTGACGGTTTTTGGGGCGAAATCAGGGTGTTTTGGGGCTGTTTTTAGAGTCCGAAAACCATAACCATCACACTATCAACCGATTACAAAAACGCTCAAAACTCGCGTATTTGAAGCCCAATGTCGGCTTCCTGACTAATACGCGAGTTTTGAGAGCTTCTTTGTAAAGAAAGTTATGACTATTTTCTTTGTAAGAAACCCTTGTCAGGCGGCTTTACGCGAGCTATTGTCCCATCGACTGCCTGTACTCCAGCAGCTTGTTCTGGCAGTTGGCAAAGGCGTCGGTCTTCTTGTCAAGTGCCTGCTGATAAAGCATCTGTGCCTCGAGCAGGTCGCTCATCTTCGTGGTGCCTGCCTGATAGAAGTTGCGGTTCAGACGGAGGTTCTCCTCTGCCTGCTCAACGCTCCGCTGGGCGATGGCGAGCTGCTGGCGGGCTTCCTCTACGTCGTTCCTGGCTTTCTGCATGCGTATCTTCAGCAGTTCAGAGTTGTCTGCCAGCTGTTCCTCGGCCTTCTGCTGCTCAATCTTCTTGCGCTTGATGGCGTGGGAGCCTCCCCACCAGTCTGAGATAGGTACGCTGACGGTGGCGAAGATCATGCCGAAGCTGCGGTCGTTGTCGAGCAGGTTGTGGTAGTTATAGCCTGCCCCAACGGCTACTGTAGGCAGGTTCTCTCCCACGGCAATCTTCTTCTGCAGGCTGGCAGCCTCCACCTGTTTGCCCAGCAGCTGGTATTCGGGTGTCGCCAACAGGGCTTCGTCGGGATTCAGCTGGGGCAGGGCAGCCATCGTCTCCTCCTGTGGGAAGCTGACGGTGAAGGAAGTGTCGCGCAGTCCGCAATACTGGGCTATCAGCAGGCGGAGGATGCTGAGGCCATTGTTCAGCTTCAGTTTCGAGCTCTCAATGTCGTTCTGCCGCAACTGTACCTGTAGCAGGTCGTTCCTCAAGGCTACGCCGGCGCGGACGGCCACGTCTACATCCTTGGCAATATCAGCCAGCAGGGCCTCGACGGTGTTGACGGTCTTCATCTTCTCCTGAAGCGACACCATCTGCCAGAAGTATTCCTCGGTGGTCTTTTCAACCTCGTTCTCAGAGAGTTGCAGCTGCAGGCGACTGGCTTCTTCGCCTACCTTCGCAAGCTTGTTGCCGTTGATGATCTGGCCTCCAGCAAAGACGGGCTGCACGGCTGTGAGTGAGGCGATGGTGCCGTTCTTCATCATGGAGACGCTGATGGGATTGGCCAAGGCGGCAAGCGCCTCGGCAGGGAATATCTGGCTCAAGGTGGCGCCCATCTCTGGAGTGATCATCCCTGATGGGTCGATGTCCATCTTTGCCATACCCTTGTTGGCGTTGAACCACAGGCCTGTGCCGCTGACGCTGGGGAAATACTTCGTGAAGGCTTCCTTGCGCTGTTGTTGTGCGGCGTCGATAGTGTGACGGGCAGAGCGGATGGCGATATTGTTCTGAAGGGCGGAGTCCTTGAGTTGCTCCAGAGTGTAGGTCTGGGAGGTTGCTGTAGCACAGCAACAGACGGAACAGAATATGACGAGTATCTTTTTCATTGCTTACTTTGTTGAAACTATAACTACGCAATCACTTGGTTGAGACCTTCCAGTAGATCACGGGCAGCATGGTTACTACCATGATGAGCGAACCTATGCCACCAGCGAAGATGGTGACACCTACTGGCATCCAGAACGAACTCTGGGCGATGATCATCGGCACCACGCCCACAGCCGTCGTAGCCGTCGTGAGGAAGATGGGCACCATGCGGCGCTTGCCGGCATCGTAGGCAGCCTGCTTCACGGCATTGTTGTAGCCCTCGCGGTCCACCGTCCAGTCGCCGTTCTTTTCCACATATTTGTTAATAAGGTCTATGGCGTGCTCGAAAATCAGTATCTCGTTGCGCATGATCATTCCCATCAGCGTGATGAGGCCGAAGATGGAAGTCAGGCCCAAGGCGCGGTTCATCAGTCCGAGACCTATCAGGGCTCCTGGAATCATCAAGCCGAGGGCTGCCATGCAGACCGCTGTGATGCCATACTTCTTGAAGTTGAACAGGAGGAAGAAGAACACGATGATCATCGCGATGGTGATGCCTCCGAAGATCTGCGGCAGGGCTTCGTCGCCATACTCTATCTCGCCGCCTACCTCAGAGCGCACACCCTGCGGCAGGTCGATCTCCTCCTTCATGATCCGCGCCAGTTTGTTCTCTACGGGAGAGGTAAAGACACCCTGGGCGAAATGGCCCGTCACCGTGATGCAGCGCTCACCGCCACGATGCATGATGCGGCTCTCCGTCCATCGGGGACTCACCTTGGCAATCGAGCGCAGGGGAACGGTGCTGTTGCTGCTGTGCACCCCTGACGAGAGGATCGACGTAGGCGAGGAGATGCCGAGGTTGGCGATGTCGGAGAAGGTCATGTCGGCATCGTCCTTCACAATGATGGGCAACTCATAGTCGCCTTCCCAGATTTGTCCTACTCGCAGGTCGCTTGATGTGGCGCTTAGTGCCAGCTGAGCTGTGGTATGGGTGATGCCCAGCTGTGCCGACTTCACGGGATCGAGCTTCACGTTGATGATCGGATAGGGCTGTAGGTAGTCGGTGTGTACCCATTCCAGCTCGGGCATCTGCCGCATCCTCTCCATCATCCTTTCAGCCACGACATGCAAGGAGTCGAGATTGTCGCCATAGAAGCGGTATTCCAGTTCTGGCACCTCCAGATAGTCCAGCCTCTTGAACTTCACATAGGCGTTGGGGAAGGCATCGCCCAGCTTGGGCTGGTATTCAGAGAGGAGGTCGAGCGTCGCATATTCGTCCTTCGTGTTCACAATGAACTGGGCATAGTTGTTGCCAGCCATCTGGGGGGCATAGGCATCCATGAAACGGGGCGACGAACAGCCGAGGAAGCTCGTGATGCCCTTCACACGGTCGTCTTTCTCCAGGACATGCCTCACGGAGTCGGCAATCAGTTCCGTCTCTGCCAGACCCTTGCCGTCAGGCAGGTAGATTTCCACGGCAAACTGGTCGCGGTCAGCATAGGGGAACAGGCGAATCTTCAGCGTCGGCAGTATCAGTAACGATATCAGGATGACGGCGATACCGCCGCCGATGGTCAGCATCGGGTGGCTGAACGTCCAGTCGAGGGTCTTGTCGTAGGTGCGCTGTACCCACTTCGTAATGGCATTGCCTCCAGTACTCACCTTGCCGGGCTTGATGATCTTGACCTCGAGGAAGGGGATGACCGTCACAGCAAGCAGCAGCGATACCATCAGGTTGATGGTGATGGTCCAGGGGAAGTCTTCCAGCGCATCGAGGAACATGCCCTTCATCGTGAGGAGGAAGGGGAAGAAGATGGCGCAGATACAAATGGTGGCGAGCATCATCGGCATGAAGTACTGCTTGGCGGAGTCGATGGCCGCCTGCTTGGGCTCATAGCCTTTGTTCAGGTATTCCAGATAGCCGTCGATGACCACGATAGAGTTGTCGACAATCATTCCCAGCACCACAATCAGCGCCGCCAGAGTGACGATGTTCAGTTCGATGCCTGCTATAAACATGATCGACACCGATACGAACGTGCTCAACGGTATGGTAATGGCTGCGACGATGGCCGATCGCAGGGGGAAGAGTACCATCATCACCAGGATAATGATGATCATGGCGATGAAAAGGTCGCGCAGGAAGTTGGTCACACTCAGGCTGACCACCTTCGGTTTGTCGGCTATGCGCGTCACTTTCACGTCGGCTGGCAACTCGTTTTCACGGAAGTCGTTGAGCACCTTGTCTACCGCCTGACCATATTGTACCACGTTATTGCCTGGCGTCATTTCCATCGAAAGCAGGACGCATGGATGCCCGTCCTGCTCGATACGGCTTGCATGTGAGTCGTATTCCCTGACTACACGGGCTACGTCCCTTACTCTTGCCACCTTGCCTGTAACGGGGTCGGAAAAGATGATCTGGTTGGCAATCTCCTCTTCAGAATTCTCCATGGCCTCCACGTAGATAGGCACTTGCTGGTCATCATCGTTGATGCTGCCACTCATGGTTGTGATACCCTGAGCCTGCAGACGGCTGAAGAGCATCTGCTGGCCTATACCGTAGGCTTGCAACCGCTGACGGTCGATATATAGAGAGATTTGTTGCTTCTGCTCGCCAAACAGCTTCACGTTGGCTACGGAAGGGATGCGGCGCAGACGGTCGCTGAGTTCATCGCTGTAAGTCTTTAACTCCCTGTAGCTGCGTTGGTCGCTCTCAATGGCGATGAGCAGCGCAGAGGTGTTGCCGAAGTCATCGTTCACCACGATGGCCAGCACACCTGAAGGCAGTTCTGACTTGAATCCGTTCAGACCGTGCTTGATCTTCGACCACACTTCGTCTTTGTTGTTCACGTTATCGTTCAGTTTCACCATCACGATGCACATGTTGTTCTGCGAGGTGGTGGTGGTCTTCACACGGTTCACCTCGCCATATGTAAACAGGTAACGCTCCAGGGGTCGTGCTACCTGCTGCTCTATCTCTTCTGAAGTGGCACCTGGATAGACTGCAACCACCACACCCTGGCGAATCGTGGCATGGGGGAATTCATCCTTCGGCATGTCCCACATGCCGAAGATACCCAGCACGAAAAGGATGCCGATGATTAGCAGCGATATCGAGTAGTGCTCCAATGGCCACTTCAGCCATTCCATCTTATTCATATCGTCAAGAATCTATAAACAGTCGTCTAAAATACCACTTTTACGCCTTCGCTCAGCTTCTGATAGCCTTCCGTCACGATGCGGTCACCCATATTCAGCCCGTTGGTAATGCCAACGTAGTTGTCCTGGGTGTTGCCAATGGTTACCGTCGTGCGATGGACGGTATTCTCCTTGTCGACAGTCCATACGAAAAGACTGCCGTCTGACTTCTTCTGTACCGATGTCACAGGGATCTTCTTGCTGCTGACGGCTTGGGAACCCTCAGAGATGAACCTCACGCTGGCCACCATGCCAGGCAGCAGCTTCCTGTCGGGGTTGGCCACATTGATTCTGATGTCGTAGGTGTGTGTAAGCGCATCAGCCTGTACTCCCTTTTCTATCCGGCCTCCCTGAAAACTGCCGTTGATGGCTTCTACCTTGATAGTCGTGGGCGTGCTGGCATTGATGTCGCCTATTTCTGCCTCGGGTACGGCCACCTTCACCTTGACACTTGAGATGTCGAGGATGCTCACCACCGCCTGAGAAGGTAATGCCGTCTCACCGGCACCGATCTGTTTCTGGCCTACTATGCCACTCACAGGTGCCGTCAGCCGACAGTCAGCCAGATTCTTCTTTGCCACCTCAAGCTGTGATTTCGCCTGAGCCACCTTACTTTCAATCTCCACCCACTTTACTTCTGGGAGGGAACCGTTTTCGTGCAGCATGCCATAACGCTTCTGGGCATCGTTGGCCTGAGTCATGGATGCCTCGGCATTACTGAGCAGATTGCGAGCCTGAGTGTCGTCCATCTCTGCCAGAAGCTGGCCACGACCTACAGCCTGTCCCTCACTCACCAGGACGCGCTTAACGACACCCATACCTGTAAAGCTCACGGCTGTAGCCTCACGCTCTTCGACAATACCTACATAGGTCTGGGCATTGTCCACCATACCTGGCGACACAATTTGAGTCTTCACTCTCATAGGAGCTTTGCTCTGTTGCTCCTTCTTCTGTCCACAACTGCATACCAAAGCAGCAGACAGTAGCATCAAAATAATCTTTCTCATGATTCAAGTGCTAAAATCTGCTGCAAAGATAGGTATTTTTTTATAGAAATCGGAGATTGAAGCTTCTATTTTTAGTTATTTATCGTATTTCATCATCTTGTTCCACTTCCGCCAGCCCATGATGGCGATGATAACGTAGAGGGCATAGAGCGAGGCCTTGAATGGAATGTCTTTGTAGAAGTATAGAACGCAGGTGACTGCATCAACGGCAATCCAAATGAACCATTGTTCCAGATACTTATGCGCCAATGCCCAGATGCCAACGATGCTCAAGGCTGTCGTGAAACTGTCGGCAAGAGGAACATTCGAGTTGGTAAAGGTGATGAGCAGCCAATAGATGAGGCCCCATACTACTGCGATAATCACTATCCAGGGAAAAACCAGCTTGCGGGGGAAGTGTCGGATGGGCAAAGCCTCTTTTGAGACTGTGCCATGAATCCATTTCCAATAACCATAGACGGTCATCGCCAGATAGTAGAACTCCATACCGCAATCGGCATAGAGCCCCTTCTGGTAATAGAGCACGATGCCCAATGCCTGCATCGCAAACCCCACGGCCCACATCCATATATTGGCCCTGTATTCCAATAAGATATACGCCAATCCCAAGACTGTCGTCACAATATCTAACCAATGTCCCGCCAAGAATGTAATCATCTGTAAACCGTAAACTGTAAACCGTAAACTGTAAACCGTAAACTGTAAACAAAAAACTTAGAATCTCAGCGTCACATTGCCTTGCATGGTGAAGCCTGCCATGGGGATAAAGCCGACTTGGTAGTAGCGGTTGTCGTTGCCATGCCCACCGCTCTCGTAGATGGCCGAGTAGACCCAGCCGCTGGCAGCATAATGCTTGTCGAAGAGATTGTTGAAGTTAAGGCCAAAGATGGCCTCCTTCATCACCTTCTTGGGTCTCAGCGTATAGCTCAGCGTGAGGTTTGATACCGAGTAGCTGGGCAGCGAACGGTCACAGTTCTCTGTATTGTCGAGGTATTGACGGCTTACGAAGTTCGTGTGCCATACGGCCTGCCAGCCTTTATAGTGCATGTTAATGAAGCCGTTGAGAATGGTTGAGGGGCTGAAGGCCAGCGTCGAGTTGTCGTAGTGGATAGTCCTGGAACCGTTGTCCCAGTCTTCTACCACCTCGTCGAAGTCTTTGATCTTATTGGTGCTGAGGGCAGCGTTGCCCTCGATGGTAAGCCAGGATGTGGGATCTACGGCGGCCTGCAACTCGAGGCCCATACGGTAAGAGTCCTTGATGTTGGTGGTCAGGTTCTCGCCGATGTCGCTCACCTGTCCTGTCTGGACGAACTGGTCGGTATAGTTCATATAGAAGAAGTTCACACCCAGGCGGAAACGGTCGCCGTTGTAGGTATAGCCCACCTCGGTGTCGAGCAGCGACTCGGCCTTGGGAGCGGGGTAGGAGCCGTTGTCGGTGAAGTTGTTGCGCTCCGGCTCACGATGGCTCAGGGCCACGGAGCCATAGGCGCGATGGCCGTTCTTCTGCCACGAGATACCTGCCTTGGGGTTCAGGAAGTTGTATCGTTCATCGATGTCGAGCCAGTGCTTCTGGGGCACGCCGTTGTCGTCTGTGTAGTACTTGTCGTTGTAGCCGTCCGTCTCATAGCGTACATAGCGGTACTGGAGGTCTGCGAAGGCATCCCACTGCTCGCTGATGTGATAACTGGCCTTGAGGAACACGTTGGCATCCTGCTTGAAGGCATCGGAATAGTAGTATCTGTACTGACCCTTGTACATCTCGCTGAAATAGGCTGCCACCGTGGGATGGGCCGTATAGGTCAGGTCGCCGTAGTGGCTGCCCTCGTACTGCTGTACGGAGAATCCGCCGATGATGTCCCAGGAGTCGTCCTTGTAGTTCACGTTGGCCAGGTAGCCGTAGGTGTTCTGGGTCAGTCCCTTCTTTCGCACGAAGTCGGTCTTCTTGATATTGTTGCCCTCGGCATCCTTCATGAGCAGTCCGAACTTCGTGAGTTTGTTGCTGGGACGGAACTCGGTGTAGTAGCCGTAGCCGTAGGTGTAGTGCAGCGAGGCGGTCGCAGACCAGTGGGCGTTGATATCCCAGGCGGCAGAGAGGATGTTGTGGTTCTGCCAGAAGTTGTCCGTCGTCTTGTCCCAGAAGGTGCCGTCGCTCATCTTGTAGCGGGCTGTCTGATAGTTGCCGCTGGCATCCTTGGCAAAGTTGCCGTCGGCATCATACACCAGTGCCTCGTAGAGCGAGTTGTACTTTCCCAAGCCGGCATTATACATGTCCTCATAGGTCTTGATGCCTGTCTTGGCGCCATAGGTGCCGTCCATCAGGCTCAGGTCGTTGTCGCCGGCCGTGACGCCGTTCCAGGCCTGGCCCGTCTTCTCGAAGTTGCCGATATTCTTGTAACGGATCTGAAGGCGGTCGCCCACCCACGTCAGACCGCCATAGTACGAGCCGCTGCGGCCTGAGGTGCCGTGGATGAAGCCGTCGGTATTCGTCTCGTGGTAGGCTCCGTCGAAGATCAGGTGGCTCCAGAGAAGACCTGTCGAGAACTTCCCGCCTATGTTAAAGGTGTTGAAGGAACCGTAACTGCCGCTGACCTCCAGGCTGGGTGTCTGCAGAGGTGTTGCCGAAGATAGGGCCACCGTACCGCCGAAGGCTCCGTCGCCATTGGTCGATGTTCCCACGCCACGCTGGATCTGCACACTGCCTAAGAGCGAACCATACGAGTTCATATTGGCCCAGAACACGCACTGGTCCTCTGGCGAGTTCAGGGGCACGCCGTCGAGGGTGACGTTGATACGGGAGTCGCCGGCACCGCGGATGCGCATGTAGGTCGTTCCTGTGCCCAGGCCGTTCTCGCTCCACGCCAGTACGCCGGGGGTCTGAGAGAACAGGAAGGGCAGTTCCTTGCCCGTCTTCGAGAATTCATTCAACTGCTGTTTCTTGATGTTGGCGATGGCGTACGGGGCATTCTTCTGCGCCCTCACGCCTTTTACGACTACTTCTTGTAGTGCTTCCACTTGGGTAGAGTCATACAGCGCTGCCTTGTTTTGAGCATTTGAAACTACTGCAATCGCTAATGCAGTCACACTTAATAACAATCTTTTCATACTTTGCTTGTTCCTTTAATTATAAATAATGTAAAGGGGAATGTTGTATTGACTAAGACTACTATCCATCCCTACGCCGGCATTGTCCGGATCAGGTTAGAGGGTATCATCTCAGCCCACACCCGTGGGCACCCCTTGAATTGCGGCTGCAAAGGTACGAAGAAGTTGGAAAAAACCAAAATAAAACGCAATATATTTTGGAGAATTAGGGAATAATTCATACCTTTGCATATAAAAGTGTGGAAAGAATGATGAAAAAGAAGAGATTGTTATGCCTGTTATTTCTTGTGTTTGGCATACTACTAGATGCTGATGCTCTCAGAGTAAGGAATAACAAAATTACTTACGAAGTCGATTTGTCGGCCCATACCGCAGAGGTTATAGAAGTTGATGAAGATTTCAAGGGAAGACTGACTATTCCAGATCCGCTTGAGCTGGGAGACGAGAAGTATTCTGTAGTGAGGATTGCTGACAATGCATTTAATAATCGCTCTGGATTAAAAAGTGTCACCTTGCCAGAAACAGTCACGTATATAGGCAAGTCTGTATTCAAGGACTGTAAGAGTTTGGAATCGGTGAATATACCCAAGGATGTGAAGCGAATTGAGTATGCAACCTTCATGGGTTGCGTGTCGCTGACATCTATTGTCATTCCTGAGGGGATAGAGTATATTGGTGTATTTGCTTTTCAGGGATGTCTCAATCTGGAATCATTAAACTTCCCGAATAGTATTAGCGAGATTGCGGAGTCAGCAGTCTCGAACACAGGATTGACTGCTGTGAATATTCAGGGAAATGGCAAGACTACAATCGGAAAAGAGGCATTCAGGCTCTGCCAGAATATCAAGACGATAGAAATAGGCGACGGTGTCGTGAGCATTGGTGAGGAGGCATTCTGGCATTGCTGGCAAGCAAAATCAGTAGTGATAGGCAATCATGTGAAGAAGATAGGCACCAGAGCTTTCGTGTATTGTGACCTTTTGGAAACATTGACTCTGGGTGAAGGTGTAGACACTATAGGCGTCAACGCTTTCGCCGACTGTCAGAACTTGAAGGAAGTGCATGTGCCCAGTTTAGAGGCTTGGTGCAATATAACTTTCGAGGGCATAAGGGCTGACGAGATTTCGATTGGGGACTTGGGTGGTAATCCACTTTCCTTAGCCAAGCATCTTTTCGTTAACGGCGAAGAGGTAAAGAATGACATCGTTATCCCAGACGGTGTTACAAAACTGGCCGACGGTTTGTTTAGAGGCTGGGACGAACTGAGGTCAGTCTCAATACCGGGAAGTGTGAAAGAAATAGGCCATTACGCTTTTGCACAATGCAGGAACTTGACAAGTGTAACCCTTCAGGAAGGTACAGAGACAATTGGCATTCACTCTTTCTTAGAGTGCAGCCAGCTGAAAGAGATCGTTATTCCTAACAGTGTGATGGCTCTCGGCAGTGGAGCCTTCTCCTACTGTACAGGAATGGTGGAAGCCAAGGTGGGCGATGGTGTGAATACACTCTCACAAACTGTGTTCTGCGATTGTAGTAGTCTGGCTTCGGTGACATTGCCTGCAGGGTTGACAGCTATAGGCAGCAATGCTTTCGGTGGTTGCTGTTTTAGCAGGATAGATATACCAGAGCGAGTTGAAGAGATAGGAATAAATGCTTTCTATGGTTGTTCAGACTTGGCAGATATTTATGTTCATTCTTCTACTCCGGCTAAGATCTTTGCGTACACATTTTGGGAAAAGACTTATGGTAAGGCTACACTCCATGTTCCGGCAGGGAGTCTGCAGGACTATTCAACTGCAACCCATTGGAATCGGTTCTCCAAGACTGTCGATGATGCCGAGCCATCGGCAGTCTTATCGCTAAAGACGGTTGATCAGCCACAAATGATATTTGACATAGACGGTAAAAGATTGCCTCATTTGACTCCTGGCATCAATATCATCAAGTCTAAAAATGGGGAGATAAGAAAAAGATATAAACGCAGAATGACTACTCGATAAAATAGTCTGCCCCCACATATTCTTAGTGTCAACCATTGGTTGACACTAAGTGGATAGGGGGAACTTATCGGATACCCATGCGAGCCTCGACAACGTTGACTACATAGTCACCGAGCTTCTCGCACTCGTTGATGAGGTCCATGTAGATGGTGCCTACGGCATAGGTGTATTCGTGGTTGTTGATGTCGGTGATATTCTGAGCCTTCAACTGATTACGGAAGTTATTGATCTCGTGCTCGATGTTGAAGGTGCGGTTCACGTCGTAAGACTCCTTGCGACCGCCCATCAATTTGTTCATCTCCGTCAGTGAGTTATCCGTGAGACCCATCATCTGATGTAGGTGGCTATACTGCTTTTCGTTGAAGTGGTCTTCCTTCCCGTTGTATTTCCTTGAGATGGTGCGGGCCATGTTGAAGCAGGCATCTCCGATAGACTCCAGTTCGCTTACCTCGCGTAACATAGCGCGGATCTTTCCCTTGGTATCGTCGGAGAGGTGTGCGTCGCTGACGTTCTCCAGATAATTGGCAATCTCAAGTTCCATATTGTCGCTGATGCTCTCGTATTTCTCGATGCGGGAGTATAGCTTATTGAAATCTCCTTCCTTACTGTCTTTTTTGTTCGACGCGCTGCTGGAGAGGTTCAGCAGATCCTGCACCATACCGAACATTCGCTGCATACGCTCAGAGAAGGAACGAATCTCTTTCTGAGCCTCGAGCACGGAGAGCTCAGGCGTTTTCATGAAGCCGGCAGTAATGAAGTGCAGACGGAAGTCCTCTTCCTCGTCGACCTTCTTCGGCTTAATCACCCAACATACAAACTTCTCTATTTGAGGGATAAACCAGATGAGAATGAAGGTGTTTGCTACGTTGAAACAAGTATGGAAGGCTGCCAGTACGAAGCTCAGTTTGGCAGAATTTGCGAGGAATACGCTGGTCTCCACCGTTCCTTTCACCATTGTGACGTCGTAGCCCACTAGTCCGCAGACGGCATCGATGAAGGGGCGGAACACAAAGAGAATCCAGATGACACCAAAGAAGTTGAAGAACATGTGCGATAGGGCGGCGCGGCGAGCCTGAGTGTTGGCAGAGAGGGCTGCCAAGTTAGAGGTGACCGTTGTTCCGATGTTCTCACCCATCACTAGGGCGATACCTTGGTAGATGGGTAGGGCACCGCTGGAACAGAGGATCATCGTGATGGCCATAACGGCTGCAGACGACTGCACGCAGAATGTCAAGATGCCTCCCAATAGCAGGAAAATTAACGTGGTGACAAATGATGTGGGGTCGAACGAAGCAAAGAAATTGAGCAGCGCCTCGTTCTCTCCTAAGTTCATCTCGGTGCCCGTCATACGGAGCGTGCCTAATCCTAAGAGCAGGAATGACAGGCCGAAAAGGAAGTCGCCAATATAGCGGTATTTCTTCAAATAGATCAAAATAATACCAATGAAGAAAGCAGGATAGACGGCGCTGGTGATATCGAACGACATACCAGCCGACATGATCCATGCCGTCAGTGTGGTACCGATGTTTGCACCCATGATAACCGAGATGGCCTGAGCCAATGTCAGCAAACCGGCATTGACGAACGAAACGGTCATCACCGTGGTAGCTGTCGACGACTGAACGGATGCCGTCACTAGCATACCTGTCAGCATTCCAGTAAAGCGGTTGGTGGTCATGGCACCAAGGACGTGTCGCAACTGCGGTCCTGCCATCTTCTGGAGCGCCTCACTCATTGACTTCATACCGAACATCAGTAGGGCGAGTGAACCGAGGAGTTTGAAAATTACGAGCATATAAGACGTCTTTTTGATTCGAATTCGGCTACAAAGATACAACTATTTTTAAACAAAAGAGCAAAAGTTACGTAAAAAATGTGATTATTATATATTTGTGTTTAAAAAAAATAGTATCTTTGCAAACAAAAGTACTATAAATATGGAACAGACAGTCAAGATTCATGTCTTAAACAACTGCACGACAGTAGAAGTACCCTTAGGCGCAAACCTCGAGGAAGTGTATCAGCGGTCAGAGCTTCAGATGAAGTACGGGCCCATCTCGGCACATGTGAATAACAAGGTGGAAGGCATGCACTTCCGAGTCTATAAGCAGAAGCAGGTGGAATTCTTGGATGTCACCTCGTCGAGCGGCAACAGGGCCTATACAAGAACACTCTTCTTCGTGCTCTGCAAGGCTGCTCACGAACTGTTCAATCCTTGTAAGGTGGCCATCGACATCCCTGTGTCGAACGGATATTATGTAAACCTGAACATCGGGCACCCGGTGACACTCGACGATGCAGGGGCTATCCGCCGCCGCATGCAGGAAATAATCGATGCTGCGATGCCCATCCATCGACATGAGACGACCACCCAGGAAGCCATCGAACTCTTCGACAGTTTGCACAACCGTTCAAAGGTTAAGCTTTTGAAGAGCATTGGCAGACTCTATACCACCTATTATGATATCGACGGCTATGTGGACTACTACTATGGCTCGTTGTTGACGAACACCTCGCAGCTGTACCTCTTCGGGTTGGAAAAGTACTACGACGGTCTGCTGCTGCGTCTGCCTTCTCGTGAGCATCCCGACGAATTGGGAGAGCTGATCCATCAGGACAAGATGTTCGGCATCTTCAAGGAACACCACCAATGGCAGGACATCATGAACCTGCGTACCATCGGTGACCTGAACGAGGTGATCGGCAAGGGCTTTGCGCCGCAGTTGATTCAGGTGTCCGAGGCCTTGCAGGAGAAGAAGATTGCGCAGATTGCTGATGAGATAGCTCGTAAGAAAGGGATTAAGTTGGTGCTGATTGCTGGGCCGTCGTCGAGTGGTAAGACGACCACCTGCAAGCGTCTCTCCGTGCAGCTCGCCGTCAATGGCATCAAACCTGTCGGCATCTCACTCGACGACTATTTCCTTGACCGGGACAAGACACCGCTCGACGAGAAAGGCGATTATGACTTTGAGAACCTGCATGCCTTGAATCTGCAGCTGCTGAACGAACAACTCTCTGCCCTCTTCCGAGGCGAAGAGGTAGAGCTGCCGCGTTATGACTTTCCCACAGGCTCCAGTCAGAAGAGTGGCAAGAAATTGCAACTGAAGGAGAAGGAGATACTGGTCGTGGAGGGCATCCACGCGCTGAATCCGGAGTTGACATCGGAGATCCCTAATGAACAGATCTTCCGTGTTTATGCTTCGGCGCTAACCACCATCCTGCTCGACAACCACAACTATGTGCCGACTACTGACAACCGTCTGCTACGCCGCATCATCCGCGACCATAAGTACCGGGCTGTCTCTGCCCAGGAGACCATTCGCCGCTGGCCTTCGGTCCGTGCCGGTGAGAACAAGTGGATCTTTCCCTTTCAGGAGAATGCCGATGCCATGTTCAACACGGCGATGCTCTTCGAACTGGCGGTCATCAAGAGTCAAGCAGAGCCCTTGCTAGAGCAGGTGCCGGAGAACTGCCCCGAATACGCTGAGGCCTACCGGCTGCTGAAGTTCCTTCGGTATATCAAACCCATTCCCGACACGCAGATCCCGCCCACCTCGCTTCTCCGTGAGTTCCTTGGTGGATCATCGTTCGAATACTAATATCTTTTGTCTGAAAAAGAATCACAACACCCAAATAAGTAAAATTATGAAAATTAAAGCAGACTACGCAAATGCCCCGCAGTGGAAAATGTTGACCGTAAAGGCTACGTTGCCCGAAGAACTTAAGTGTTTGGATGAGATTGCCCACAATATGTGGTGGGTATGGAATTACAAGGCTCGTGACCTGTTCCGTGAACTAGATGTACAGATTTATCATGACGTGCGTCATAATCCTGTGATGTTGTTGGAACGGCTGACCTATGCACGCAAGGAGGAGATTTTGAAGGACAAGGCCTTGATGAAGCGCATTAAGGAGGTCTATGCGGAATTCCGAAAATATATGGATGTGAAACCCGACGCAAAGCGTCCTTCTGTGGCCTATTTCTGCATGGAGTATGGCATTCACTCTGCTCTGAAGATTTACTCTGGTGGTCTGGGAATGCTGGCTGGTGACTACGTGAAAGAGGCCAGCGACTCTAACGTCGATATGTGTGCCGTCGGATTCTTGTATCGTTTCGGCTATTTCACGCAGAGTCTCTCGATGGATGGTCAGCAGATTGCCAACTACGAGGCTCAGAACTTCGGCAGTCTGCCTATAGAGCGTCAACTTGACAAGGACGGTACTCCGCTGGTCATCGATGTGCCCTATATGAACTATCATGTTTATGCATATGTCTGGCGTGTCAATGTGGGACGTGTAAAACTGTATCTGCTTGACACCGACAACGAGATGAATTCCGATTTCGATAAACCTATTACCCATGCCCTCTATGGCGGTGATTGGGAGAATCGCCTGAAGCAGGAGATCCTGCTTGGTATCGGTGGTATGCTGTTGTTGAAGAAGCTGGGCATCAAGAAAGATATCTACCACTGCAACGAAGGTCACGCTGCCCTCTGCAACCTGCAGCGTCTTTGCGACTATATCGAAGAAGACGGCCTGACGTTTAATCAGGCACTCGAATTGGTTCGTGCCAGCGGTTTGTATACTGTTCATACGCCTGTCCCTGCCGGTCATGACTACTTCGACGAAGGTTTGTTCGGCAAGTACATGGGAGGCTATCCCGCAAAACTGGGTATCACCTGGGATGAGTTCATCGGCATGGGTCGTACGAACCCCGATGACCATGGCGAGAAGTTCTGCATGAGTACCTTCGCTTGCAACACCTGTCAGGAGGTTAATGGTGTGTCGATGCTCCATGGTTGGGTGTCACAGAAGATGTTCGCACCGATATGGAAAGGCTATTTCCCAGAGGAGAACCATGTAGGCTATGTGACTAATGGTGTTCACCTGCCTACCTGGGTGGCTGCAGGGTGGCTGACGAATATTTATGACAAGTATCTTGATCCCGCCTTTATGAATGACCAGTCGAATGAGGAACGGTGGAAGGGTATCTATGACTGTCCTGATGAAGAACTTTGGAAGATGCGCTTGGTCATGAAAAAGAATCTGCTCTTTTATATAGAGAAACAGTTTAATGCAACCTGGCTTAAGAGTCAGAACGATCCGCGGCGCATTACCAAACTGGCGGAGCACTTCAATCCCAACGCACTGATTATCGGTTTCTGCCGCCGCTTTGCCACCTATAAGCGTGCCCATCTCTTATTCACCGATTTGGAGCGTTTGAGCCGTATTGTGAACAATCCTGAGCGTCCTGTGGTGTTCCTCTTCGCTGGCAAAGCCCATCCCGCAGACGGTGCAGGACAGGGGCTTATCAAGCGAATCTTCGAAATCTCACAGCGCGATGAATTCCAGGGTAAGATTATCTTTGTCGAGGACTACGACTTCCTGCTGGCTCGTCGCCTTGTATCGGGTGTAGACATTTGGATGAATACACCGACTCGTCCTTTGGAGGCTTCCGGTACATCTGGCGAGAAGGCTGAGATGAATGGTGTCGTGAACCTTAGTGTAAAGGATGGTTGGTGGCTGGAGGGCTATCGTGAGGGTGCCGGATGGGCTCTCACTGAGAAGCGTACCTATCAGAACCAGGGCTATCAGGACCAGCTTGACGCTGCTACCATTTACGGCCTGTTGGAGAATGAGATCGTACCTCTTTATTATAATAAGGATAAGAAGGGCATCTCGAAGGGCTGGTGCAAGGTTATCAAGAACTCTATTGCCCAGATTGCACCTCATTATACAATGAAGCGTCAGCTCGACGACTACTATTCGAAGTTCTACGAGAAGGAAGCCAAGCGTTTCAAGGAGATTTCAAAGGACAACAACCGCTTGGCCAAGGAAATCGCTCTGTGGAAGGAAACCGTGGCTGAGCGCTGGGACGCCATTACTGTCGTCAGCAGTGAATGGGACTTCCCCGCTACAGGTGCAGAGGCTGGCAGCAAGTACAACTTGAGGTATGTCATTAATGAACAGGGACTCGATGATGCCATTGGTTTGGAGAAGGTGAATGTGCTTGTCGACAAGGATGGTAATGAGCGTGTATTCTCAGTTGAGCCTTTGAAGATGACAGGTCATGAAGGTAACAACTACACTTTTGAGGCAGAGCTGAGTCCAAAGCAGTTCGGTCAGTACAAGAGTGCCGTTCGTATGTATCCTAAGAACAAGAACCTGCCTCACCGTCAGGACTTCTGCTATACAAAGTGGCTGGAACTGCCGGAATGATATGAGCTTGTAAAGGTGAAGAGGTGAGAAAGTAATAGAGTAAATATAGAAACAGACAAAAAGTTTCTGTTCTTAGGAGTTTTACTTCTTTACTTTTTCACCTTTAATCGCCTAGAGTAGTCTTGTAGAGGCTAAGTACGTTGTCCCAACAGCCTAACAGTAAGGGTTGGACGTATTTGGTCTCTGATAGTCCGAATGACGATCGGCTTGAAATGAATATTTATCGTATAGAGACTGCATATTTGCAAGAATGTGGGGACAAATATGCACTTTCTTTGTGTTTAGTTTGGCTTTCTGAATAAAAATGTATACTTTTGCAGCCCGAAAGTTAGTAATAAACCAAATATAATTATGGCAGAACAATTAGAAGTGAAGGAGTTGGATCAGGTGGTGGTCCGCTTTTCTGGTGACTCTGGTGACGGTATGCAGCTCGCTGGAAACATCTTCTCTACGGTAAGTGCCACCGTTGGTAACGGCATTTCCACATTTCCCGACTATCCCGCCGACATTCGTGCCCCGCAAGGATCGCTGACGGGTGTTTCTGGTTTCCAAGTACATATCGGTGCTGGTAAGGTCTACACTCCTGGTGATAAATGCGATGTGTTGGTGGCCATGAATGCAGCTGCGCTGAAGACGCAGTACCGCTATGCCAAACAAGGGGCTACTATCATCATCGATACAGATTCGTTTGGACCTAAGGACTTGGAGAAGGCTCAGTTCAAGACCGATGATTATCTCGGTGAGATGGGTATCGATCCGGATCGTGTCATTCAATGCCCTCTGACGACGATGGTGAAAGACTGTCTGGCTGACAAGGGCATGGATATGAAGGCGATGATGAAGTGCCGAAATATGTTTGCCCTTGGTCTTGTCTGCTGGCTCTTTGACCGCGACTTGAACCTTGTGTCCAACTTCCTGAAGGAGAAGTTCGCCAAGAAGCCTGCCATCGCTGAGGCTAACATCAAAGTGATTCAGGCAGGTTACAACTATGGACACAACACCCACTCAAGTACTGTCAATGTCTATCGTGTGGAGTCGAAGACAAAGGAACCCGGACGTTATATGGATATAACGGGTAACAAGGCCACGGCATACGGTTTCATCGCCGCAGCCGAGAAGGCAGGTCTGAAACTCTATCTGGGGTCTTATCCTATCACGCCGGCTACCGACGTGCTCCATGAGCTGTCAAAGCACAAGTCGTGTGGTGTCATCACTGTCCAGTGTGAAGACGAAATCAGTGGTTGCGCTTCAGCACTTGGCGCTTCATTCGCCGGCGCCTTGGGTGTCACCTCTACCTCTGGCCCAGGCATCTGCTTGAAGTCGGAGGCCATGAACCTTGCTGTCATCATGGAGCTGCCGCTGGTGGTGCTCGATGTGCAGCGTGGCGGTCCTGCTACGGGCCTTCCCACGAAATCGGAGCAGACAGACCTCCTGCAGGCTCTGTTTGGACGTAATGGTGAGAGTCCGATGCCGGTGATGGCTGCCACTAGCCCTACTGACTGTTTCGATGCTGCCTATCAGGCATGTAAGATGGCTTTGGAGCACATGACGCCCGTTGTGTTGCTCACCGATGCTTTTGTAGCCAATGGCTCAGGTGCTTTCAAACTCCCCAATCTCGCCCTACTTGACCCTATCAACCCTCCCTACGTTCCAGAGGAGCTGAAAGGCAAGTGGACACCGTATATGCGAGCAGAGAACGGGACCCGCTACTGGGCCGTGCCTGGTCGTGAGGGTTTCGCTCATATTCTCGGAGGTTTGGAGAAAGACTCACAGACGGGTGCCATCTCTACGAATCCCGAGAACCATGATTTGATGACGCGTCTGCGCCAGCAGAAGATTGCCAACATTCAGGTGCCCGACCTTGAGGTTGACGGTGATGCTGATGCTGATCTGCTCATTGTCGGCTTTGGCTCTACTTTCGGTCATTTACATTCGGCCATGGATGACCTTCGCGCTAAGGGCTACAAGGTGGCCCAGACGCACTTCAAGTATCTGAACCCGCTGCCGAAGAACACTGCTGCAGTCCTTAATAAATATAATAAGGTGGTAGTGGCTGAACAGAACATGGGTCAGCTTGCTGCCTATTTGCGCATGAAAGTCGACGGTTTTGTTCCCTATCAGTTTAACCAGGTCAAGGGCCAGCCTTTTGTGGTAGAGGAGTTAGTCAACGCATTCGAGGATATTTTAAAGAAGTAAAGAATTATGAGTTATACAGCACAAGATTTTAAGAAAGGACAGCCACGGTGGTGTCCGGGTTGTGGTGACCACTTCTTCCTGGCTTCACTTCATAAAGCTATGGCCGAGATCGGCGTAGCTCCTGAGAACGTTGCAGTCATCTCTGGTATCGGATGTTCCAGCCGTCTACCGCACTATATGGCAACCTATGGTATGAACACCATTCACGGTCGTGCTGCCGCCATCGCCACTGGTGCGAAGGTGGCTAATCCCAACCTCACCGTCTGGCAGGTGTCTGGTGACGGTGATGGTCTGGCTATCGGTGGTAACCACTTCATCCATGCCAACCGTCGTAATATCGACCTCAACATGATCTTGCTCAACAACCGTATCTACGGTCTGACTAAGGGACAGTATTCACCCACTTCTCCCCGTGGCTTCGTTTCCAAGTCGAGCCCTTACGGCACGGTTGAAGATCCTTTCCGTCCTGCCGAACTCTGCTTCGGTGCCCGAGGTCATTTCTTCGCCCGTTGTGTGGCTACCGATGCCAAAGGAACAGTCGAGGTGCTGAAAGCTGCCTATGAGCACAAAGGTGCCTCTGTTACTGAAGTGCTTCAAAACTGTGTCATCTTCAATGATCATTGCCACGACATCGTCTACAACAACGAGGGTCGTAAGAAGAATGCCATCTACGTGCGTCATGGCGAGAAACTCGTCTTCGGCGAGAATAATGAGTTCGGACTCGTGCAGCAGGGCTTCGGTCTGAAGGTGGTGGAAATAGGCAAGGATGGTTATACGCTCGATGATGTTCTTGTCCATGATGCCCACTGTGAGGATAATACCCTGCAGCTGAAGCTCGCTCTAATGGGTAATGGTGATGGCTTCCCTATTGCTCTCGGTGTTATCCGTGACGTTGAGGCTCCCACCTATAACGAGGCTGTATATGCCCAACTTGCCGAGGTGTCTGCTCAGAAGAAGTATCACAATTTCTCTGAACTCCTTGAAACGAATGATATTTGGGAGGTTCGTTAGAAAAGATATTCCACATCATAGAAAAAGCTTCCCGACCGGGAGGCTTTTTCTATGATGTTTATTTATATCATTGGCATTTCTTTCTGATAATGGGCTGGTGGATTTCTCTTCCTCTGAGATGTTGAAGATGCTATTAATGGTTCTTCGGTTTTGCTATGTCTACTTGTCAATCGGAATTGAAGCAGAGTTGACAGGTTCAAAAAGGTGTATTTATACACTCAATATCCGCAAATAGTTCTTGGTTCATGGCCTGTGGTTCATAATAAATGCGTAATTTTGCAACCGCAAAAAACTGTAAATCACTTAATAGTAAATTATTAGATGTTTCACATTTACGAAGGTTTCCATCTGGTAGAGACGTATCACAAGATGCGCCACCAGCGGAAGTATCATCCCGAAGACAGCACTAAGCGTGTCGTTAAGATTGCCATTGTGGCATTGGTTACTCTCCTGCTCTGGAATATTCCGACGGAATGGTTCGGTATTCAGAACCTGACAGTCATCCAGCAGCGCGTGATTGCCATCTTTGCCTTTGCCACATTGATGTGGATTCTCGAAGTGGTCAGTTCATGGGCCACATCGATTGCCATCATGGTCTTGATGTTGCTATTCTGTACTGATAGTGGTATTATGCCGATGGTGAATGAGGAAGAGGTAGGCAAAGTACTCAGCTACAAGGGTGTGATGGCTTGTTTTGCTGACCCAGTAATCATGCTGTTTATCGGTGGATTTGTTCTGGCTATCGCCGCCACGAAGACTGGTCTCGATGCCCAATTGGCTAAGGTGCTGCTTAAACCCTTTGGCACCAGAAGTGAAATGGTACTGTTGGGCTTCCTTTTAGTGACGGGTCTGTTCTCGATGTTTGTGTCGAACACGGCTACTGCCGCTATGATGCTCACGTTCCTTACGCCTGTATTCCGTCAGTTGCCTCCTGAGGGCAAGGGGCGTATCGCTCTGGCCATGTCGATTCCTGTAGCTGCCAACCTGGGTGGTATGGGTACACCTATTGGTACACCGCCGAATAATATCGCCTTGAAGTATCTGAACGATCCTGAGGGCCTGAACCTGGGTCTTGGCTTCGGTCAGTGGATGATGTTCATGGTCCCCTTGGTAATCCTGCTGTTGTTTATCAGCTGGCGGCTACTTCTGAAGTTTTTCCCTTTCAGCCAGAAAACGGTAGAACTGAACATCGATGGTGGTATGCAGAAGGGATTCCACTCTACAGTGGTCATTATCACCTTCTTCCTTACCATCGCACTCTGGCTCTCTGACCGTTTCACCGGTATCAATGCTAATACGGTGGCTATGGTCCCCTTCTGTATCTTCGCCCTGACGGGTGTTATCAACAAACGTGATTTGGAACAGATCAACTGGAGTGTTATTTGGATGGTAGCTGGTGGCTTTGCTCTCGGTTATGGCCTGAATGCCTCTGGCCTGGCTGCAAATGCTGTGGAGAGTATTCCATTCGGTGAGTTCTCGCCGCTGCTGATTCTGTTGCTGGGGGGGGCGATCTGTTATGTTCTCTCCAACTTCATCTCCAACTCTGCGACAGCCGCTCTTCTAATGCCTATTCTGGCTGTGGTTTGCGGTGCTATGGGCGATAAGCTCGCACCTATTGGCGGTACGGGCACAGTATTGATTGGCGTGGCCATTGCCGCTTCTTCGGCCATGATCCTGCCTATCTCCACCCCTCCGAATGCCTTGGCCTTCGCCACTGGCTATGTCAAGCAGAAGGATATGTCGAAGATTGGTATTATCATGGGCGTCCTTTCGATGGTGTTAGGCTTCGGCCTCGTCTATCTGATGGGAACACTACACCTTATTTAATAATATATAGTAATCCCCTGCTCGACTTGAGTAGGGGATTATTGTGTCAAAGCTTGTGCATGAACGGCAGTTGCTGTGCCAGATGATGTACCGTCTCTGCTAGAGCTATGTTGGAGTCTTGCTCACCGTTGATCGCATCGTAGATGGCTTTGATGCTGAAGAGACCGCCTCCCTGTTTAAGTGCAAATACCATACAGAGATTCTGCAGTCCGATGCTCTCTGAGAGAATGTCGAGGTCGGTAACAGCCAGCTGGGTGAGTGCCAGCTGGTAGGCATCTTCGCTGTTCTCCTCCATGAACTGGACTACGTCGCCGAGATTGTTGAAACGGAATGATTCGAGCACGGGGAGAAAATTCATCATCGGTGCAGGGTAGATTTCTGCCTGGTTGACGGCTGCTATGCGTTGGTTCAGACGATCGAAAGGGTGCAGCTCGAGAAACTGGCGGAAAGACTCCGTAGAGAGTGCTACCTCGCTGAATTGGCCAGACTTGACCAGAGACTGCACCTGTCGGCGGTATTCCACCATAGCGATACGCAGACGGCTGAACTCGTCATCAGCCATCTCAAGCATGCCGGCAAGACGGCTGAACTGTCTTACGAACTCGGGTGGTAACTTGACGGTGCCTTTGTAGCCGATGTCGTGCTCAATAGCTGACCAAACATGCTGCAAGGCTGTCCGCATCTGGACCTCAAAGGGGATATTGCGTAACGGCCCTTCCTTTAAGTAGCAGATGTAGTGGAGTGAGAGATAACCGAAACTGTCTAATTGGTGCTTGCGCTTGTCGACAGAGTTCTTCCAGTCGATGTCGAAGATCTGTTTCGTGATGGCAGCTACCTTATCGACATCGTCAGTATAATAGGTCACAACCCTAACGCCGACGAGGTCTGTGATATCGTAGATATTCTTGTATTTATAGCCTTTCTTCTCCAGCTTACCCGTCAGAGACTTTTCCGACTTTACGCGACGCTCAAAGGTGTTCAGCTGGATGTTCTGCTCACAAAGAGCTTTTTGGAGCATGTCGGAGACCTGCTCTTCCAATTTTTCCAACTGCGGTAATTGAAGGCGCCAGGCTTCCAAAAGTTCCGCAGTATGGGGGGCTAAAGCGGTCATACGAATTCGAAGAGGTGAGTGAAGCCTGTCATGGCAAACACCTGACGGAGATTGTCGTTCATCCCGGAGATGCTGACTTTGCTACCCTTGACCTTTGCGACCTTGAGCAGGCCGAGGAAGAGGCGCAGGCCACTGGAAGAAATATATTCCAGCTGTGAGCACTCGAGAATGATGTCGTGACCCTCACAGTCGTGGAGCACCTTCATCTCCTGTTCTGTCTGTGTGGCGGCTGCCGTATCAAGGCGCCCTTCGAAATGCATGATGTACTTTCCTTCTTTTTCCTCAAATGTTGTTTTCATATTCGTTTGCTGTTTTGTTTATTTGTTTTTCTTCTTAAGTGTCAGGATATTCTGTCCGTCCTTGTATTCGTATTCAATGGCGTCCATCATTTTCCGGACAAGGAATATGCCCAGACCGCCGATGCGGCGCTCTTCGATGGGAAGGGTGGTGTCGACCTCTTCTTTTGTCGTAGGGTCGAAAGGCGTGCCTCTGTCGGTGATGATGAACTTCATGCAGGTCTCGTCAGACTCAGCCTTGATGTCTACATATCCTTTCGTGCCTTCCGGATAAGCGTAGCTCATTACATTGACGACGGCCTCCTCGAGAGCGAGGTTCAACTGCATCGATGTTTGCTCGTCGAGATTGTTGAACTCGCAGACTTCCTCAACAAATGCTGTCAGGAGTGGTATCTCCTTCACATCGTTGGACAGCGTAATGGCCCAATGACCGTTATTCTTGCAATTGGATTCAGGCATGTTTATCGTTTGTCAGCTATTTTGCGGAATGATTGTAACTTCTCACCGTAGCAGAGGTCGCCACAGTCGCCGAAGCCTGGCACGATGTATTTCTGTTCGTTCATGCCTTGGTCAATGGCGGCGCACCAGATGCAGCTGTTGTCGGGCAATGCCTCCTTCACCACCTCCAGCCCCTCGGGGGCGGCAATGACGCAGCAGAGGTGGATTTTCTTGGGCTTACCCGTCTCCAACAGAGAGTCGATGGCTGCTGCCAGTGATCCGCCAGTAGCCAGCATGGGATCCACAACCACCAGTGTCTTGTTCTTCACGCTTTGTGTAGCGATATATTCGGTATGGATACCAACTTCAGTATGTTCGCGGTTGATGTACATACGGAAAGCAGATACGAAACCATTGTCGGCCTTGTCAAACACGTTGAGGAATCCCTCATGGAATGGCAGTCCGGCGCGGAGCACGGTAGCAATGACCATATCGTCTTTCGGCAGAGGGATGTCAAGGGTGCCCAGCGGAGTCGTAATGGTCTTGGGCTTATACTCCAAAGTCTTCGACACCTCGTAAGCCATTAATTCGCCGATGCGCTTGATGTTGTGCCGGAACAGAAGCCGGTTCTTCTGGAAATTTTTGTCGCGCAACTCTGACATGTATAGATTCATAATAGAGTTGGTCTGACTGAAATCTATTATCTCCATAACGCTGATGATTTTTTCTGTGTGCAAAGATAATAATATTTTTAGATATTAAGTACATAAGAACATATTTTTTTATGTTTCTTTTGTTCTTTTGCCTAAAAATATGATATGTTCCTCTATTCTTGTATCTAAAATGTATCTGTTCGTATGTTAATATGTCTATTATTTGTTATTTTGTCAGATTAAAATTGTATCTTTGCAGCGGATTAATAGAAAGCGACTATGCAAACAAACACTCATTTGGCCCGGTTGATTCACGATCAGGCGAAGAAGTATGGAGACCGTGAAGTTTTGATTTACAAGGATTTTGGCGAAAAGGAATGGAAGTCGTATTCTTGGAATCAGTTCTCTCAGACGGTTAAGGTGGTGTCGAATGCTCTGTTGAATTTGGGCGTGAAGGTTCAGGAGAACGTAGGTGTGTTCTCGCAAAACTCCATCCAGTATCTGTTCTGCGACTTCGGCGCCTGGGGCATTCGTGCAGTCACCATTCCTTTCTATGCCACCAGCAGCGAGCAGCAGATTCAGTTCATGATTAGTGACGCAAAGGTGCGCTTTCTGTTTGTCGGAGAACAGGATCAGTATGACAAGGCTCGTAGGGTGTTCTCCACTTGCCAGACGTTAGAGCGTATCATCATCTTCGACAAGGGGGTGCGCATCTCAGAACAGGATGCTAACGCCATGTATTTCGATGATTTCTTGAAGCTCGGTGAGAATCTGCCTCGGCAGACGGAGGTGGAAGCCCTGACTGACCAGGCCTCGATGGAGGACATCGCTAACATTCTCTATACTAGTGGTACGACAGGCGATTCGAAAGGTGTCATTCTGACCTGTGGTCAGTACCATGCTGCCATGGAGGCCAACAACAAGTGTGTGCCTGTAGGCGAAAATGATCGTGTGCTGAACTTCCTGCCGTTTACTCATATTTTTGAAAAAGGTTGGAAGATCCTCAGTCTGACGAAGGGTGCCACGCTGATTGTGAATACCTACCCGATGGAGGTGCAGCAGTCAATGCGGGAGACGCATCCCACCTGTATGTCGTCAGTTCCCCGTTTCTGGGAGAAGGTCTACATGGGCGTTCTGGAGAAAATCGAGACATCCAGCGCCCCGAGGCGCAAGCTCTTCCAATATGCGCTGAATGTCGGTAAGCGCCATAACATCGACTATCTCTCGAAAGGCAAGCGCCCACCGTTGGCTCTTCACTTGGAATATGAAATGCTTAATAAGACAGTATTCTCATTAGTCCGTAAGGAATTGGGTCTGGAACGGGCTCATTTCTTCCCAACGGCTGGAGCAACCGTGAACCCCAAAGTGGAGGAATTTGTCCATTCCATCGGTATAAACATGGTGGTAGGCTATGGCCTGACTGAGAGTTTGGCTACTGTCAGTTGTAACCATTTGGGTGAACCATTCACTGTCGGTGGAGTGGGTATCCCCATCGAGGGCATCGACATTAAGATCAGCGATGAGGGTGAGGTGCTGCTGAAAGGCCCGACGATTACTCGCGGCTACTATAATCGTGACGATCTGACGAAGGCAGCTTTTACTGCTGACGGTTATTTCAAGACTGGCGATTCGGGCTATCTGAAGGGTGGTGAGCTGTTCCTGAAGGAACGTATCAAGGATCTCTACAAGACCTCCAATGGCAAGTATATTGCTCCACAGATGATTGAGTCGAAGCTGTTGGTTGATAAGTATATCGACCAGATAGCCATTATCGCTGATCAGCGTAAGTTCGTCTCGGCATTGATTATCCCGGTTTATCCTCTGTTGGAGGAGTATGCCCGTGAGCATCAGATTCCGTTTGAAAGTCGTGAGGACCTCTGTGTCAGCCCGCAGATCAACGAGATGATGAAAGAGCGCATTGATACCCTCCAGCAGCAGTTGGCCCACTATGAACAGATCAAACGCTTTACGCTTCTGCCCAGGAATTTCTCGATGGAACGTGGAGAACTGACCAACACGCTGAAGATCAAGCGCCGCGTGCTCAACGAGAACTACCGCAAGGAGATCGACGCAATGTACGCCGAATAGCGGTCTTGGAGTCACACGACCTGTTTCCTCCATGATTCGTGCCAAATAGTTATTTGGTGGCTGCCGAGGCTGCCAACTAGGTTGTGCCGACATCGCTCTTGTGCAAGGGCGGTGCCGATGAGGTGAGCCATAAGGCCAAGAGGCGCAAAGATACAACTGTCTTTTCATATAATAGGAAAAAAAGACATATTTACATATAAAAATGCAAATTCTTTGGTCTTATGTCTAAAAAATGTCGTACCTTTGCACCCATGATTACGCAAGACCAACTAAAAGATGTGTTAGAACGGGCCGATGCGCTGCACCGTTATCTGGAGATAGACAAGAAACAGCTGGAGTACGAGGAGGAGGATCTTCGTACCCAGGCGCCTGACTTCTGGGAAGACCGTGTCAGGGCCGAGGAACAGATGAAGAAGGTGAAGGGTATCAAGCGCTGGCTCGACGGATATAAAGATGTGCGCACTTTGGCTGATGAGTTGCAGCTGGCCTTCGACTTTTATAAGGACGAGATGGTGACGGAGGAGGAGGTCAATGAGACCTATCAGAAAGCTATCAAGGCCATCGAAGACCTGGAACTGAAGAACATGCTCCGCCAGAAGGAGGATCCGATGGAGGCTGTGCTGAAAATTAATTCAGGTGCCGGCGGTACGGAGGCTCA
>Ga0310691_10001293_pt1 | contig 38633 bp, 39 predicted proteins | sample 176DNAGHGlowgp2_FD_203887 | JGI IMG/M metagenome (GOLD analysis project Ga0310691, IMG submission 203887) | Sheep rumen microbial communities from Palmerston North, Manawatu-Wanganui, New Zealand - 1766 DNA GHGlow gp2 (v2) (version 2) | ecosystem: Host-associated > Mammals > Digestive system >... | reverse complement strand
CTTCAGGCAGCCAAGTTGTACTGGGAGAGCCTGCCGGAGAAATTTGAGGGCAAGCGTTTCTATCATATCTCTACCGATGAGGTTTACGGTGCTCTGGAGATGACCAACCCCGAGGGCATTGAGCCTCCGTTTACAACTAAGGCTTCTTCTGGAGAGCATCATCTGGCTTATGGTTCAAAATTCTTTACAGAAGACCTTAAGTACCAGCCGCACAGCCCGTACAGTGCCAGCAAGGCGTCGAGTGACCATTTTGTGCGTGCATTCCACGATACTTACGGTATGCCTACCATAGTGACCAACTGCTCTAACAACTACGGTCCCTATCAGTTCCCTGAGAAACTCATTCCGCTGTTTATTAACAATATACGTCACCGCAAACCTCTGCCTGTATACGGCAAGGGTGAGAATGTACGTGACTGGCTGTATGTGGTGGACCATGCGCGTGCCATAGACATCATATTCCATCAGGGCAAGATTGCCGAGACCTACAATATAGGCGGATTCAATGAGTGGAAAAACATTGACATCATTAAGGTTCTGATCAATACCGTTGACCGTCTGCTTGGAAGACCCGAGGGTGCCGATATGGATCTGATAACATACGTGACAGACCGAGCCGGCCATGACCTGCGTTACGCCATAGACAGCACCAAGCTTCAGCGCGAGCTGGGTTGGGAGCCCAGCCTCCAGTTTGAGGAGGGTATTGAAAAAACTGTTAAGTGGTATCTGGAGCATCAGGAGTGGGTGGATAACGTAACCAGCGGTGAGTATCAGAAATATTACGAGCAAATGTATGCAAACCGTTGACGGTAAGCGGATTGCATATTTCGCCACAATGAGGGGTCTTACGGGGCTCCTCATTTTTTTTACGCTTTGTTGATTACTTTTGTCAGAATGAACGTTTTTATTTATTAACAAAACTTTGTTTTGCATCGTTTTTGTGCTACCTTTGTAGCGTATGCATAAAATGCATAGCAATTCATCAATTCCTTCCAATTGCCGGTTATTTATATGGGACTGGCAACGGCGGAGCCATTCTTTTTAACTCACACATGACCTTTTGGAACAGCGAGAGGAGAGTCAAGTTTACTTGAACTATCTAGAGTCGTGACAAAAGCGCATGAAAAAAACATAGTTAATTTACATGAAAGGTATTATTTTGGCAGGAGGCAGCGGCACCCGTCTGTATCCTATTACCAAGGGCGTGAGCAAGCAGTTGCTGCCCATATATGACAAGCCTATGGTGTATTATCCCATCAGCGTTCTGATGCTGGCCGGGATAAGGGATATTCTTATTATATCCACTCCGCATGACCTTCCGGGCTTTAAACGCCTGCTGGGTGACGGAAGTGACTATGGCGTACGCTTTGAGTATGCCGAGCAACCCAGTCCTGATGGTCTGGCCCAGGCGTTTATCATCGGACGTGAGTTTATAGGTGATGATTGCGCCTGCCTGGTTTTGGGCGATAACATATTCTATGGCAACGGGTTTACGCAGATGCTTAAGAATGCCGTCCGTGAGGCCGAGGAGAATAATAAGGCCACAGTATTCGGTTATTGGGTGAGTGATCCGGAGCGCTATGGTGTGGCGGAGTTTGATAAGGAAGGCAATTGCCTGAGCATAGAGGAGAAACCTGCCAAACCCAAGAGCAACTATGCCGTGGTAGGATTGTATTTCTACCCCAACAAGGTGGTTGATGTGGCAGCTCATATCAAGCCCAGTGCCCGTGGAGAGCTGGAGATAACTACCGTTAACCAGGAGTTTCTTAAAGACGGACAGCTCAAGGTACAGACCCTGGGCCGCGGATTTGCCTGGCTGGATACCGGCACGCATGACTCACTAAGCGAGGCCAGTACATTTGTTGAGGTAATTGAGAAACGTACCGGTCTTAAGATTGCGTGTCTGGAGGGTATTGCTTACAGCCGCGGATGGATAAGTGCCGAAAAGTTACGCCAGCTGGCACAGCCTATGCTTAAGAACCAGTATGGGCAGTACTTGCTTAAATTGATAGATTTTCCGGGAAAGTGACAGTGATTGAGACCCCGCTAAAGGGGGCGTTGATAATAGAGCCGCGGGTGTTTAAGGATGCACGTGGGTACTTTTTTGAGAGTTTCTCACAACGGGAGTTTGATGCCGAAGTAGCACCTTAGCTGGGCTATGCCGTAGCATTCGTTCAGGACAATGAGAGCATGTCAAGTTATGGCGTGATGCGTGGGCTGCATTTTCAGCGGCCCCCATATACCCAAAGCAAGCTGCTGCGGTGCGTGCGTGGAGCCGTACTGAATGTGGTGGTGGATATCCGCAAGGGCAGCCCCACTTACGGACAGCATTTTGCTGTGGAGCTTACCGAGGAGAATAAACGGCAGTTTTTTATAGACAAGGGTTTTGCGCACGGATTTGTGGTACTGAGTGAGACCGCGGTATTCCAGTACAAATGCGATGAGTTCTACCACCCGGAGGCGGATGGCGGCATTAGCATACTGGACAGCAGCCTGGGGATAGACTGGCGCATACCGGTGGAGCGCGCCAGCCTGAGCGATAAGGACACCAAGCATCCGCTGCTTAAGGATTTTGACAGCCCGTTTACGATATGACGATACTGGTTACTGGAGCTAACGGACAGTTGGGCAATGAGATGCGGATAGTGTCCCGCAACTCTGATGAACGCTACATATTTACCGATGTTGTTGACGCATCGGAAGAGACTGTTGCAATGCTCCGTAAGCTGGGAGGAGATGATGTCCCGGTTGATACGCTTAAGCTTGATATAACTGATATTGAGGCAGTTCGGGCACTGGTTAAGGCTGAGGCGGTTGATGTGATTGTCAATTGTGCGGCTTACACAAATGTGGATGGAGCCGAAACAAATGTTGAGTTAGCAGAGTTGCTCAATGCCCAGGCCCCCAAGAATCTGGCCGAGGCAATGAAAGAGGTTGGGGGACTGCTGGTGCATATCAGCACCGATTACGTGTTTGGCAAAGAACCCTACAATACCCCTTGCCGCGAGGATCAGAAGGGAACGCCTACCGGTGTTTACGGGTTGACCAAGCTGCATGGCGAGCAGAATATAATGGCATCGGGCTGCAAGTATGTGATTATACGTACCGCTTGGTTGTACAGTGAGTTTGGCAAGAATTTTGTCAAGACCATGCTCAACCTGACAGCCACTCGTCCGGAACTCAAGGTGGTGTTTGATCAGGTAGGTACCCCCACATACGCCTACGACCTTGCAGAAGCAATTAAATTGATAATTGAGAGAGTAACGCAGGTGCCTGAAATTCTCAATTCTCCATTCTCCATTCTCAATTATTCCAACGAGGGTGTCTGCTCCTGGTTTGACTTTACCAAGATGATAGCAGAGTACTGCAGCCACAAGGATTGCAACATCCAGCCCTGCCATAGCGACGAGTTTCCCAATCCGGTCAAGCGCCCTGCGTTCTCAGTCCTGGACAAGACCAAGATAAAGCAGACGCTGGGCATAAGCGTTCCGTACTGGACAGACTCGCTTAAGATATGCATTAACAATATATATAAATAAGGACCTCCCCAGGGAATCGAAACTGGAGAGGTCCCCCGAGTCCCGGCCAAAATAGAAGATTTCATGGTCAAGACTCCGCTTTTCAGGGCATCAGTGTATTAGACAGGCATCAGATTTTAAGATCTATACCATGTTTTACACGACCAGTGTCAGTCATGGTATCAGATTGTACCATAGCAACACATTAAATGGAAAACAATATTTTGAAAGATGATAATGCACCTAAAGGTGAGACAAAACAATAAAGATTCTGAAAACAGAAATAAAAAATTGATTGCAAGAAGGTCAGATAAAGACCGGAAGATGCAAACAGCGGTAAAGAAATTTCATTCATAGTATTTAAAGGACTATTAGATAATTACGCCACTCAAACCAAGTGACAAAGCAAAACTAGACCACTACACCAACATTTGCAAGGTTTTAGTAAGCTGTTTTTATCGTCTTAACTTTTTTTATGATTTTAAGCGCTGTTCCGGCAGTCATGATTGTATTTGAATTACCAATTTATCATTTTGTGGATGATTTGATTAATCATGATGAAAGAGATAATAGGACGACACATTTGCGCTTAAAAAGAAAATATACCTAATAAACTATATGAGAAAGAACTACAATCAACAGGAAACACAACAAAAGTGTCACCAGGCGTCAGAACCAGTTGTGACCTATGGTTCAGAGAAGCATGATATGTCACCCGAGGAGTTGTATTCCGTGATTGTGGACGATGTGAAGGCAATTTATGCAGACGGCTCAAATTAAGAGCTAAGCTGAAACTTCTCAAGGATGTCATTAGAATCAGATATGGAACAATTAGATGAGAAACAACGAGAGAATATAGGAAAGTATATACGTTTCCTACATGATGAGGATGGATGGTCTGATTTGATTGATAGCCGTTGGAAAGATGAGGTGAAAGATGTTTTGACCAAGAAGTTCCCGGAGATGACAGACTTTGAATGGAATGTTCTTGAGGACGTATTATTCATATAAGGATAAGTAAAATAATACAATATATTATGCCAGAAACACAAAACATAGAGCGACATCTATTCAGAATGATTCATATTGACAGTCTTGAGAATACTCTTAAAGATGGTGTTAATGCTCCGAACTACAAGTTTGATTCAACTTACACAAACATTGGAGATGAAGCTTTGATAGCACAGAGAGGTGAATTTACTGTCCCAATAGAACCTGGTGGTACTCTTTCGGATTATGTGCCATTTTATTTTGGAGGTCATTCTCCAATGTTGCTTAATATAAAGACTGGATTTAGAGGTATAACTAAAAGGAATCAGAGTGAAATCATATTCCTCTGTACACATATAAAAGTAATAGTTGACAACGGTCTGGAATTCTGTTTTACCGATGGTCACGCTAAAGATAGGTTGACAACGTATTACAATCAATTATCAGATCTTACTCAAATTGATTGGCTATTAGCTGAAAGCAGTTATTGGGCCGATACAGAGGAGGATCCAGACCGAATGCGCAGAAAGCAAGCCGAGTTTCTTGTAAAGAACCATGTTCCAGTATCTTGCATAGCGGGAATAATAGTTCATGATGAAGAGGCTGCTGTAAAAGTAAAGGAAATAATGGAGAGGGCAGGAGTTCAACTACCTGTTCACGTAGACAAAAGCCACAAATACTACTATAATGATTGAGTTCACCAAAGGAAATCTGTTGGAATCAAAGGATTCCGTATTGGTTAACACGGTTAATACGGTAGGTGTTATGGGAAAGGGGATTGCCTTGCAGTTCAAGGATGCATTCCCTCACAACTTTGGTGTCTATGCCGATGCCTGCAAAAAGGGAGAGTTATATCCCGGTAAGTTGCTTATAGTGAAAGACTACTCTCCGTATTATGGTGAAAAAACAATTGTAAACTTTCCAACTAAGGTTCATTGGCGTAATCCGTCTCAGTACGAGTATATAGAAAAAGGTCTGGTAGAATTGAAGAAATACTTGATTGATGAGAAGGTCTACAGTATCTCAATACCTCCACTGGGATGTGGAAACGGAGGATTGGAATGGAAGAGAGTTAAAGCTATGATTGTATCATATCTCTCAGACGTAGCATCAACTATACATGTCTATGAGCCAAATGCTAAAGTAGACAGTTTGCTTAAGAAATCCTCGATGCCGGTTGGTAAGGTTGAGTTAACTCCAGCCAGGGCTATGATGCTTTATGCGCTGTTCTATTATGAGACGCTGGGTGAGCCTTCAAATCTGTTTGTAGCAAACAAGTTGGCTTACTTTATGCAGCGTTTGGGTGAGCCTGCGTTCAAGAAACTACGATTTACTAAAGCAAACTTTGGACCATATTGCCAACAGGTCGGAAAAGACCTACATGAACTGAACGGAAAGTATGTTAGAGGTCTGGAGCAAATGAGTCTGAGGGCATATGATCCATTGACTTTGCAATATGATACACTAGAAGAGGTAAAACAATACGTGGAGAAAGAGCTTGCGGCCGAATCACGTGCGCGTCTTAAACAGTTAATAACCCTGATATCCGGATTCCAATCAACTCTTTCACTCGAGGTTCTGGCAAGTGTGGATTATATAAGAAATCAGAATCCTGGCATATCATACGAGGAGACTGTTCAGAAGGTATGGGAATGGTCAGATAGAAAGAAGCGCCTCTTTAAAGAGCAATATATCCGCATCGCGTTTGACCATCTTAATCTGGTGCAGGGAAGGTTAATGTAAGTTGAGTGATGGACAAACAGAATTTCCTGAACAGAATAGCACAGAGCATGAATGAGTCTCAAGAGGAATCATTGCGTTCTTTGGGACGCCCGTCATCATGTGGTACGCGAGAGCAAGCCATAAAGCAGGTTGAGATGCTTGAGGCTGCACACAGCGGTCTTGTTCAGGAAGAGATAAAAACTGATGAAAGAGGCAGAATAATACTTACCGAGCGAATGAAGAACTCTCTGCTCAGAGCACAACAGAGTTTGGAAGAGGGCCGATGCCTCAATCAGGAGATGTTCCGAAAGCGTTTTGCCAAATGGCTGTAGTAAATAATAGAATAGAATACAATGAGAAAAGTAACAGCAATAAGAAGACTAAGGTCATTGAAAGGACCGTTGAGCACTTATGGCGTGACTCAGCTGGGGCTTTTCGGGTCCACTGTTCGCGGAGAAAACACACGTGGCAGTGACATAGATATTCTGCTGGATTTTGCTTCCGACAAGGAAACATACCAGAACTTCTTTGATGCATGCCAGATGCTTCAGGACAGTTTTAAGCGTGACAAGATTGATGTGGTAACCAAGAACGGTCTGAGCCCATACATTGGTGCAACCATTCTTAATGAAGTAGAATATATATGATATCTTTTTTGATGATCTTAAGATAGTATTGGTAATTATAAATAGAATTTGATATGAAGGGAATTCAGAATACAAGTACAGGTAGTTTTGGATCCATTATTAGTAATAATCGTAGATTTTTTGTTCCAAAGTTTCAACGCGATTATTCATGGGATAGTGAGCAGTGGGATGATCTTTGGCAGGACATTGAAACTATGATTGAAGAGAACGACGATCATTATATGGGCTACCTGGTTCTTCAAACATCGGATGAAAAAAACTATTATGTTATAGATGGACAACAAAGGTTCACGACAATCATACTCTTAATTCTTGCAGCAATCAAGAATATTCAGAAGTTGATAAATCAAGGCCAAGAGGTGGAGGACAATATGCGTCGAATAGACACTCTTAAAAAAACATACATTGGAAATGAGAATCCTGTAACACTTGAGTATGATAGTCTTCTGGAATTAAATAGAAATAATGAACCATATTTCAGAGATTATATTGTAAAACTGGATGTGTTATCTGCGAGAAATCTGAAAAATACTGAAAAACTGATGAAACGTTGTTTTGAGTTTTATGAGCAAAAATTGAATGCTTCATCGTTTGATGGTCAAGGATATGCTGCATTTATTCAGAGGGTCGTAGATGGCTTGTTTTTTACATTAATTGAGGTAAATGATGAAATGAATGCTTTTCGAGTTTTTGAAACTTTAAATGCTCGTGGTGTTCAATTATCATCTTCTGATTTATTAAAGAACTACTTATTTTCTGTAGTTGATAGAGAAATGTCTCATCAGAGCTATATAGATACACTTGAAAGAAAATGGTCTAAGTTGACGGATAATATAAAAGCCGAAAAACTCCCAGAGTTTTTACGCTATTATTGGAATGCTCAACACAAGAGAATAAAGGCTAACGAGGTATTTAAAACCATTAGAAAAAACGTTAAAACTGCAACTGAGGTTTTCAGATTAGTAGATGAAATGGTTAAATACAGTGAAATATACATGGCTCTTACTGATGCAAGTGATGAAATGTGGATAGATCCTGCTGTTCGCGAAAATGTAAGTCTTCTTAATCTCTTTAATTTGAAACAGCCATATTCATTATTGATGGCAGCAAAAATGTCTTTGAATGATGATCAGTTTAGAGACTTACTAAGAACTGTTATTGTTATTTGTTTCCGATATAATGTAATTGGAGATCGTAACCCTAATGATCAGGATATACCATTTAATAATATGTCAATTTTGATTAGTTCAGAAGGGAGGGTGGATTATTCCATATTAACTCCAATTATTGTGAATGATGCAGAATTTAAAGGAGCTTTCTCAGAAAAATCATTTCCATATAGTTCGCGTAACGCAAAGGTGGTACGTTATATTCTTGGAAAGATAGAGCATTTTAAAGGTTCACATCAATTAGTATCATTTAGTGATGAAAATGCGTCTATTGAACATGTGTTACCTCAGGATCCGGGCACGGAGTGGAATATTGATGAGGACAAGGCTCAAAGATTCGTTTTCAAATTAGGTAATACATGTTTATTGGAACGTAAACTTAACAGAGATTTACAAAATGTTGGATTTTCAGTTAAGAAGGAAGTGTATAGTACCTCCAATTATTATTATGCTAAGCGAATAGCATCCGAGTACGAAGAATGGACGACTCAATCAATTATCAATTTACAGAAGGAGATGGCAAATGCGGCTGTTTCAATATGGCAAATACCTAATGTGAGATAGTAGTATTATTGTATTTGTCCGGTATGTTTGTTGTTAGCAACATAATAAATAAAAAAAGATAGTAAAATTGGGTCAGCACTTAATTGTATCACAATGATCAATATCCAAGCAGTGCAGCAGCAATATATCTCTGAGTGGCATGATGACTTCGTGAAGTATATAGGAGGGATTCTTGGTGTCATTGAGTTGATGGAGAAACATCCTTCTGCTACTGATGAAGATAAGAGGGTATTTGATCAGATAAAGAAGCTGCTTCATGGCAGGGAGGCTCTTGAAATTGAACGTAGTCTTGCAGAGGCAGACGTTAGAAAGGAGGTTCTTTATAAGATTGAGAAACTTTACAAGGATTTGGTGGATATGGCTATTGAACACCTGTCGACCGAGGCTTTAGTGAAAGAGTTCTTGAAGAAGTTGTCCTACTATCAGATAGAACAGAATAAGCGTCTGGCAGAGATTAGGTTGTATGAATTGCAAATATTGAAATAAGGACAAAGTTAACGTATAAATATTTTATCATCCGAGCTAATAGAAGGTTGATGTCCGATTATTGGTCCCCATAATCGAGCAAACGCTAGCGGCGCAGCCGCTGCGAGGCCGAAGGCCGAGTAAAGAAGAAACAAAACAGACTAAGATAGCACAAACACCAAAACGGTGCCAAACAGCGCTCGGCTCCGAAGGAGACGCTTTCACAAAGCGTAGCGACTGAAAGAACCGTCCCCAATGGCACCGCCGGGCAGCTGATGGCTAAAGTCTGCGCCTATCTCAGCAAACCGGATCCGCAGATTGAGGTGTGGCGCAATTTGATATTGAATCGTAGCACAGAGAGCACTGCAAGTGGCAAATTGTCAGTTATCTTGTAATACAGACAGACGTACGGAGTAAATAATTATAAAGGCCCGATAAGCGCTCCCGATAAGCGAGCAAACGGTAGCGTCGCCAGCCGCAGCGAGGCACCCGGCCAAGCAAACAAAAAGGAAAAACGGAAAAAGATGAAAACTATACTAGTAACCGGCAGTGCCGGATTCATAGGAGCCAACCTAGTACTAAGGCTACTGGAAAGCCTGGAGCCAACCAAAATAGTAGGTCTGGACAATCTGAACAACTATTTTGATCCCAGCCTAAAAGAATACCGCTTAAAACTAATAGACGATAAGGCCAAGGCACACCCCGAGCATAACTACAGCTTCATTAAAGGCTGCATTGCCGACAAAGAACTAGTAAACCGCCTGTTCAAAGAGAACCAGTTTGACATAGTAGTGAACTTAGCGGCTCAGGCCGGAGTAAGGTACTCTATAGAGAATCCCGATGTTTACATAGAGAGCAACATCATAGGATTCTACAACATACTGGAGGCATGCAGACATAACCCCGTTCAGCATCTAGTCTACGCCAGCAGTAGCAGCGTCTACGGAGGCAACAAGAAAGTCCCCTTCAGCACCGATGACCGAGTAGACAACCCCGTGAGCCTCTATGCCGCCACCAAGAAGAGCAACGAACTCATGGCCCACTGCTACAGCAAGCTCTATAACATACCCAGCACCGGCCTGCGCTTCTTCACCGTTTACGGACCTGTCGGCCGACCCGATATGGCCTACTTTGGCTGCACCAATAAACTCCTCAGGGGCGACACTATCCAGATTTACAACCGACGCACGAAGCGAGAGCAATACCAAGCCGTGGCTTGAGGATTGCCGAGCGAGAAGGAGGAAACGCGAAGCGTAACTACGGCAACTGCCGCGGAGCGGCGATAGCCCGAGAAGAATAGCGGTGCAGCTGCGCAAGAGTGATTTGACTGGGGGCGATGATGAAGCGGATGTGCTGGTTGTGGTGTTTTACTGGGATTTGATTGGGTGGAATTTAGATGGTGAATTGAGGCTTCCTTCGACTGGCTCAGGATGAATTGTCTTTCGTTAAGGGGTAGGATACTCCTAGAAGAGAGGTAAAAGACTTGTAGAAGATAGATTGAAGGTGAAAAGGGTGAGCGGAGCGAGCTAATTGTGCTGCAAAAAGCATAAGTATGGTGCGAAATAATTTGCGACAGGTTGCCAGTGTTATCGTTTCACCGTGTTAATTTGCTCAAAATTCGCATGAAGAATCCCAAAAAGTATTAATGCGAGATGACAGTATTGAGAGTTGGAATATAATTTGTTACTATATTGTTAGCACTACATTGAATATTTTTTGAATTAATAATAATTAAGCGTATGTATTATATAACAACTTTGAGAGGGACAATGTTCTACACGCCTCTGCATTATACAAGGGAATTCGTAAATAGCCTTGCAGGTGTCGTTGAAGGATACTTGCCCGTACTGGTACGTGACCCTAACGCGCTCCCCATGTTTCAGATATGGCAGTTGGAATCGCCAGATCACAAGGAGGTAATAGCATTTAATGGTGATAAGATTGATATCCTAAAGCAGATAGAGGGAGAGATGGATGATAATGGTATCGTTACTTTTACCGAGCGTTGTAAAACTGTTTTTGGAAGAATCATGGAGACTACCGGAAACATTGTTAGCCCCCGAATAGCTCTGGCACCTTCAGTTGTTATAGCTAACAATGGCACTCGTCCTGATTTTCTATACAACCGTTTGTTTGCTTGTCGTGAGTTTAAGAACGCATTGTTAGATACAAGTAGCCTCTCTCAGGTATACCGTGTTGTGAAGTCGATAGGCGGAAAGGATATTAAAATCAACCATGTTGCCAATTTCCATGTAGATAGTCAGATTGTCAATATTGGCGCAGTAAACAATATAAAAGAACGCTATATTTGTGATTTTGATATTAATACGATGGCTGATCCTGATTATAAATTTGGCAAGACGGAAATGGAAGAATTCTTCTCAATGTCATCTGGCTGTTTCACGGATTTCTATAATTACTACTTCTCAGAATAAGAGCAGATGAATACAGTTTTGTCTACAACCGAACTTTTGCAAGAGTTGACTCGCTTGCAGGATATCACACGGCAGATAAATCAGCCGTGGAAACCTGTTATGGAGAGCTATGACAAAATGATGCAGAGCATGAATATGGCCACTTATGGTCAGATAATGAAAACATATAGCTCTTTGGCAGAATTGTATAGAATTCCTGACTATTTTGATGGAACAAAATATTTGCGCCCAGACACTGAAGATGGTGCTGATGATGAGCAGAAGAAAGTATTTTTTGTCAGTACGGTAGAAGACAAAAAAACAGAATTTGCAGATTATTCAACTCGTTCCATTGACATCAACAAAGCTAATAAAGAGGATCTAGACTATTTTCGTAGTCGTAGCAAGGAGATTACTAATGCTCTTAAATATGCCGATTTCGAGGATGGTATGGATAATGATGTCACGGAAATGATAAAATCGTTTATCAAACGCAATAAGTCTGCAACTTATAACTGGTTGAACGATTTGTATGGAAGGAATCATCAAGATCATGCTTTTGTTGAAGGGTTACTTAGAACGCTTGCTATGGTAACCGAAAAGGGTGATGAAACCATGCTTTTGCCCATAGTGATAGCAGGTTTGCGAAGCGGTATATCTTCGGAACAAGAGGCCGCGATAATGGTGATAGAAGAGTGGCGTACCAAGGAATGTCTTGAAGCCCTGAGGGAAAGCCATTTTACCTCACAGTGGATAGAAATCTATGCAGGCAAAGTTAGAGAGGAATTAGAAGGAGAACTATTAGAATGCTGATACGAGGCTTATTATATCCGAATAGGTGGGATCCAATAAAGGAGGTCAATAGAAAAGATGGTTTTATTGCTGCAGACTATGTGACCGAATTGCGCACATCCCAAAATATGCTATCAGTATGGCTAGCAAATAGCAAGGAAGATATTGAAGATGCCGTAGTTGCTTTGGCTTTGGGTAAAGATAAACCAAGTAGGATGGTTGCTTATTTGATGGATGAAAAAGAACTTGAAGCATTAGAAATCGAAACTTTAAATAATCAAAAAGGAGTAGCTCAGGGAGCTGTTGATACCATCCTAGATAAGCATAGGAATCTTGTTGAGCTTGATTATTGGCGTTTGGGTTATTTGACCCAATATATGCTTAAGATTGCAAAGGATACGAAACGACAGGTAATCCTGACTAAAGACGAAGTTGTAGAACTGTTAAACAAATATAAAGGAACAAAGGTAATCGTGGAGAATGTGAACGAGAAACTTCGCGAGAAATTAAACTGGTAGCAAATATGGCATCGTTAAACATGGGCATCTCATATAGCCTGACGTATGAAGAAATAGACCGAGTGGTTGCAGATAATCGCATAGGTAACTATGCTTATGGCTATTTGAATGCACAGGGAACATTTATAGTCAAGTATGTTGGGCGTTCTGATACCAATCTTAAAGAACGTATTAAACACGGAATTGAAGATATGGAAAAGGATTCTTCATGCCGTTTTGAGCGATTTAAGTTCAGCTATGCAACCACGGCAAAAGAAGCCTATGAAAAAGAATGTCGCAATTATCATGATTTTGGAGGTACGGAAGGTCTCTTGATAAATAAGAATCATCCTGACAAGCCAGCCGGTTATATCGGCAGCTGCCCGATATGTGAGAATTAAGCAGAAGTTGTCAAGTTTCATTTATTGCTTATGTCACACGAAAACATAATTGCCATATTATCTATATTGATATCTGCCATCATAACCATTGCAGGTATTATCATTGCTTGGCAGACGGAGAAGTTGCGAGCAATGAGAGAACAACTTTCAGAGAAGAAATGTAATGCATACGCAGATGCTATGATGTTGTTCTATTCTATTTTGAAGGATTCAAAGTTGCACCGCCCCACTGACAATAATACCATGATGCAGAAGATGATAGATACTAAAAAAGACATCTTCATGTATGGTTCGGACAAAGTGTTCAAGGCATTCAACACATGGTTGCTTTCTACGACAAATAGTAATGACAAGACCCAGCTCGATGCCTTTATGGAATTTGTTCTTGAGATGAGAAAGGACATTTTTAATGGTAAAACAAAGTTGACGAAGCATGATATTCTGCTGAATCTTACTCAGAGTGAAGAGGAAGCAAGGAATTTGTTTAAATAGAGAAGAGAAAAGACGAAAGGGGACAAGCTACTGGGGAGACAACTCGAAGGGGACAAGTAATTAAGAACTGCATAGGGATTGTAAGCTATTGAATAAAGTGAACACGTGAGATGTCCTTCGGCTAGGTCAGGAAATGGGATTTGACTGGGGGAGATGGTGATGCGGATGTGGTGGTTGAGGTGTTTTACTGGGATTTGATTGGGGTGGAATTTGGATGGTGAATTGAGGCTATTGTCTTTCGTTAGGGTAAGACTCCTAGAAGAGAGGTTGAAGACTTATAGAAGATAGATTGAAGTGAGCGGCGGAGCCGCATCCCTGCGGAATCCGCAGGGCACAGTGGCAGAAGTGCGAGTATTATAATAAGGTGGCGGAAGCCACCGACGCAGCTGTGTTAACAGGGTCCATGGCTGTGTGATTTGGTAAATAGATCCTGATTCATATACGATTATGAGGAATTTTAAAAAGTTTTTCAGAACGTAGCTTGAGTCTGCATGGTGGACTCGAGCTGCAATGAAGTTGTGGATAGCCTCCCAACTTTTGACCAGTGGCGTCTCCATCTATAGGAGTGCTGAGTAGTATCAGATGAATCCTTCCTGGCAAAACGAGCTGTAGCTCAGTCTCGACCTATACGGAGGATGGAAGGATGTAGAGGATGCGAAAACGTATTCTTGGGGGAGGGCCACAAGAAAGCCATGAAGCCGGAGTGACAGCCATAGTGGATGGAATAGGCTGCCGTGGAGGCCTATAGGGGGTTCGAATCCTCCCTGCCAACAAAAGAAAACCTTTATGTTTTCCTAAACACTTTATTATTATGATAGCAGATGTTCAATATAATGATTTGAGAGGCACGGCAGCAGCTGACGTTTCAGATTTCTATATGAATTCACTCCAGCACTATCTGGAGGTGACATATAAAGGTTATGATTCTAAACGCTACTATTGCACGGGTTGTACTATATGGGCAGGTGATAGCGGGAATCGTGTTAATGTCACATTTGTCTGTTATGACAAACAGACGGATAAGCATGTAATATTTGAACCTCTGAAAGAATATAGCTTTGAAGAGACTTTTTCTTTGTTCAAACGCTTTAATGTTGTTATTGGAACTGACATTAATGAAGTCCGGGTTTCAGAAGATGATAGACTTCAATTAGCAGACGAAGACAATCAAGAATAAGATGACACTAAGTGAATCATCCATTCATAAAGTTGCTTCCGTTATCGCATCTAAGGATCCTAGTAGCCCCAATTACATGAGAGGGCCTGAACTGGTCAAGTTCTTTAATTCCTTGGGCTTTAGCGACAGCTATGAATTTACTGAAGGTAAAGGCATAGTTACACCCGATATGGGAGACAACTTGTCAAGGTTAAACTATACAATTGGAAGATTGACCGTATTGAATCAGAAAAATAGTGTAAAGAACGCGATACAACGCTATATTGACATATCAAATGCACCTCAGCAATCTGTATCTGAAATAAATCAAGCCATAGAGGAAGCAGATTTTTCTTTTGCAACCGCTCGCAAGTTGGATGTTGTTCAGACAGTAGTGGCTCAAGAAATTGAAAAGGAAACCGTAGAGAACTTAAAACCTTCAACACCCATGAGTCAGGCTGATAAATTACAGCAAGCAAAGCAAAAGCTGATGCGTGAGGTTTTGGGTGATATTCCTTGCGACCGCATAGTTGTCTTTATTAGTTATTCGTGGGATTCCGAACAACATAAGAATTGGGTGGCTGTTTTAGCTGATAAGTTGACTGATAGCGGCTACTATGTACTTTTAGATCAATATAATGAATCAGGTGTTCAATTAGAACTGTTTATGGACCTGGGGATTGAAAGGGCAGATAAGGTGTTGGTTATAGGCACACCATGGTACAAAATGAAAAGCCTGACGACATCTGGCGGAGCTCCCTACGAAGGAGCCATTATCCGCTACGCACTATATCAAGATATAGGAACAAAGAAGATTGTGCCATGTTTGAAGGATGGCTCATATGGTGAGTCTTTCCCTGGGTTTATAGGTGGGAGAGCGGGATTTGATTTCACTAATGAAGCCACCTTTGATACCGAATATGAACGACTTTGCAATGCATTAGTGAACCGCCCTAGCCGACAAAGACCGAAGTTAGGCCCCAACCCATTATATAATACACCCAAGGTTGATGATCCCAATGAGTTGAAGTATACAGATTTTCGCCGCGATAATGACATAAAGTGGTTAACCACCCTTTTTTCTAATTTCAGTATTTACCGTGTGGAAAAGTATTTGGACAATAGCCCTGAGCAAGTAGAAGACATCATATTTGAATCACATGATATATGGAATAAAATTATCAACTCTATGACTTTTAGACTATATCAGCCAGAACTGAAAGAGTTGGTGTTGGATTTCTATTCTACTTGGCATGAGATAGTGAAGAAGGGGCTAAACTATTATGGGCCGTCTAAAGTTCCTAACTACTTTACCTTTTACGGCTATGCAGCAGATATGTTTAAGACCTCAGAACATGAAAAGGTTTTCTTTGAGATATGTAAGAAGATGGATGATATGAAACAGACATTATCCAAACTTGTTGAATATGTCAAAGATCATTATGAGATAGATTTTGATACACTTTCGCGAAAATTTGAAAAATCAATCTTATGAATGTTGATAAAATGAAGATAACCGCCCACGGCAGTCTGCTGAGTAATGTTTTTACCCGGAAAATAACGCCTTTCCATGCTTTGAAGGAGTTGGTCAATAATTCCTTGGCAGCGGAAAGTAAAAACATTACCATTAGTATCAAAGAGCGGCAGTTGCCGTCAACCTTGTTTCCTGTTATTGCAGAGATTGAGGTTTTGGATGATGGATACGGAGTTCCATATTCACAATTCAAGGAGATTATTATGAAAGTAGCCACTCGCAGCAAAACTGATGGCCTTGGTGTTGGTCGCTTCAGTGCACTCCAATTAGGAAGAGTTGTTGAGATTTCAACGGTGGCATACGATCCTGCGATTAAAAAATATACAAGTACCAAGGTTACACTTGATGCAGCCTCATTAGAAAACGAAGATCTTGACACAAAGGACTTTGATGTACCGCATACAGAGTTAGAAAAGGCTGAAACTTATTATAAGGTTCGTATCACATCATTGTATGACAGCGAAGTTGGTTGTTCTAAAAGAAATAAGTTAGGTAAAGATTTCACCCGCGATGTATTGCCTCGTAAACTATTCGAGAACTATCCTGAGGAGATTTTCAAGGAGAAAGTGAGATTCAATGTATGGGGTGAAGATATAGATAAAAACGACTATTGTATAGAAGAGCCAGGAGAAACAAAGACCAAGTACACCGATCCACAAGGCAAGGAACATGATATAAAGATTAAGTTCTATACATTGAAATTGAAGAACTACTCATCAAAAATCTTCTTGCTGGGTAATGTGAATGGTTATAAGAGTACTATTCAGGAATTCTCTTATTCATCTAACTGGATATTGCCTGAAGATGGAGCACAACTTATATATGTGGAATCAGATGCTATAACCCCTGATTTATGTGCTAATTTTTCATTAGAGTCCTTTGGCATCAAGGACTGGTCTCTTTTCCAGATAGCACTTAAAGAGGCACTTGACAACCACTATAAGCGAGGAGATGCCAAATATGCCAGTTTTATAAGCCAATTGCAGGGAGATAAATATTATCCCTTTGGCGCAGAAGAGATGAGTGACGATAATCTTTCGGTCAACATTTTCAACCGTAGTGCCTTTATTATTGAAGGCGAGCAGCGTCTCTTGGCCAATAAAGATGAGTCACGAGAACTGGTTTATACATTGCTAAAAAAAGTTATAGAGGATGGCAACACTAAGTTCCTCGTTGAGAACATCATGAATCTCACGAGAGAAAATAAGAAAAAACTGGTGGAATTGCTTGATATTACAAATTTGGATAGTATTGTACGTTTTTCATCTGAAATAGCATCGCGCAAATCAGAACTTGAATTCTTCAGGGCGATAACAAGTAATGCCAATTCCAAAACTTTAGAAGCTAGGAAATATCTTGGTGCTATGTTGTTCAGAAATCTATGGCTGATAGCCGAACACTATCATGCTGAACAGTTTAGAAGTCTGGAACAGCATATAGCAGAGCCTATTGATAAACTGTATAAAAGTATTCTTGATTATAAGCCAAACAAAAAAGACGGCAACCTTATTGATGATTGTCCTAGAAGCAGAAAATCCATAACCAATCAATATGTCTGTGAAGAACGCATAGTTGGCCATAATAAGTACGAGGTGTTGTTTATAGACATACGTGCACCCCATTTCTGCTTGACGCAATTGGAATTGAATCGGTTCGATCAATTTGCTTTTGAACTGGAGAAATCCACAGAGATACCAAAGGTAGGCTATTGTTACCGTCTATATATGATTTGTAACAAAATGAGTGATTTGTTGGAGTCGTCATTGGGATCACGCAGAGCAAGCAGGGATGATAGACTGAACGTTGAGCCGTTCTTCTACAACAAGCTCGATATAAACGGCAAAGACATCAGATTATATGTACTGACATGGGATGAGTTGTTCCACTTGAATGATGGAAAGCTTACTAGTCAGTCGAAAACTCTTGAATTGAGGGAAGTAGACGCACAGGCTAGATTTATTCAATGCTACAGTGATTTGATGGACTCAAAATCAAAATCAATAATAAGGCAGGTTAAATAATAAATAATATAACTATGGCTGGCTGGAGTGAAGAAGAGAAATTGAAAATTTGGGAAAAGGGAACTGTGTGCCCGCCAAATGATCCTAAAGAGTGGCGCAAAGACCAATGTGGCGCATGGATGTATTATAATAACTATGGTGCACCATCAAAAGGTGAGTCACATACAAGTTATAAGTGGCAGATTGATCATATTAAGCCAGATTCAAAAGGAGGACCAGATATAGTATCAAATGCAAGACCCTTACAGTGGTATAACAATGATTGCCGCCAAAATGGACGTTTGAAAACCAAGGTGACAGCAGAAGACACTAAGAACGTGGAGAAAAATTCTTAGATAATTGCGACACATAGCCAACAGGCCTTTATGCGCAGCCGGTGGCAATATCATAACAAACAGTTTAATAAACCAGACACCCTGCAATCATTCTTGCAGGCAAACGTAGGCAAGAGTCCGCAGATTGAGGTGTGGCGCAATGTGATGTTGAATTGTAGCACGGAGAGCAGTGCAGGTGGCAAATTGTCAGTTATCTTGTAATACAGATAGATGTACGGAGTAAATAATTATAAAGGTCCGATAGCGGTCCCTGTAAGCGAGCAAACGGTAGCGTTGGCAGCCGCAGCGAGGCAGCTGGCTGAGCAAACATAGAAATAACGATAACCGATGGCAATGGAGATGGAGATGGAGAAGGGAGTACGGTGGTATGCGGTGCGGGCGTTTTGGAATAAGACGCAGCGGTTGATGGGGTTGGTTGAGGAGGCCGGGTATCGGACATATTATGCGGTTCGTACTATTGACAGTTTGGAAGGTGGTGGTTTGGAATACAGGCAGGAGCCACTTGTTCCGGCCCTTTTTTTTATTCAGTGTCCGGTTGATTGGCTTTTGGAGTTTCAACGTAAGCATTACAATGAGTTCATGATTTATACAGATGTCAAGAAAGGTAAGCCGGCTGCCATCCGTGATAAAGAGATGGATATGTTTATCATGGTGACATCAGCGCATAATAATGAAAGCAAGCAGGGCATAGAGATACTGGAGCCCAAGCCGCAGTATGCACAGGGTGATTGGGTTAGAGTAACGGATGGCGTTTATAAAGGTGCCACAGGGATTGTAAAGAGAATCAAGAAGGATAGGAAACTGTTGGTGGCCATTACTGGAGTAGCTGTTGTGGCTATAAGCCACATACCCATGTGTTACCTGGAGAAACTGGACCAGGCTTGATGCTGGGTAATAATTTTATTTTGAGTAATTTTGCAACGGCTTATTATTTTTTAAGAAATAAATATTGCTGTGTTCTGCGGGCCGGCTCTTGGATAGGAGGTTGGACGTATCGGGCAGGGGTATTTGCCCGAGTGGGGACGCTGCTTTTTACGGATTGCCCTGATGTTGTAAGGAGGATGCTTCCTAAGGCTGACGGTTGGGTCCGGGGAGGGCTTCAAGTGGCAAATTGTCAGTTATCTTGTAATACAGACAGACGTACGGAGTAAATAATTATAAAGGTCCGATAAGCGGTCCCTGTAAGCGAGCAAACGGTAGCGTCGCCAGCTGCAGCGAGGCCGGGGCCGGGAATGAAAAGATAAATACAAACAAATATGCTATACAAGTTTGATATACTGTTTAAGAAGGAACTAAAGTCCGGGGGTGTTAAGGTTGTAACCTACACCAATCTCCTTGAGAACCCGGAGGCTTTTGGTGTTGGTGAGGGATTGGCTGGTGCTGAGGGGGAACTGTCTATGGTGCTGGAAGGGCCGGAGGCTGGGTTTAGCATCAACGCGCTGATGCGGAAGTATCGGGCGCAGTTGGTGGGGCATATGAATGCCGAGATGTTTGGCAAGGACTTCCCTCTGCGGTTTGTGCTGGCACAGGCGGACGATGTAACCAGCGTGCGGACCGAGCTGCGCGATGAGGATGGGTATATATATTCATCCGATGTTCACACTGTATCCGTAGCGGGCAGCAAGACGCTGGACCTAAAAGAGAACAATTCATTTGTGGCGTTGGTGCCCAAGGATGGTCGCTGTACAGTGACTGATGCTAGCGACATCGTGCAACTTCAAGTTGGACAACTGGCTCTTGTGTCTGCCGCTGTCAAGGTAGTGACCCTGCAAGGCCACTGCCAAGTGAAATCCATTAAGTGTGGGTGTTAGACCTTAAGAATAGAATTCATGTTTGACTGCATAAAGTAATCATATAGATGAATATTCTTCTGACAGGTGGTGCTGGATATATTGGTAGCCATACAATTATAGAACTTGATAAGGCTGGTCACAGCGTGGTTGTTGTAGACAACCTTGTGAACAGTAAATCAGGATGTTTGCGACGCGTAGAAGATATTTTAGGAAAGATTATTCCTTTCTATGAAGTTGATGTTCGTGATAAGGAAGCACTCTTTAAAGTTTTTGATGAAAACAAAATTGATGCTGTTATTCACTTTGCTGGCCTTAAGGCTGTTGGTGAGTCTGTATCAAAGCCTTTGGAGTATTATCACAATAACATGACTGGCACATTTATCCTTTTGGATGTGATGCGTCAGCATCAGTGCAAGAATATAATCTTTAGTAGTTCTGCTACAGTTTATGGTGATCCAGCCATTATTCCGATTACTGAGGAATGCCCTAAGGGGCATTGCACCAATCCATATGGACAGACAAAAAGCATGCTTGAAGAGGTTTTGATGGACGTTCAAAAAGCAGACTCGGAATGGAATGTTGTGCTGCTTAGGTATTTTAATCCTATCGGTGCCCATCAGAGTGGTATGATTGGTGAGAACCCTAATGGAATGCCCAATAACCTAATGCCTTATATAACTCAAGTAGCGGTAGGTAAACGTAAGGAACTGGGTGTGTTTGGTAATGATTATCCCACTCATGATGGCACAGGTGTTCGTGATTATATCCATGTTTGCGATTTGGCATCGGGCCATGTTGCTGCATTGAAAGCAATAGAGCGCAAGTGTGGCTTAGCCATCTATAATCTTGGCACAGGACATGGTTATAGTGTCCTTGATCTGGTCAATGCCTTTATGAAGGTAAATGGTGTTAATGTTCCATATACTATCAAACCCCGTAGACCAGGTGATATAGCAACCTGTTACTGTAATCCTGCCAAGGCAAAGGCAGAGTTGGGTTGGGAAGCACAATATGGTATAGAGGAAATGTGTCGTGATAGTTGGAATTGGCAAAAAAATAACCCTAATGGGTATTAGATAATGCTTTAAATAATATGGAAGTCATAAAGACAAGTATAGAAGGTGTACTCATAATTGAGCCGAAGGTTTTTGGTGATAAAAGAGGTTATTTCTTTGAAAGTTATTCCCTGCGTGAATTTGATGAGAAGGTAGCACCTATTCTGGGCCATACTATCAACTTTGTACAGGATAATGAATCTATGTCTTCTTATGGTGTTATGCGTGGGCTTCATTTTCAGTGCCCACCTTATACTCAAAGCAAATTAGTACGTTGCGTGAAAGGTTCTGTACTTGATGTGGCTGTTGATATCAGGAAGGGTAGCCCCACATATGGACAACATGTGGCTGTGGAATTGACAGAAGATAATCACCGTCAGTTTTTTGTACCCCGCGGGTTTGCTCACGGCTTTGCGGTGTTGAGTGATACCGCCGTTTTCCAATATAAGTGTGATAACTTCTATGCTCCACAGGCAGATGGTGGTATCAGCATACTCGATGACAGCTTAGGTATTGACTGGCGTATTCCAACAGATGAAGCTATTCTTTCAGAAAAAGATGCTAAGCATGCCTTTTTGAAGGATTTTGATTCACCTTTCTCTATTTCTGTAGATTTATACAAATAATTATTCATGAGAGTACTCATTACTGGCGGAGCTGGTTTTATAGGTTCTCATATTGCACTTAAGCTCATAGACAAAGGCTATGAAGTGACGGTTCTGGATAATCTGCTTAAACAGATTCATGGTGAAAATCCAGACTTTACATCACCTTTGTATTGCAGCATTAAAGGCAAGGTGCGTTTTGTAAAAGGTGATGTTTGCAACAAAGCTTTATTGGAGCAGGCTCTGGAGGATGTTGATTATATAATACATCTTGCTGCAGAGACAGGCACAGGACAATCTATGTATGAGATTAAGCGCTACATAGATGTAAATATTGGTGGAACAGCATTATTACTGGATATACTTACTAATTCAAAACATCATGTAAAACGTGTGGTAGTAGCGGAATCGCGTGCTATTTATGGTGAAGGCAAGTATCATTGCGAGAAATGTGGCGATGTCTATCCGACAGAGCGTAACGATGAGGATATGGCTAGGGGTGATTTTGAATGTCATTGCCCTAAGTGTAGGGGCAATATCACTCCGGTAGCTACTACTGAAGATAGCGCTATCCATCCATCATCAGTATATGGAGTAGGAAAGCAGGTGCAGGGCCAACTGGTACACTTGATTTGTAAAAGTATTGGCATAGAATCAGTCTCTTTCCGCTATCAAAACGTATATGGTCCCGGTCAGTCATTGACAAACCCTTACACTGGCATATTGAGCATATTTTCAACGCGCATTAAGAAACACAAAGAGATTAATATCTTTGAGGACGGGAAAGAAGGGCGTGATTTTGTGTATATTGATGACGTGGTTGATGCTACAGTAGCGGGTATGGAAGTACCTGAGGCAGATGGTCATGTGTTCAATATTGGAACAGGTGTTTTAACTGATGTGCTGACCGTAGCACAAACACTTAGCAAATACTATGGTATAGAAGTTCCACTCAAAGTGACAGGTAATTACCGTATAGGTGATATCCGTCATAACTATGCTGATATTACCCTTGCCAAACAAATTCTTGGATTTCAACCCAAATGGCTTTTTGATGCAGGTATCAAAAAATTTACAGATTGGGTGAACCGCCAAGAATTACTAACAGATAATTATGAGGCTTCGTTGGAGGAAATGAAAAATAAGGGTCTATTTAAATGATTAACGTATGAAGGTACTTGTAACAGGTGCTAATGGCTATATTGGCCGTCATGTAGTGAAGGCTCTATTAGACAAAGGTGCTGAGGTAATAGCATGTGATATTGTGACGAATGATGTTGATATACGTGCTGAACGTAAGGCTTTAAATCTATTTGATCTACCTGACGGGAATGTATATGAACAACTTGGTTCACCGGATGTATGTTTACACATGGCTTGGCGTAATGGTTTTATACATAATTCACAAACACAGATGGGTGACCTGTCTGCACATTATAAGTTCTTATCTGCTATGATTGATGGCGGATTGAAACAACTGGCTGTTATGGGTACCATGCACGAAGTTGGTTATTGGGAAGGTGCAATTGATGAAAATACTCCCTGTAATCCTATTTCCATGTATGGCATAGCAAAAGATGCGTTAAGAAGATCAATGATTCTATATTGCCAACAGAAAGCATGTATCCTTCAATGGCTGCGCTGCTATTATATTCTTGGCGATGATAAAAAGAACAACTCAATTTTCTGTAAACTATTATTAGCAGCCGAAGAAGGTAAGAAGACTTTTCCATTCACTACAGGCAAAAATCAATACGATTTCATTACCGTTGATGAACTTGCAAACCAGTTGTCTGCTGCTGTGATGCAGAAAAAAATAACAGGAATCATTAATTGTTGTACCGGAACACCTATGAGTCTGGCAGAAAGAGTAGAGCAGTTTATAAGTGATCATAAACTTGACATTAAACTGGAATATGGTGCTTTCCCGGATAGACAATATGATTCTCCATGTGTATATGGGGATAATACTAAAATTCGACAAATATTGAAACCTGAGTAAATGCAAAAGATAATGGGGATTAAAAACATATTGCTAATTGCCCCCGATGTGGGTGGGTTTTATAAAGATGTTATAAATGAACTCATAAGGCAAGGATATAATGTTGATTATATATGGGATAGGATATATCCTGAAGACCCAGACTTTGTACACAGCCCATACTTTAACCAAGTTGAAAAATATAAAAAGAAATTCCTGATAAAATTAAAAGAAGAATGGGAGATTCTTTTATCTAAATCTGAATATAGCAAGGCATATGATATTCTATTTGTTATTGATGGTAAGATGATACATCCTTATCTGTTTGATACATTAAAAAAACGTAATCCAAACATAAAATCAATCAACTATTTATTTGATACTACCAGGGGTAACTACAGATTTAATATCAATTTTAAATTTTTTGACAAAGTTGTTACTTATGACCAGCAAGATGCAAAAGAGTTTGGAATAGATATGATGCCTATTCCATGGACAGAGTCAAAAAAAACTGAAACTATAAGTTTGTCATTCTTTGCATTGGGTGCATATAATCCGTCAAGGTATGATATCTTTTCTTTCATAGATAAAATTTCAAAGGAGAACGATCTGAGTTCCTATGTTAAATTATATGTTCAAAAAAGAAAGTTATTCTTGCTTCAATATTTTATAAATACTTTTATTCTGCGCAGATCATTTATCAATCCGCATATTTATTATAATAAAGTAGTAGTACACAAATTCTTACCTAAAGAAGAGTTCTCCAGAATGATGATGGAATCTGAGGTGATTGTTGATAGCATTGCCCCAAGTCAAGATGGTCTCACTGCGAGATTTACTTGGGCTCTTGGCGCTGAGAAGAAAATAATAACAAACAATAAAAGCGTAAGGACTTATGATTTTTATACACCGGAACAAATATATGTTATTGAAGATTTTTCTTCAAAGACAGAACAAGAAGTATTGTATTTTTTAAATAACAGATACATTATGACATCTGATGTAAGGCAAAAGATAGCAACCTTTAGAATGGATAATTGGATTAATAATCTTTTGTTTACGCATCAGTAATAATCACTAACATAAAAAAGTATAATATGTCAGTATTTAAAGACAAAGTCCTCCTAATAACAGGAGGAACAGGTAGTTTCGGAAACATGGTATTGAAGCGTTTTCTTGATAGCGACATCAAGGAGATCCGTATTTTTAGTCGTGATGAGAAAAAGCAGGATGATATGCGTCATCATCTTCAGTCACAGTATCCGGATCAAGCATCTAAAGTGAAATTCTACATTGGTGATGTCCGCAACCGTCAGAGTATAGACATAGCTATGCGAGGAGGTGTAGATTACATTTTCTCTGCTGCAGCGCTAAAACAGGTGCCTAGTTGTGAGTTTTTCCCAATGCAGGCTGTTGAAACCAATATCATTGGAACTAACAATGTGTTAGAATCTGCTATTGCTCATGGGGTGAAGAATGTGGTGGTTCTTTCAACTGACAAAGCAGCATATCCTATTAACGCTATGGGTATTTCAAAAGCAATGATGGAGAAGGTCGCAGTTGCCAAAGCCCGTCAGTTAGGAGACAATGCTCAGACTACAATATGCTGTACACGTTATGGTAATGTAATGGCCAGTCGTGGTTCTGTCATCCCGCTTTGGGTTGAACAGATGGAGGAGGGGAAACCTATTACTATTACCGACCCCCATATGACGCGTTTTATGATGACGCTTAATGATGCTGTTGATTTGGTGGTCTATGCCTTTACCCATGGTAAGAATGGAGATCTGTTTGTTCAGAAAGCACCAGCTGCAACACTTGACGTTCTGGCCGAAGCACTTAAAGAGGTCTATTCTAAGGTTAATCCAAAATACGGAGAAACAGAAGTGAAAGTTATTGGTACCCGTCATGGCGAAAAGATTTATGAAACGCTGGTTACCCGTGAGGAGATGGCTCGTGCCATAGATTGCGGCAATTATTTTAGAATTCCTTGTGATGGCCGTGATTTGAACTATGACAAGGTTGAGGGAGGAAATCCTGTAATTGATAAGATGGAGGAGTATCACAGCCATAATACCAGAAGATTATCGGTGGAAGAAATGAAGGAACTCCTAATGAAACTTAACTTTATACGTGAAGACTTGGGATTACAACCCAGGGCAAAAGCTAAAGAAATACGTTCTGAATAATGAAGATACTTGTAACGGGCGCAAAAGGGTTTGTAGGTAAAAATCTATGTGCGCAGTTGAACAATATCAAGGACAAAAAGGCACGCAACTATGGTGTACAAATAGATGCTGTGTATGAGTATGACCTTGATTCAACGCCGGATGAACTGGACGTTTGGTGTAAGGAGGCTGATTTTGTTTTTAACCTTGCCGGCGTTAATCGTCCTAAGAACCAGGAAGAGTTCATGGCAGGTAACTTTGGCTTTGCTTCTTTGCTTCTTGATACGCTTAAGAAACACGGCAATAAGTGTCCGGTAATGCTTAGCAGTTCACAGCAAGCTTCTCTTACCGGACGATTTGGCAATAGCGAATACGGACGCAGCAAGAAAGCTGGCGAAGGCCTGTTCCTTGATTATGGTAAAGAGACAGGTGCAAAAGTTTTTGTGTATCGTTTCCCCAACCTGTTTGGTAAATGGTGCAGACCAAACTATAACAGTGCTGTGGCTACTTTCTGTAATGCTTTTGCCAATGACTTACCTTATACGGTGAATGATCCCAGTGTGGAACTTGAATTGCTATACGTTGATGACTTGGTTGATGAGATGATTGCTTGCCTTAAAGGCGAGGAAAAACATTGTGAGTTTGAAGGGCTTGATGTGATTCCTTCTAAGACTGGCCGTTATTGTTTTGTACCAACAACACATAAGGTTAATTTGGGTACTATTGTTGAGCTTTTGAAGAGTTTTGCAGAGCAGCCGCAGACATTGATGATTCCAGAAATCCCAGAAAACAGTTTTGCCAAGAAACTATACAGCACCTATCTGAGCTATCTACCGTATGAAAAAACAGCATTTGGGCTCAAGATGAACGTGGATGAACGTGGTAGTTTTACGGAATTGGTTCATACTCTTAACGCCGGTCAAGTGAGTGTTAATATCAGCAAGCCCGGTATTACTAAAGGACAGCACTGGCATAACACCAAGTTTGAGCAGTTTATAGTGGTGAAGGGACGCGGATTGATTCAACAGCGAAACCTGAATGACCCTGAAGGCAAGGTTCTGGAATGGGAAGTGAGTGGTGATAAGATTGAAGCTGTTCATATGCTGCCTGGTTATACTCATAATATCATCAATTTGAGTGATACCGAGGATTTGATAACAGTGATGTATTGCAATGAGGTTTTTAACCCCAACAAACCCGATACTTTCTTTGATCCGGTAGAGAGATCATAATTTATCTGGAAGCAGATGCTATTCATCAAAGTTAATAATTCTGATGCACTTTTAAATGGGTAGTTCCAAAAAGATTTTCTCTGGAGTGTTTTGGAGTGTCATAACAAATATTGTTAATGCGCTCTATGGGTTCATTATGATTCCTATTCTAATATCACATTTTGGAAAAGCGGAATATGGTTTGATAGGATTAGCACAATCAGTCAATGCGTATATGCGATTAATGGACCTGGGACTCACTTCAACGAATGTCAGATTCTTTTCAAATTGGTTGGCGGAAGGTGATAATACTAAGGTGAAGAAACTATTTTCTACTTGCACTGCTTTTTATGGATGTATTGGTTTGATTAACGCCTTAGTTTTAATTTGTGTCTTAGTATTTTCTGATGCCATCTTTAATGTCACCCCCGAGCAGGATATCATTCTAAAAAAGCTATTTGGGATTTTGGCATTGTCTGCTCTGATTAGTTGGTTCACATCTTGCTATACTCAGATTATACAAGCCACAGAGAATGTTGCATGGACTCAAAAGCGACTTCTTATTACAAAGGTGTTGATGGTTCTAGTATTGATAATTACCATTTTGCTTGATTTGTCTATTCCTATATATTATTTCTTAACAGTTTTGTGTAATTGGCTTATTCTTCCATGGGTTGTACGAAAAGTTAGGGAAGTGGCGCCAATGGTTAGTTTTATACCTCATTTTGACAAGAGTGTATTTAAGGAAATACTTCCATACACAATAAATCTATTTCTGTTTTCCATTTTTCAGTTTTCATACAATAATCTTCAGCCAGTTTTTCTTGGTATGAGGAATACTGTAGAAACAGTTTCGGATTATAAGGTTGTTATGGGAATTGTCGGTGTTTGCTCTTCAATTACTAGTGTATTTTTGAATGCCATGTTACCTTCTTCGTCTAAAGCCATAGCAAATAAGGACCAGAGAGCATATGATATGATAGCATATAAGGGCACAAAGTATATAATGATATTTTTGGGCTTTTGTGTCTTTGGAATGATAACAATTGATAGAGATCTGTTAACGTTATATGTAGGTGACTCGTTTTTGTATTTAATTCCATGTTTAAATCTTATACTCATTGCTCTTCTTTCTCGCCACATGAATGCAATTGCAAGTCTAATTTTGGGAGGAACAGACTTAAAACCTATAGTTCGCATGACTGCATTTTCTGCAATATCGGCTCTTCTTGTTTCATGGTTTTTGATTCCAATGTATGGCATGTTAGCAGTTGCATTTTCAGTTATATGTTTTGAATTGTTACAGGGATTATTTTATTATTTCTATTATTTCCCGCGGATAATGAATATCCGTTCAGGCTATATTTTTATCTCTATTTTTATACCAGTTACATTAGCTGGCATAATATGCTATGCTATAGTGTCATGGATACCATCTACAACTTCTCTTTATTTGAATGTGTTATTTAAAGGAAGTTCTTTTGCTTTGATTTATTTGATGATTATGTTCTTTTACGTCAATAAGGAAGATAGAACGTTTCTATTTAGAATGTTGAAAAGACAATAATACCACAAGAAACAGAGATGAGTAAACTTACAAAACGATACGGATTCTATGAATATTTCTACCTGTTTGTTATGGTAATTTTCATGGCGCAAATGACTGGAGGTACCAGATATTATACTTTTTCTATTTCTCGTCCATTCCCATCATTAATACCGTTATCATTGACAATAATATTATTACTTCGTAACAAAATAACATTCAATAATAGATGGTTAAAAGTCATTCTGCTTTTTTTCTTCTGTTGGTTTGTTGCGTACACTATAAAGATAAAGCGTTATGGTGGGGTATATATGCCATTATGGGTATCATACTTATCTGTTGTTATTATTTATTCATATATTCATGCGGCTGTTTTTGGTAAGGATTTGTTTCTTCTATTTGAACAAATAATGGTTGGGTTTGCCATTATTTCATTAGTCCTATATTGTTTTCAGTTGTTTTTACCAAACATTGCTAAATCATTTTTCTCTTTGTTTCCAGATACAAATGAGGGTGGATATAATTTTTTATATCTATACAAATATTTCTACGAAATGCCTGAACGTGATTTTTATAGCGGTATAGTTAGAAATTCCGGATGTTCATGGGAGCCTGGTAGATTCTCAATAATGCTAGTGTATGCAGTATGTGTAAATATTTTCAAAAATGGCAAGGTATCTCTTAACAGAAATCTGATAATACTGAATATAGCTTTATTGTCAACTTTTTCTACTACCGGTATAGTGATTTTGTTCTTTGAATACTTTCTTTTTACTCTTTCAAAAATATCATTACCACGGTTGCTGTTAGTTCTTGCTATTTTTGTTCCTGCCGGTTTTTTTATATATAATCTTGATTTTGTGTCATCGAAATTTTCAGATCAAATAAATATTTTTAAAAATCTAGATACTTTTACCCAACATCTGAGTTATAGAGGAGAAGACGATCCTATCATTGCTTTGGAGCGTATTCCTTCTATAGGGTTTGAATTCAAAAACTGGCTTGAGGAACCTATCTTAGGATATGGATATTGGCCAAATTCGTGGTTTGCAAATAATGTTACAGAATTCGCAACCACATGTGGCGGTCTTATGCAGGTGTTTTCGGTATATGGCCTCATTTTAGGTGCATTCTTTTATTACTGCCTGTTTAGAAGTTCTCAGAATATTTCTAAGATGTTCGGCAATGATAGAGGTTATATTATATTTGTAATCACACTAATGTCATCCGTGGCATATCCTGTATTTGGCGTTATGTTTTTTACAACTATATGGTTTTATGGATTATTCATAATTGATAAAAATAAAAAATAATATGAAAGTAGGAGTTTTTACATACTTTTCTTTTCCCAAAGGACTAGCCCCAACAACAAGAATTATTGCATATTGTAAAGGACTTCAGCAAAATGGATGTAAGGTGGAAGTCTTTTCCTGCAGATGGTATCCTGATAATGAGATTATTCCATTAGAAGGTGAAGTTGAAGGTGTTCCTTATAAAAACTCACATCTTTGGCATACAAAATATGGTAAATTATTCAAGGTGACAGTTGATAAATATCTGCTTCATAAGAATACAATTAGAAACATTAAGCAATCTCATGGCAAAGAACCTTTCGATGTCATCTTGGTTGCATGTGACGTTGTAGAAATTTTATCTTATTATATTCCAAAAATAAATAAACTTGGTATTAAAACTATATTTATTATAGATGAATACCCTCCAGCAATTCAAGCATTAAAGAATGAAGTTCCACAGAGTTGGATCAATTCATTCAAAGCAGTTGATAAGTATTTTTCTGGGCGTGTTTTAATGACAGATGCTTTGCGTGATTATTATAACGACAAAATCCGCGTTCTGCCATCGCATATCATGTGCTCTATTTTGGATGAAACACGATTTGCAAATATCTGTCCAAACAAAGAGGAAAGAAAATACCTTTGTTATATGGGAAATCTTATGTTAAAGAAGGATGATATTTGCACTATAATTAGAGCTTTCTGTGAGATTATGGATGATTTCCCAGATTTAGATCTACATCTTTACGGCAACGAGAGTACTCATGAAGAAAACGACCTGCTGCATTCTTTAATTGCAGAGAATGAAGCAAATAACAGAGTTTTTCTTAAAGGACGAGCAGATTATGAAGAAGTTCCTTCCATTCTTGCTGGAGCGACATTGTTGGTTACTGCACAGCCAAATACAAAGAGAGCAGAAGGTGGCTTTCCGACAAAATTGGGAGAATATATGATGTCTGGCGTCCCTATGATTGTAACAAATGTAGGTGAAATACACAAATATGTTACTAATCAAAAAGATTGCTATATGGTGACTCCAGAGTCTCCCCACGAATATGCAGAAACACTCCGAAATGCATTAATACATTATGATGATTCAATCCAAATAGCCAAGCATGCATATGAAAATGCATACAAAAATTATAGTTCAAAAATAGTAGGGAGAGAACTAATGTCATTTTTGCAACAAATTGTTAACTTATAAGGAATTATATTCAGTTAGTGCTGACGATTCCGACATGAAGGTGAACATATATTATTGAGGAAGTCTAGAGATAGCACTTTGATTTAACGATTTAGAAGAACTATATATTTTATTCTGTTTTAGGATATGGAATCAGAACTGTATTATGGAATAGAGCTATTTGTAGTTGACTACCCCCTCATTGTGGGTTTCAAAGCAAAAACCACTTGGTTCCCGATTATATATTCCTTTAATCTAATATGTAGCCAATCATTAACTATCAACATGTAATTGCATTTTTTAATTAGTATTAATAATGAAAGCTTTAATTCTTAACAGCGGCCTTGGGTCGCGAATGGGAGTCATTACGAATGAGCACCCAAAGTGTATGACAGAGATTTCTTTCAAGAATACCATACTAAGCAGACAGCTACGTATGCTTGCTTCATTTGGTGTGGAAGAAGTAGTAATGACCACCGGCTACTACGACAAAGTTCTGATGGACTATTGTAGTGCATTACACCTTGCGTTAAAATATACCTTTGTTAATAACCTGCTTTATGACAAGACCAACTACATTTACAGCATTTACTGTGCTAAAGAAGCTCTCAAGGATGATGACATCATCCTGATGCATGGTGACCTGGTGTTCGAGAGCCGTGTGATGGAGGCTGTGATTGATAACGAGAACAGCTGTATGGCTGTGAGCAGCACGCTTCCTCTTCCGGAGAAGGACTTCAAAGCGGTAATCAAAGATGGCCGCATTGAGAAGGTGGGCATTGAGTTCTTTGATAATGCAATGGCTGCACAACCTCTCTACAAGATTAAGAAAGAGGACTGGCTGGTATGGCTCCAGAACATTGAGAAGTTCTGCGAGAGCGACAACCGCAAAGTTTATGCAGAGAATGCCTTCAATGAGGTAAGTGACAAGTGCAAGATCTATCCTTGCGATGTGCAGGATATGCTTTGCTCAGAAATTGATACTCCTGAAGACTTGAAGGTGGTGAGTCAGAAAGTGGCAGAGGTAAATGAGCGCACAGTATATATGTGCTTCTCTACAGAGTACATCCACAGCGGTCATGTGGCTATTATCAATAAGGCTCGTCGTTTGGGCCGTCTGATTATTGGTGTACTGAGCGATGAAGCAATTTCCAGCTTCAAGCGTTATCCGTTGATTCCGTTTGCAGAGCGCAAAGCACTCTTTGAGAATATGGCCGGAGTAGAGCGTGTTGTAGAGCAGAAAACGCTCTCTTATAAGGAGAATCTTCAAGTTTTGAAACCAGATTTTGTTGTTCATGGTAACGACTGGTGCGAAGGCTTCCAGAAGCCTATTCGTCAGGAAGTTTGCGAGATTCTTGCTTCCTATGGTGGTAAATTGGTTGAATACCCCTATAGCAATAACCCCATGTATAAAGAGCTGGATGCAGCCCATCGTGCAGAGGCTTCTATGCCTGATGTCCGTCGTGGTCGTTTGCGTAAGCTCATCAATATGAAGGGTTTGGTAACTGCTATGGAAGCACACAGTGGTATCACAGGTCTGATTGTGGAGAACACCAAGGTGCTTCAGGATGGTAAGACCTATCAGTTTGATGCTATGTGGGTAAGCTCTCTTTGCGACTCTACCGCCAAGGGTAAACCCGATATTGAACTGGTGGATATGACCAGCCGTTTCCGTACCATTGATGACATCATGGAAGTAACTACCAAGCCTATCATCTTTGATGGTGATACCGGTGGCTTGACTGAACACTTTGTTTATACCGTCCGTTCATTGGAGCGTATGGGTGTGAGCATGGTCATTATTGAGGACAAGACGGGCTTGAAGAAGAACAGCCTCTTTGGTACTGAGGTGAAGCAGACACAAGCTGCAATTCCTGACTTCTGCGAGAAGATTCGTGCTGGTAAGAAAGCTCAGAAGACCAAGGAGTTTATGATTTGCGCCCGTATTGAGTCGTTGATTCTGGAACAGGGAATGGAAGACGCACTGGAGCGTGCCTTTGCTTTCAGTGAGGCTGGTGCTGATGCCATCATGATTCACAGCCGCAAAAAAGATCCTGCTGAAATCTTTGAGTTTGTGGCCAAGTTCCGTGAGAAGAACACCACTACTCCTATTGTGGTTGTTCCCACTAGCTTCAATACGGTTACAGAACAGGAGTTCAAGGATAGGGGAGTGAATGTGGTGATTTATGCCAACCAGCTCACCCGTACCGGCTTCCCTGCTATGCAGGATGCAGCACGTACCATTCTGGAGAATCACCGTGCTAAGGAGTGTGATGACAAGTGCATGAGTATTAAGGAAATCATTACGCTAATCCCTGAAGAGTAAGAAAGGAGCAGAACTATGATTAGACCTGAGTTTTTTATTGAGGCATTAAGAGAAACGGGTATTGACTGCTTTGCCGGTGTACCTGACAGTCTGCTGAAGAACATCTGTGCATACATCACAGACCACTTTGATGCAGCTCACAATATCATTGCAGCCAACGAAGGTGCAGCCGTGGGACTTGCAGCCGGTCATTATCTGGCAACGGGCCAGCCCGCCTGTGTGTATATGCAGAACAGTGGTGAGGGTAATATCATCAATCCGCTGGCATCATTGACTGATCAGGAGGTGTACAACATTCCGGTGCTCCTTCTGATAGGTTGGAGAGGACGCCCTGGTGTTCATGATGAACCCCAACACGTAAAGCAAGGTAAGGTAACAACCGGCTTGCTGAATGTGATGGGTGTGAACTATGAGGTGCTGTCTAAAGAAGAGGATAAAGCAGCAAAGCAGTTAGATAAAGCCGCCAAAGCCCTTGCCAACAAGGAGGTTTTTGCGCTGGTGATTGAAAAAGACACCTTCGAGGACTACAAACTTCAGAATGTTGAGGTGAATGACCTCACGATGTCTCGTGAAGAGGCCATCCAGACTGTGGCAGCCGCTCTTGGTGAAAAGGATTGCATTGTCTCGACTACCGGTATGATTAGCCGTGAGCTCTTTGAGTATCGTGCTGCTATGAATCAGGGGCATGAACGTGATTTCCTGACTGTAGGTTCTATGGGGCACGCCTCTCAGATAGCTTTGGGTATTGCCCTTGCACAACCTGAGCGCAGAGTTTGGTGTTTTGATGGTGATGGTGCTGCCATTATGCACATGGGCAGTATGGCCATTGTTGCCAACAAGGCTCCCAAGAACTATGTACATGTAGTGTTCAACAATGGTGCACACGACTCTGTGGGTGGTCAGCCTACTGTTGGTTTGAAGATTGACCTTCCTGCTGTAGCAAAGGCTGTTGGATACAAAGCCACCATTAGCGTTGATAGTAAAGAGGAACTGGTTAAAGAACTTTCTAATCTGAAAGCTGATGGACCTGTTCTCCTTGAAATTAAAGTGAAGAAGGGCAACCGCAAGGATCTTGGCCGTCCTACCACGACTCCTATCCAGAACAAAGAAGCCCTGATGACCTTCTTGAAGAAGTAACTTTATGCAGAAGATAATAAACGGAATAGCACAACTGCCTGCCATATTGAAGGAAGTTGGTTGCGAGAAATTATTCCTGGTAGTGGATTCCTCTTATCCGTTCTTGAACATCAAGGATGCGATTGAGGCATTGCCGGTGAAGGAGAGGGTGCTGTTTTCAGACTTTACGCCAAACCCTCTGTATGAACAGGTTTGCAATGGTATTGAATTGCTGAAAACCTCCAACTGTGATACTATACTCGCAGTAGGAGGTGGCAGTGCCATTGATGTGGCCAAGTGTATAAAACTGGCTGTTTTGGCCAAAGAGGGGAATGCGGCTATTATTCCGCCTCTTGTAAGTACCCGTGTGGCTTGTGATGGTGCAAAACTTCCGTTTATTGCCATTCCTACAACGGCAGGTACTGGTTCTGAGTCAACTCATAATGCTGTGATGTATTATGAGGGGGCAAAACAGACCGTGACCAATGATGGTGTTTTGCCGGATTATGCAGTGTTAGAGTCTTCTGTCCTTAATACTTTACCACTCTATCAGAAGAAATGCACCATGATGGATGCCCTATGCCAGGGTATAGAGTCTTGGTGGAGTGTTAACTCTACAGAGGAGAGCTATGAGTATAGCCGTAAGACCATAGAACTTATCATGGCCAACTGGCGGAAATACATCTTTGACAATGATGATGATGCAGCAAAGCAGATAATGTTGGCGGCTAATTATGGTGGACGTGCTATCAATATTACCCAGACAACTGCTGCTCATGCATTCAGTTATAAGATTACTTCATTCTATAAGTTGCCTCATGGTCATGCAGTAGCTGTTTGCCTTCCAGAGATTTGGGAGTATATGATTGGTCACATGGATAAGTGTATTGATGGTAGAGGAAGAGCATATCTTTCAGATGTTTTTGATTTGATAGCGAGTTCTATGGGTTGTGCTAATCCTGTACAGGCCATTGAGATGTTCCGTCAGATGATAAATGAAATGGATTTGAAGAACCCAGTAGCAGAGAACAGAGAAAAAGAATTGATTTTGCTTTCTTCCTCGGTTAATCATGTGAGATTAAAAAATAACCCTATCCTTCTTGATGAACAGACAAAATATTCTTTATATTCAGGGATTATAGGCCTCAATTAGTATTCGAAAACCAAAAATTGAATATAATAGAATATAAGTTTAAATAGATTTGTTTATATTAAGCGTTTTTCCATTTTTAGAAAAATCAAAAATTAGAACAAAATATAAATAATCAACTAGTGCTTATTTTATGGATAACAATATTGACAGACAGCAGCACTATTTGGATAAACTTCACTCAGATATCCTTTCTATTATGGATGAAGTGGATCGAATATGTCAAGTGTACCAGTTACATTATTATCTTATGTGTGGTTCCTGTCTTGGAGCATTACGACACAAAGGGTTTATACCATGGGATGACGACTTGGATATTGCTATGCCAAGGGCAGATTTCGATAAATTCATCGAGTTGATAGAAAAACAATCAGAAAAAAAACCTGTCTTAAATAATCAGTTTTATCTTCGTTGGATTAGCACAGAGCAATATTATAATCAGGATTTCGCAAAGGTGTGTATTAAAGGTACTGTCTTTAAGGCTGATGATGGAAAGGCAGATCAAAATGCGGGTATTTTTATTGATGTTTTTCCACTTGAATCCTGTTCTCATTTTAGCGAGAGGATTGCAAGGGTTTCCCGAATATATAAGCACCTACATAGTTGTCTTTATTTAAAAGGAGCAAAAAAAGGGGCAATGGATTGGAGACTAAGGCACTGGCTTAGAAATCTTATTGTGAAGGTTATCCCTAATAGGTATATATATAAGTTCATGCTTTGGATAATAAGGCCCAAAGATGTTAATAACATTGAATATCAAGCTTTATTTGCAACACCTTATCCTATCCAACGCCAAGTATTCCCAAAATCGTGGCATGGTGATGGACATAGAATGCAATTTGAGAATCGGTTTTATTTATGCCCTTCAGAACCAGATAAAGTGATGCGATTAATTTATGGGGATAATTATATGGATTTGCCTCCAATTAATAAAAGAAAAACTCATTGTCCTGTTCGGGTAGTGTTTAGCGACGGTGAAGAAATGGTTTTCGATAATAACAATACATTTATATCTTATGATGATTTATTGGACTGATATTTAAAACGTATATAAAGATATGATAAAAAAGATATTAGCTCTTTTAAAAGGAAAATGGGTGAGACGTAATAGTATCTCTTATATTTCATTCTTAAGAGACAATGGAGTTGAAATAGGGGATAATTGTGTCTTTCGCTCACCTACAACTACCAGAATTGATTTACAGCGTCCCGAATTAATATCTATTGGTAATAATGTTGATATGAATATGAATTTCCAAATCATGACACATGATTGGGGAAGTCTTGTATTTCGTGCCAAGTATCATGATTTTATAAATTCTACAGGGAAAGTAGTTATAGGTAGTAATATCTATTTTGGTACTAATGTGGTTGTTTTAAAAGGTGTCTCAATAGGTGACAATTGTATTATAGGCGCAGGGTCATTAGTAACGAAGAATATACCCGCGAACTCTGTAGCCGCAGGAGTACCTTGTAAAGTTGTTTGTTCTTTAGATGATTATTATAATAAACGTAAAGCCTTGGCTTTATATGAAGCTGTAGAACGCGTGAAATGTTTTGAGAAAAGATGGGGTCGGAAGCCATTGCCAAAGGAATTGCGTGAGGAGTTTATTTATTATGTTAATTCAAATAATGTGGGAATGTATGAAACTATGGGTGTTCCTGTAAAAAGCCAATTGAAAGAAGCATATAATGATTGGATGGAGTATCATAAAGAGTCTATGTTCCCAGACTTTGATAGTTTCGTTGCCTATTGCGAAAACAACTAGATTTTATGCAAAATATACCTAAAGTATCAATTATCTTGCCTTGCTACAATGTTGAGAAGTATCTCGATCGTTGTATGAATAGTATTGTTAATCAAACATTAAAAGAGTTGGAAATAATATTGGTTGATGATAAATCACCAGATAGTACTCCAACAAAATGTGATGAGTGGGCCAATAAAGACTCACGTATTAAAGTAATCCACAAAACTCAGAATGAAGGTTTAGGATATGCGCGTAATACGGGATTGGAACAAGCAACAGGTGAATACGTAGCTTTCGTGGATTCAGATGATTTTGTCAGTCTTAATATGTATGAATCACTTTATAATTGTGCTGTAATAGAACAGGCCGATGTTGTATATTCAAATAGTATTTTTTATAAGGATGACAAGCACCAAAGTGTTCGATATGATGTGCACGAAGATATTCATATAATTGGGAGAAATGAAGTTGATGAGTTCCTGTTGGATATGGTTGGGCCAGTTCCTTCCTATCCGCATAATGTTAAGTACATGATGTCAGTGTGGCATGCTGTCTATCGTAAAAAAATACTTGAAGACTATTCGATTCGGTTTGTTTCTGAGAGGCAATTAATCAGTGAGGATTTGATATTTGATATTGACTACCTTTGTCATTGTAATAAAATAATTTATTTAAAAGAAGCACATTATTATTATTGCGACAATGGAGCTTCACTCTCAAGAAAGGTTGATACTAC
>Ga0310691_10001289_pt1 | contig 38826 bp, 58 predicted proteins | sample 176DNAGHGlowgp2_FD_203887 | JGI IMG/M metagenome (GOLD analysis project Ga0310691, IMG submission 203887) | Sheep rumen microbial communities from Palmerston North, Manawatu-Wanganui, New Zealand - 1766 DNA GHGlow gp2 (v2) (version 2) | ecosystem: Host-associated > Mammals > Digestive system >... | reverse complement strand
TGCTTCATTCCATTTAGAATATGGGTTATCATATTTCATACCATCTATAAGAATAGATACAAATTTCTTATCATTATATACTCAAGTCTTTAGCATAATATTATTGATTTTCTTATCTTCCATAGCTGGTGCATATAACTTAAACAAGATGTTTCTCATCGTTTGTCAAAGTTTCATTCCCCATTGAATAGCATTATTTTCTGCATCTTCTATATCAAATAATACATAAGTTCAATACTGAGTTTCTTTTGCTGTAATCTTTTGTAATGTTCATTCTATGAATGCTCATTCTCATACTTTTTCTGCCTCCATTCAGTTCCATCTAGTGATAACGAAACGTGGAGTATCGTTTCATTTTCCAAAGTTTTCTAATTTTGCTCTTAAAAAGTTTTTCTTTGAGCTAAGGTTTTCTCATCGTGTCATTTTATATAATAATTATAAGTTAAAAGGTTTAAGTTAGAACGGAAGCTCTTGACTTTCTGGGTTAAATTTGTTTATGTAATCTTCACATTTAATCTTTAGAGCTTCTAATGTTTTTTGCATATCAAAGTCTTTTTCTTTTTCTGTATCAAACTCTATTTCTATTTCTACCATAGGTTTGATGTTTTCATATTGCCTTAAAGCATAAGTTCTGGATAGTCCAGCTTTAATAGTTCCTTTCATTTTTTTAATAAGTTAAGTTATAAATAATTGTTTTCTAACATATCTCTGTAGCATTCTGACATAAGTCTAACAACTAAGTGAATGTCTATTACTACTTTACCATTTTCTTTAGTAAAGAAATCAAAGTCCTCATTGTTTCTTACAAAGTCTAATGGCTCATAAGTCTCTTGGAAATTAAATTCCACATCCTTTCATTTATACTCTGCTGTGTATTTCATTTTGCTATAAATAAAGATATAAAAGGTTTACTCTCAATGGTATGCCATCCATTTTAATTCTTCATTACATTCATACTCATAGTCTTCATAATCTTCTACTGTCTGTGGTTTCATACTCTCTTCTAAATAATAAGCATCTTCTGGTTTCATTTCTGTTGTTTTTCACATCTGCGTTTTATACCATATTCAATTAGTTCTGTGATAGTGAGGCTTTATTGCCTCTTGGTCGGCTTCATAAGTTTCAGCCATTACATCTCTCCATTCTTCATAAGTCATTTTTAATAAGTGGTTATCAAATAAATGTTTTTGCTATATCATCATAGCAATGATATATATAATGATTTTTTTGATAATTTCAAGAGAAAATTCTACATAAATTTTTGTATCAATATCATAGGTTAGAACTCCATATTCTCATATTGTTGTAATGAATTATCTGACATTCTTTCTATCATACGTTTTTTTTCTACTATGAATTTATATCGTTCTTGGATATTTTCTTCATATCGTTTTTGATTAAGATTTACTGTTTCATTATCATTTACCATTTCTTCTACTTTTTCTTTTCATAACATATCTATCATTCTAAGGGTATATACTTTATAATTTCAGCTCAATTCTACATTATCTCTATAGCTCTGTGGATAACAGTTTTTAATATCGTATCTATATTTATTTACTCAACGTGATATAAAGTGTCAGCATTGTGCTTTAGTCCAAAACATCTTTACTCAGCTTGTTATACATCTAACGTATCAATTACTATCGGCATAGTATAATCTACAATATTCTGAGAATACTCTATCCGCAAGTAATTTCCAACTTATCTTTGCCACTGGCTTTCATACCTTAGGTCAATAGTATCTAAGTATTTCTTGTCGGTCTTCTGGTTTTACAAGCTCTAAAGCTTTTTTTGTTTTCCATAATGATTTGTATTTTGATAGGTCTATTTGTTTCATTGTTCTAATATAGAAAGTAAAGGTTCTTTTCAGAAATATAATATTACACTATCTCAGTCATCTATCTGTTCTATCAAAGTCCATCAAGAAGCTCTCATTTTTGATACAGTCTCTAAAAAGTTCATAGTTCAGATAGCACAATAATCATTTGTTTGGGCGTATATTATATTTCCATTTGGTGTTTTTCTCATTTTGATTTTGGTTAAGAATTAAAACTCATATTTTCAACCGTGATAATACAATTCAACCTCTTGATTAGTTGTATATTTATCTTTCATTAGCTTATATCTTCTATATTCTTCTCATTCTCAATCTATATCTTTTTCTATAAGGATAAACATATTAGATAAGTCCATAATCTTTTGGCTACCTTCAAAAGTTCAAGCTCTATTTGTATGATGTAATACCATAATAGCAATGTCTAATCTTTGTGCCATTTCTTGTAATGTCTCCATACATTTATTTTGACTTGTTCTAGCGGTTTGAGAATTAAGATTTCATTCTATTCTACTGAATGTATCTATAACGAAAAACTCATATCATTCTAAAGCTTTTTCTGAAATAAGATTTACCAATTTATCTAATGATAATCAATTAGCATTGTTATAATAATCAAATTTTTTCAGATTTTCTTCTACATATTTATTCATTTCTTTTTCTTCTTCTTCAGTAAGAGGGTTAAGGTCTGTAAGATTTTCTTTCTTTTTACCATTCAACCATAGCCACCTACTTTTTCGCATTGTTTCAATAGCAAATTCAAGATTGATATAAAAGCATTTTCTACCTAGTTTTGAATTTTTAGCTATTGTATCCATAGCAAATGTTGTTTTTCAAGAGTTGCTTTCTGCTACTACTGTAATTAATTCTCAAGACATCATAATTCAGAAATCATTACTAGGGTTATTGAAATTCTCACTAGGAAATACAAATCATTTTTTCATTTTTATGTTTTAATAAAGAAATAAAAGGTTTAATTAATGTTAAGTGTTATTTTGTTTTTAGCTCTACCATATTCTTTTACAAATGCTTTTACTTTATCCTCTCAAAATACCTCACATATGTCTTTGTATCTTTTTTTCATCTTTTCTTTATCATCTGTATTACTCATATGATATGCTACAATTTTTCTTAATCTGTTATCTATCTCAATTTCATCTTGTATTGTATAATTATCTATCCAATGAGAGCAAGTCAATCATCGTGTTATGTCTTCTATCTTATATCTATATTCTAATTTTAATATCTGCATATCAAATAGCATTGCCTTTTTTTCTTCATCAGTTTTTTTAGCAAGTGATTTTTCAGCATTTTGTTTAGTTCATTTCCTTTTAGGTATAGAAGGATAAGCATTCCATATATCATCTATTGTATATGTCAAGTCGCCATTAGTTAAGTTAGGTGTGATGTTGGTATCTTGTTTAGGAAATGAAACATTAGTATCTTGTGATTGTTCTTGATTTTGATTTTCAATATTATTTTCTTTTTTATTACTTAAAGCATTTATATTTATATTACTTAAAGCATTTGTGTCGGATTTACCACACGTGGTTTTATCCATATCCTGGATTTCTGGGGTTGTGGATAGATTATAGTCCATACCTAGTGTTCTGACTTTATTCTCATTTATTAGATAATTCACTCTTACATAGTGTCAAATTATCCTACCTAGTTCATCTCTTACGATTATATCATTTATCAATCATAAACTTTTTAATACATCTCTTGCCTTTTTTAATCTCTCATCTGTTCGTTTTAATCAGTTTTTTAAGAAAACATTTAGTGATTTTGTTTGGTCTGTCTGTTGTATTCTACTTTGTTTTATTAGTTTTACATATAAAGCAAAAGCATCAGGTCAATTTTTTCATCATTCTTCTATTATTTTATCATAAGTATAGAAAGTCATTCAGAAGATTTCGTTTATATCTAAAACGTGCATTTTGTTATTTTGTTAATCAAATAAATGTTTTGTTTCATCATTAAAAAGTCATTTTAGAAATAATTTTGTTATAGTTCAATATTTTGAATAAACAATTTCACAAATAAAATCATCTACAAAATCATTATCTCATTCATTCTCAAAATGAGTTCATCATTCTTTCATAATAGAAATAACGCAATCTAAAATTTCATCTGGGATATCTTTATATATCCATTTTTGAGTGTCAAAGTTATAATTTTCTTGACACCATTTTAATAGTTTTTCTTGTTCCATTGTTATATAATTAAGAGTTAAAACACATAATAAACAAAAAGCACCACATATAACTATGTAGCGCTTGTATTCGGTTATTCTATACTATTGTATAGCGCTACCAAATACAATAGTTATAGTGGGCTTTTTGCTTTTATTCTTTATTTCATAGAAATGAAAACAATGTATATATAATTATTTTTTTACATTTTTCAAGTCTTTTTTGATTTTTCTTTTTGTAAGTTCTCAAAAGGTATAAGCTACATTTTGTTGTTCTATAAATTGTTTATAGGTTAAATAATCAGCTTTTCAGCTTTTTTTATATATTCTATATTTTAAATTATCTAATTCTTTACCAATCATTAAATAATAATATAAAGGCTAAAAGTATAAAGTATAATATTATTGTCATTTTATTTTGTTAAGAATTAAAAAGCTCGTATAGATTTTTTTACTACAATATTTCACCATTCTAAATATCAAGTATTTCTATCTAAATAAAAGTTATTTTTTTCATCATTAAATCTAAATATACATTCTGGATAATCATTTCAACATTCTACATATAAGTTTATATAGTTTTCTATTAGTGTATCTACATATTTATCACAATCATTTTCCTTTTCAAAAAGAGTAGTTTTTAATAGCGTTTGTCAATCTAAATCTTTCATATTAGGGTTACTTTCAGTAACTATAAATATTTCTTTTGCTTTCATTTTAATAATAAGTTATAATATAAAAGTTTTATAAATCTCTTGATAAATCATTTAAAAAATCTTCTAAAGCTTCATAAAATATTTTTTCTCTATCTAGTCAATCAATTGTATTAAAATCTTTTTCTTTTTGCGTTCGACCATAAAATCTATCAAATAAAATTGATATACTTTGTATAGCTACATTAAATAGTCTATTTCTATTATCATTTTCTTGATAAAAATCATCTACATTTTCTAAAATTTTATTAAAGTTAAGTGTTTTCATTTTTTTAATAAATTATAATATAAAAATTTATTTACAATAGTTTTGAATATCTGCTAGTTTTTCAAAAACATATTCTATTTCTATTAAATCTCTATTTTCATCTATATAATCATATAAATTTGCTATTTCATTATAAATGATATCTAGATTTTCTTGTTTTTCTTTTAATTCATTTTCTAAATCTATATATTTATCTTTTATATAACTCATTTTATTATAAATTATGATATAAAAAGTCTTTTTTACATAGTCAATCAATTATTCAATATTTTGAATAATCATCATATTCTATACTATCATCTTTTTGTTTATCCATTGCTATAATATCTCAAAAAAAGTTATCAATATCTATTTTTTTTGAATTGTATTTTATACTATACAATCATAAATCTTTTAGTCTATTTCATTCTTTTAAATATCATTTTGTAAAGTCTATTAAATCTTTTTTTGATTTTGTAAGATATACACAATATATATCATCTGTAAGTATATATTTTTTCATTTTATTATTTTGTAAAGATATAAAAATTATTTTACAATAATAATTGTATTTCTGTTCAAAGAAAATCTATCTTTTGCATCAATTCAATTTTCTAAAATAGTGTTTCGAAAATAATATAGTCAAGTCAAGTGTAAAAAATTTATTCATTTTTCTAATTTTTTGGTATAAGACTTGATTTTCATATCATCATAAGAAAATGTATTTTGATTTTCTAGTCTATCATATTCTTTTTGTAAAGTATTATTATATTTTTCTTTTAATTCATTGTCAATTTTGATTGTTTGTCTATAAACAGTTCAATCATTTCAAAAATGTTTTTTATAATCTATTGTATATATTTTCATTTTAATAAGTTTTTAAAAAGTAAAAAGTTAAGCAATACTTATATTTTCAATATCATTTTCTAATTGATATAATAATTCTTTTTCTAAATCAATTTTTAAATCAGTATTAAAAGAATAATATTTTATCTTATTTTCTATATCAATCATTTTAATAAAATATCTTTTCAAGTTTAATTTTTTTCAAAATCTTCTTAAATAATCTTTTTCATATCAAATATAATCAATTTTAAAATCTTTTATTTTTTGATTTTCTTTTAATATCCATAGTATATGAAATATTTTTTTAAAACTAAACATTTTAATAATAAATTAATAAATAAAATACAGTTCATACCATAGTCAAAAAAATTTTAAGCAATACAAAATTTATTTATTGATAAATATATCATTTTAATAATAAAATAAGCTTTATTTTCATTTTCAATCAATAATAAACTAATAAAACTTTTACATATTTTCATAATCTGAAATATGTTTTTCCGTAATCACGTTTAAATAATATAAACTATTCTGGATAAGTATTTCAATATCATAAAATAAACTGTATAAAGTATTATCTGGATATAAATCACTAATAAAAATAGTTTTTCAAGTTTTTAAATCTATTGATTTATAATAATATCAATTTTTATCTTTTAATAATTCTAATTTTACATTATCTCAAAATTTATATTTAATACAATTATATAATTGTATATCATTTTTTATTATATCTATCCAATTTTTCATTTTTTAATAAAATTAATAAAGTAAAAATTTATTTTACATATTCTAATAATTCTTTTATTCTATTTATATCTTTTACATCATAAAGTCGTAATATTCTATCATTATTTTCAATAGTCAATTCAAAAATTTTTCTAATTCAATTATATTTTAATTCATAATTTTTAATATTATTATCTTTTAAATATTTAATTATTGCTTTTTTCATTTTAATAAAATTAAGATATAAAAATTAATTTATTTTTTCTATTGCTTTTAAAATATGATATTTATCAAAAAGTATATTATGAAAATCAATATATCAATCATATAATTTTATATCAAAAAGTTTATCAATAGTATATTTATATCATATAAAATGTTTATATATACTAGAATAAATATCATATTTTAAATTATAATTTTCTTTTATTTGTATTGATTTTTCAATATGTTTTAATTCTTTTTTTAATTCATATTTTCAATCATTATCAAAAACTTTATAAAAATCATAATAATCAATATTAATTCAATCTTTTAATTTATCATATATAAATAATTCATTAATTCTGTTTTTATCATAATTTAAAAACATAATTATAATTTTATTGTCAATTTTTTTAAATAATCATAATCAATATATTCAATCATAATCAATATATCAATCATTTTTAAAATCATTATAATCAAAATTATAAAAATCATAGTTTTTTATATCAATCATTTTAATAATATTAAAATATAAAATTAAGCTAGTATATAATTATTATATATCAATTCTTTTATATTATCTTTTATTTTACTATTAAAATTAATACAATAATATTTTGAATTATAAGTTTTAAAATATGTTTTATAAATTTTTCAATTTTCATTTTTTTCTATTTCAATATCATAAAAGTCTATTAATTTTTGACTTTTTAAAATTGTAAAAGCTTGTTTTAATTCTTTTAAATTCATTTTTTAATAAATTAATAATATAAAATTATTATCTAAAATACTTATTAAAATTTTCAAAATATAGTCAATCAATATCAATATATGTATATCAATTTCTATTTCTTGTCTTTAGAAAAGACAAATTTCAATTATGAATTGTCAAATATCCAGATTTTATACATTGATAATATTGTCAATCTGTATTCACAAAATAGTCAATTTTTCTTATTCTTTTTATAATATCAAAATTATCATATATATAAGCAATATCTCATTTTTTAAATCTAAAAACTTTTATATTTCAATTATCATTGAAATATTTATCTTTTAAATTATTTAATATATAGTTTTTTTCTAAAATCATTTTAATAATTATTTATAAGATAAAATAAAATTTTCTTTTTTAATTGTTTTTGTTTTTAATTTTAATTCAAAATTGTATTTAATAAAAGAATAGTCAATAATATTATTATCGATCAAAAACTTATATAATTCTTTTATACTATTGAATATTTTTGTATTATACATTTTGTTTTAATTAAGATATAAAATTTTGTTTTTGTTTTTAATTTTTGTTTTAAAATATCATTGATTTTATCAATCAATCAATATTTCAATCAAAATTTTCTTTTTTACAATAATTCAATCAATTATTTAATATTTTAATTGCTTTATTTTTTCATATTCAATCAAAAATAATATTATTATCAAAAACAAGTTTATATGTTTTTTTTCATTTTATATCAATATTTTCAAAAATATTAATTTTTCAATTTATATATGTATATCTATTCAATCAATCAAGTCAAAAAACTTTATAAAATATAGTATTATCAATATTATTTGTATTTATCATTTTAATAATAAATTAAGATATAAAAATTATTTTTTTAAAAGATTGTAAAATTCCAAAAAATAATAAGCTATATTTTCAAATTCATTGAATGATATATTATTTTTTGAAAAATATTTTTTTCAATTGTATATTGCTATATCAAAATTATTAATAGCGTTTTCTTTATATACTAGCTTTATTTTTCAATTAGTTTTAGAATTAATATGTTCGAATGAATAATTAATTAAGTTTAATGTATTATTTATATATTGTTTATCCATTTTAATAATAAATTAAGATATAAAAATTAATTTAATAAATAATTATAAGATTGTGTAATTTTTACATTATGTTTTATTCAATCATTATCATAAATATATCAATAAATAGAAAAATTGAATTTATTTCAAGTCAATCAAGTTATTCTATCAAGTTTTTCTAGTCGTTCATTATAAATATCAATTTTTTCTTTACTAGGCTTATCATATAATTGATAAATATTAGTTATTCAATTGCTTATCGGATCAATTGAATTTTTAATAGTGAATTCAATTCACTTAATAGTAATAGTTTTCATTGCGATATACAATAAAGAATAAAAAGCAATATATTTATTATTGCGATTGTAATATTATCCATAATATCAAAAAAAACAATACAAATATTAAAAAATCATATAACTAATAGTTATCAATCAATGTTAAAAACTTGTTAAAAACTCCAAAAAGCAAGTTATAACCTAGTAAAATTAAAATCAAAAAATTCTTAAAAATCATAAAAAAAATCAAAAAATATAAAAAACATATAAAAAATATAATTCGATCAAAAAGAATGAATAAAAAACAAAATCAAAAAATATACATTATCCAAAAATCAAAAAATTCTAAAAATCTAAAAATATAATTTATCCAAAAAAGAATATAAAACAAAATAAGAATAATAAATTGAATAATAAATAAATACATATAAATAATATAATATATATAGTATAGTGAATAATAAAACATTATATAAACAATTATTAATTAATTAAAAAACTATACATAAAAGATATATACAAAAACAAGCAATAAATAATATAAAAGTTCTTTTTCTTTTATCTTTTTAAAAAGAAAAAGTAAAAGCCAAAAAGTAAAAGCCCCCAACCTGTCAATAAAATTTTTGACAGTTGAGTTTCTTCAGTTCAGCACTGGCTGTAAAAAAAATTTTTGACGGACGGAGGAGGGATACCTTCCCACTAAGGAGGGAGATAATTGCTATAGTATTCTTACGGGGGCTCTGAGTAAAAAAACAAAACGGGGTATTGTACCACGCACCACCGTGGCATTTCGTGGTAAAATCTCTTGAAAAATATAAAAAAATCATTATACAACGTGGTAATGATACCACGACATCAGTTTATACCTTAAGAAATTAATTATGAAATTTCAGACGAAAAAAGAACTTCTGAGATACCTCTGAAAAAATGAGGACGATAGGAAGCTTGTAGATAGAATGGTAGCGAGATGAGAGGTTAGATTAGAATGAAGGATATATGTATTAGAGGAGAAGGAAGAAGCGGTTTCCAAATCTTCTTTTGATTTAGCAAATCGTTTATCTAGTTTGAGTAACGATTTAGAATACTTAAATAAGGAGTATGAGAGGCTAGAGGGGCTATTAGATTATTCGCTTAGGAAATGCTATAATATTATGAAGAAAAAGGGGCTAGTAGGTTCTGAGGATACTTATGATGATTTTTATAATAAGATAACAGAATGATACCAAGGAAAAATAGAGGTTAAAACCGAGAACGTGGTAGAATGTGGTAATGGTTGAGAGAAAGATTTAGGTTCAATTGTGAAAACATTTGGGATAATGAAAGCGTCAGATTTGATTTAATTTCTTAAACATAAATAATGGCTGAATTTTTAGATGCAAACAACAAGAATGGAGGTTGAATAATCGACATTCAGAATAAAAACAACCACGCTGGAGTGGAGAGAAGAGAAGCTTCAGAGAGGGCTGAAGCGTTACTTAAGCTTATAAATGAATACAGAGTGTATTCGCATAGGTTTGAGAGTTTACCTACTTGGGATGTATTAGAGTTTCTGAGCAAGTTAGAGAAGGAGTTATTTAATAGATTTGGGGGAGATGTAGAGAATGGGGAAATAGATAAGTTAAGGAATGAGTATTTCTTAGTATTTGGGAAGAAACCCTTTATGGCTTGGGGAGTAGAAGATTTGAAGAAAAGAATAGAACAAGGTAAACCAGAGGAGATTTCAGAAAAAACTTTACATTCTAAAAAGAGTAGATGGAAGTAAAAAGAGAGAACGCACCTAAACGTTGACCTAACGAAAAGACTAAGAACTTAGTAGGGACTAGAGAGATAGTTAGGGACTGAAAGCCTTGAAGCTGAAAATATAAGTGACCAGATAGATTAGCTGTAAAGAAAGGTTTAACAGAGAAGCAGAAAGCTTTTGTAGATGAGTATTTACAGTCACATAATGCTACTGCTGCTTATAGAGCCGCTAAAGGTACTTTAGGGAATAGGGAAGAATGGATAGATAGTGATAGACCTAACTGAATGCAGATGAAGAAAGTAGAGAAAGTTAAGGAGTATCTTATACAGAAATTAGCAGATGATGCTGAGTTATGTTTAGAGTTACAGATGGAAATGATACAGAATGAGGATATACCAGCTGCCGTTAGGATGGACTGAATAAAAGATAGACTTAATAGATTATGAGTATGAAAGCAGAAAGAAGAGAACCAGTGATTTAGTGGAATATGAGAGGTTACTATTACTATTAAACATAAGCAATCTACTGTTGTAGAGGGGGAAGTAGTGGAAGATTTAACTGATAAACCAGAAAACGATGGCTAAACTATTCCAACCTAACTTTGAGATGACTGAGAAACAAGCGGAGGCTTGGGCAGCTCTTACAGATAATAGATATAGGAATATCTGATACTGAGGATGAGCTGGATGAGGGAAGTCTTATATAGGAGTTATGTGGTTATGGTATATGGCTTGGAGATACCCTTGAACAAGGTGGTTTATCTGACGTAGGGAATTATCTAATCTTATGAAAACCACAGTTAATACCTACTATAAACTCTGACAAGACTACTGAATACCTAAAGAGTTTATGTGACATCTTGATAAGAAGTATAATATTATAAAGTTTAGCAACGGTTCAGAAATTCTCTTATTAGACTGTGCCACGCAGCCAGCAGACCCTTTATTCACTAGATTTGGTTCATTAGAGCTTACTGGTTGATTTATAGATGAAGCGAATGAGATAGATGAACAAGCTGTTACTATCTTAAAAACTCGTATTGCTAGGCAGAAAAATAGAGAATATGGCTTAATACCTAAGTTATTATGCACATTTAACCCAGACCAGTGACGAGTTAAAAGAACTTTCTATACACCACGAAAGTCTTGAACATTGCCAGAAGATACGATATTTATACCATCTTTAGCGACAGATAATGATTATATAGACCCAGAGTATATCACACAGCTTAGGAACTCAACAGATGAGATTACTAAACAAAGACTTTTATACTGAAACTTTGACTGGTCTTGAGATGCTGGAAAACTATTTAGACACGATGAGATAGAAGACTTGTTCGAAACTAATGTAGAAAAGAAAGATACAACTTATATCTCAGTGGATGTTGCTAGGCTTTGAGATGATAAGACTGTTATTTGCATTTGGAGAGGCTTAGAATGTATCAAAATTCTTCATTATGATAAGAATACTATTGATGATATAGCCAATAGAATAAAGGACTTAGAATACTCTTATTGAGTTGCTAGACATAATATAGTAGTAGATAGTGACTGAGTTTGAGGTTGATTAGCCGATTTGCTTAGAGGCTGTACAAACTTTGTTAATAATTCCAGACCTTATAGATTTGAGCCAGAGAAAAAATGATTTATCCTTAGAAACTATGCAAATCTAAAAGCTCAATGCTACTTTAAACTTAAGGAAATGATGGAAAAGAGGCTTATAAGAGTTTATGCGGACTGAGTTATTAGAGATAAATTATCTGAAGAATTAGAAAATATCTTTATATCTGGTATAGATACTGATGGTAAAGTAAAAATAGAGGATAAAAAAGACCTCAAAAGAAGAATAAACCGCTCTCCAGACTTTGCAGATGCTATTATGTTTAGAATGATATTCTTAGTTCAAGAAACAGAAGCAAATAGTGAGGTAATAACTGGTACTTATGAAATTGATTATGATGACTTGTTGTATTAGAATAACGATTTGTTTCAGAGAGTTGCTCTATCCTTCTTACTTAGGATAGAGTTTTTCTCATTAGGGTCAATTACTGCGTCGCTAATAACCTCTAACGCCTCCTCTGGAGATATAAACTTATCATATTTACCATCTATTCGCCTTCATACCATAGGGACTACTATTACATCTCTCTTGAACTTTTCTGAATATGTAGTGTACACTCACTTTAGTTTGTACTTAATCATTATATATATAAGTAAATAAAAAAACACAGTTTAGAACTGTGTTTATTGTGGTGCAAGAAATTTAGAATTTGCTTGCGTGTGTAAGTTTAGAGGTCTTCACAAAGAAATGTATAAACATTTTTTATAAAAAATCAAGAGCAAATTTAAAAATTCAAAAAAATTGCGAAAATTTTTACACACTATATTATATATTATCTTATAAATCATATTCTTATATAATATTCTAAAATTGTAACATACTGCAGAACACTAGGAAACAATGGCTTAGATATGGTGTCAAAACCTCTTACAGAGAGAAAGAAAATTTTTGTTTTTCTTTCGGTTATGAATAAAACTGCAACTCTTTCTAAGAGAGTATCCTATTCATATCTCTGTAAGAAGTTTACCCATAGTACTCTGGGCTACACCGTAACATCTGCGTCGCACTGAGGTGTCCATAGGATGAGTACGGAAGCGATGATGACCTCTTAACATACCGCTCGCAAGTGATTATACCACTCGTGTCGTTCTCTTTATATCTAAAAAAAATAAAAAATCAAGAGAAAATTAACTTTTTTTATTGTTGAAATAATAATATGTCAAGATATAAAACAAAAGGTAGCTTGAAATACACTATATTATAGATAATCAAGTGGGTAATAAAGTTTATATTTCCATATATGGTATGAAAATAACAGACGTGTTAGACCAAGAAAACATAGATAAACTCTTAGCTCAAATTGACAGAGAATATCAAGAATGATTTGATTATGTTGTAAACAAAAGAAATCAATATAGAGATAGAGTTATCAGATGGAATAAACAAGCAAAAGACCCAAATAAAATCAATATCAATATGATAGCGAATGCAGAAGATGTGCTTATCGCTTCTTCTTATACAGACTGACTTACAGTTAATTTCGCATCAGCAGATGGTTGGGTATCAGCAGATAAAGCAGATAACCTTAATTATATGGCTGAGTTTGACAATAACGACCAAGACTATCAGCAATTATACTACCAAAAAGAGCAAGATAGATACTTCTTCTGAGTAGGTATTAGATATAGATATGGTTGGGATGATGTTAAAAAGATGCCAAAATTTATGGTTATCAACCCTCTAAGCTGGATACCAGACCCTATCCCTACACAAATGGGTAGTTTTGATGGTAGTTGATATAGATTTCACTGATTTGAGTTTACTACATCTATTGTTGACTTAATCGCTGACTGAAGCTATGATAAAGAGCAGTTAGACAAGGTAGTTTGAGCTTACTTTAGCCCAGAAACACAGCAAAACTGGGTAGCTTATGCCTCTGCCTACAATTATGTAATGCCAACTTGCTGTGATGACCTAAAAACTAACTTCTCTTTAGATGTTTATCATCACTTTACTAACTTTGATGGTAAAAAATATGTAGTTACTCTTACAAATGCTAGAAGAACTGTACTTAGAATAAAGGAATTAAAGCCAGTATTAGAGGAAGAAAAGAAAAACCCTAATATGATAGAGTTCCCTATTATACTTAACTACTGGAAACCTAGAAGAAATGACCCATTTGGAGAGAGTATCTGTGACAAATTGGATGATAAACAAATCGCAAAGACAATATTATTCAACTTAAACATCATAAAAGCCAAAAAAGAAGCTCTAGGTGGAGATTTCATCTGGAACTCAAGACTTATTAAGAACAAAGACGACATCCTTAAACCTACAACAAATGGTAGAAATATCTTTGTTGACACTATGGAGAACTTATCTAATGTTGGTATGGAGTTGCCTAGAAGTCAAATCAAAGCAGATAGCATAAATATGATTACTGCTCTTGAAAATGAGGCTATGCACGATACTAATATTGATAGTCTTCAACAAGGTATCGTATCTGGAGGTAGAACTACTGCCACAGAAAGCCAAATTGCTCAAGCTAACTCAAATATTATTGGACTTCTTAACAATAAAATCAATGCTTGGGGAGATAAGAGGTTCTGGTTTGAACGATGGAAAGGTTATCAAGAGAATTTCTCAGAAGTTGATGAGAAATCAGTTGTTATCGTTAGCAATTTCGAAGTAAAATCTTTCCCTATCAAAAAAGATGACTTCTTTACTAAGCAAATGCCTCATATTATACTATGAACTAAGGCAGATTTGCAATCAAAGAACGAAAAAGAACAAATCTTCTGGGATAAATACTTATGAATGGTGCTAAACAACCCTACAACACCAGATGTATCAAAGAGAATAGCACAAAGAATGTGTTTCAGATGTAATGGAAAGACACCTAATGAGATAAATGTTCTTGTTCCATTAGAAAATGATGAAACAGTAGCTGTGAACTTTGTTGAAATGATAAATCTTAACCAAGTTCCAAAGTCAATGTTCAGTTATCCACAAGAATATCTTAGAACTTTCTGGGTATATTTCCAGAAAGCTGAGAATACAAAGGCTAAAGATGTAGTATTACAAGCATTAAGAAGTGCTATGGTAAGACTACCTTTACAACAGCAAGTAAACCCAGCCTTTACAGAGATGGCTAATAGCTCTAGCAATATTGCTATGAGCCAAGCTATGCAAAGTGCTGATAAAACTATCACATCAAGGCAAGACTTAATACCTTGACAGTGAAGTGCTACTGCTGCATCAATTATTTAACCCTTAATTAAGCAACAATGTTAAAGAAAGAAGTAAAGAGAAGACAGTGGGGTATTCCAGCTGTACAGCAAGCTCAAAGAGATGAAGTAGATTACTTTATGCCTATTGATACTGAGACAGAAACTCCAACTGAGACTGAAACAGAAACTCCAACTGAAACTCCAACAGAGACTGAAACAAATTAGTTTTTATCTACTAATTATATATAGAATGAGGGAATTAATTATTAAGCTTGAAAGCTTGAAAGAAAGCAAAGAGCGAGAAAAAGCTGTTGCTAAACTAAGAGAGGCACAGGAAGAAAAAAACAAAATTCTCTTAGAATGAGAAAACAGAGAAGAATATTATGAAACGAATTACTACTCTGAAGCTGATATGATTAGACACGAGATTAAATTCATTAGTGAGTTAATCTGAGGTCTAAAGGTAAAAGACAAAGAAACTAGAGAAGCTTTAGTTGAAGACTTAAACAAGTCAATGAACTGGAGAATAAATAGACTTCTTTGAAAAACACACGAGTATAAGTTAGATAATATAGTTTATGAAGATGCTTACACAACTGAAGACTTATACAGAACTGAAAACCGATGGATAGAATGCTTTGATAATTTGCCACAAAAGCTTGCTGACGAACTCAAACAAAGAGAACTCCAAAAACAAGCTACAAAAGAAGCAGAAGTCCAAGAACAATTAGACGCTCTAAGTTCATTAGAGGTCGAAGGTCTTTAATAGAGATACAAGTCGAGGGTATTATATGGGGTGTATAGTTCGCCTAAATTATGCACCTACATATAATTGTAACTCCTTCGCCCTAGTATAAGGCACATTTTATACTTTAATTGTTACGATTATGCCGACACAAGATGAACTCATCCAAGCCGAATTGGATGGGACTATTGAGCAGTTAGAGGCTAAAGCTGACGAGCAAGAAGCCGAAGAAGTAACACAAGCTCAAGAAACAGTAGAACAACCTACTGAGGAAGTTAAGGAAGAAGTAGTAGAACAGCCTAAGGAAGAACCTAAAGCTGATACTACAACTGAAAAACAGTCTTCCGTTATGAAACTCCTAAAACAAAGGAACGAAGCAAGAGCAGAAGTTGAGAAACTTAAAGCTCAAGCTAAAAGTACAGCAGAACTTGAAGCTAGACTTAAAGAGCTAGAAGAAAGTATAGCTGCACAAGAACTAGAGAAGGAAGCTCAAAAAGAAAAAGCTGACTTCTATGAGAAATACCCTAGTGCCAAATGACACGAAGAAGGTATTGAAAAGATAAGAACCGAAAAGGACTTATCGTATAGTGAGGCATTTCAATTATATGCTGCACAAAACGACCCTACATTGCTATTGGACGAGCAATATAGACACAAGTCGCAATCTTGAGCAACTCTTACTTGAGTGCCAAAGACAGAAACTAAAGTTAAAGAGCCAAAAGCCATTTCAGACTTTAATGAAATGAGTGATGATGACTTCTTAGCTTGGAGTGACTGAATGGCAAAAACAGAAAGAGCTGCACAATGATATATAAAGTAGTCCAACTGTTTTAACCCTTTATTTAATAAACAATGGCAAACAATTTAGATGCTTTTAGTCCAGAATACTGGAGTGCGAGAACTCAAAGACTTTTGAAGAAAAAGTTGATTGCAAGAGAGATAGCTTCAATGGAAGAACAAGCTACTCTTAGAGATGGAGATATGGTACATAGACCATATTACTCTGATGTTGTAGTAAACAACTACACTAAAGGAGTTGATGTAACTGTACAAGATGTATCAGCTACTGACGAATATTTAGTAGTTAATAAGTCAAAAGAAGCTACTGTATATATCGATGAAATCGATGTTAAACAGAACAAATACGATGCTGCTAACAAATACATCGACCGTATGACTTATGCTTTGAAGAAAGATATCGATGGTGCTTTCTTACAAGAAGTATTGAACGCTGAATACACAATGGATGATGGAGATATGGGTGGAACTGCTGGAAACCCAGTAACTGTATCTGTTGCTAATGTATTCAAACTATTCACTCTTACAGAAGCTAAAATGAATGCAAACGACATCGAAGATACTAAACCTTGGTTCTTCGTTATCACTCCAGATGTTAAAGCTAACATCCAACAAACTAACCTAGTTAATGGTTTCAACCAAGCTGATGCTGCTTTAAGAGGAACTCTTAAAGGAATGGGATACTTAGGAACTTGGGGTAACTTCAATATCTTCGTATCTAACAATGTAGCTCACTCTAACTTAGTTACAGTTTCTTCATTAGCTGCTAATGATACATTAACTATCAATGGTGCTACAATTACTTTCAAAGCTGCACCTGCTGCTGCTGGAGAATGTAAACCAACTGCTGCTGCTTTAATCGGAATGATTAACGGAGTAATGGGAACTGATGGAGATTACGTTGAATTTGCTGCTGCTGATAGAGCTAAATTACTTTCAGTAAATGCTAAAGGAGTTGCTAACGGTTCAGACGTAGAAATCGTTACTGCTGGTTCAGTTGCTTACTCTCAATCTGGAGTAACTCTAGGAGGAGAAGTAGCTCACTGCTGGGCTGGACAATATGGATGTTCTGATATGGTTATCCAAAAAGATGTTGCAGTTCAGAAGAACAAAGAACCTAAAAAGACTGGTTACAACTATCTTTGTTGGACTTTGTACGGAATTAAAACATTCACTGAAGGTGCTAAAAGATGTATTAAAGTTGATGTTGCTTAGTCCCTCATTCTCTTATATAGCTGGCTGTCTTCGGACAGCTGGCGAATATAAAAGGATGGCTTTATATTCCATTAACTAATAAATGAAACCAAGTGAAATAATATCATTAGCCAGAAGGCAGACTGGATGTACTGAGGACATTGTAACCACAGAAGAAGCATATCGCTTTCTTAATTTCGTTATAGAAGACTTTGGTGCTGATATAAGGAACTCTGATAGTTGATACTGATTTGATATAGAAACTATAAATGTAGTAGCAGGGCAAAGTTCATATACATTCACTAATATAGAATGAGATTTATCTGGTAAATTTCCATTACATAAGATACAAGCAGTATGGTTGTATGACATAAACAATAAAAAATGGAGAGATTTGCCAGTTCATTTCGTGGACAAAGTAGATTTAAACAAGCGAGAAAGTGTTAAAGAGCCACTTGCTTGTTTTATCACAAGAGAGAGCGTTAATTTAATTCCTACTCCAAAGGAAAGCACACAAATGCAAATTCGATGATTTAACTATAATACAGAATTAACTACAACTGATAATGAAGAAACAGATATATTTATTCCTGCAAGATGGCATTATATCTTAGTAGAATGACTAAAATACCGAATGTATGGTAATATGTGAGTAAACTTTGAAGCCGCAAGAACTAACTCTAGGGCTTTCTATGATAATGAAAAGATTAAAGCTATACAGAACATAGTAGATAGATGACAATTGGCTGATACAGCATACTTTCCAGATTTAAATTACCTTAACTACTAATGGCTGACAATACTAAAATATGACCAATATTTAGATGAGCAAACGGAGGTCTAAGTGATGACCTCTTTACTGGTATTAAAAACTCTTTCTATTACTCAAATGATATGGAGATAAGAGAAGATGCTAAAAGCATATTCCCTAAACCAGTGCCAGCTTATGCCGACGCTATTAAATGAGTAAATGTTGGTGGAGGTACTACTTGAAATCATAAAGTAGTGTGTTCTACGTATTCTATTTCTGGAGATTGAGATTACTCTTGATGGATAATATGTTGTGAGAATGATATATACATATATAATTCTCAGTGAGTAACTCTATTATGCACAATGCCAGAGCAGATATGCGATATGGAGATATTTAACTGATATGTTTATATTTCCACTCAAACTCACTTATATTATAAGAGAGACAACTGATTAAACTGGACAGAGATGGCAGAAGCTACTAATAACTCAGATGATGATTACTGAAGATGCTCAGAAGCCTTAACAAGCAACAGCTGGCATCCATTATACGCATCAGATACTTGCTTATGTGTATGAGATGTAAATAAAATGTGGAAGGTAACTAGAGAAATCTGGAAGGATATAGATGATTGATTTGAGTTACAGAAATGATATTATATTAGATTTATTAATGAACTTTGATGATTTATTAGAGCCGTAGCTGTAAATGCACCTTATTGAAGCGAAGTATTACTATGGGATAAAGTTAGTGATGCACCAACAGAAGTTATACCATTACAATGATATACTATGCTTCAGAGCTGTATATATAACTGATATCATTACTTATTGAGTAACAAAGGTTTATGATTGTTAAACTGATACCAATACTATATATTAAAGAAAGCCGATTGAGACATAGATAGTGATACTAAGAATTGAATGGCTGTTTATGATGATAAACTATACTTTGTAGCGAATAATTGAATTTATATATATTGAGCAAAGAACAAAAACTACAATGATGTATTGTGATTATGGCATAAAGTAGAAGAATGATATAATCTATGAGCTATCGGAGTATATTGAAACGACATTATGATAACACGTAATTATAAGAACGTATCTGGGGCTGATAATATACCAGTTAGAGTTTGAGTAAATGAGTGATTAGCAACTACTGGAGAAGTCCAAACGATGTGCTACTTCTGAACAAGTATGTCAGAGATTAAACAAAGTATGTATCTAAGGGTTTGATATCATATCCCTAAAAATACAGTTAGTTGAACTAATTATACTTGAGATATACATATCTATTATAGAACTGAAGCTGATGCTATTGATGATAACCCAGAGAACTGGCAATGGCATCCAGTACAGCCTAATGATGAATGATTAAAAACCACTTCAGATATGAGAAGTCCATTTGCCACTACACTTAAACTTAATTGTAGATTTCAATGGATACAGTTTAAATTTGTCTTAACTAATTGCACTTGGATGACGTGATGAGCTATGTATAGCAAAGATACGAACTTATATAGTGCAGATTTATATTATAATGCTATGTTAGACTAATGTGAGTATTAGAAGCTCGAAAGAACGCAGAAACTGTATGATACTCTGTTATTTGAGAGAAAGAAAAAGACGCTTCAAACGTTATAGATTATAATATTCACGATGAAATCACGATAGACACTAGCTCTGTATTTAATGCAAATAATGATACTACAACTGGTATGGCTACAGTTATACCTTGAGTAAACGCACCTAAGTTATTGATGGATACTTCTATATATGAAGTCCCAGAACCTATACCAGTTTCAGTAAATCAGACGTTTACTTGATATATCTGACCTTTCTATTTCCCAGAATGACCTACTGCGTTGTGATTATATAATTTTTACACTAATTCTTCTACTGGTACTAGAAAATTTGTGTACTATGACTGATGAAGTTGATGGCAATGAATGAAGTGTCCATATCCTTGAACATATACATTTACGTTTATCAGTGTCTGAACTTCATCAAGGTATGCTTATGAATATGATTGGAGAATTGCAAAATGATGATACCCAGATGATATATTATTATATAACTATACAAGACCATACAATAACTCAAGAATAGAGAGGACGTTTACGGCTACGCTAAGTAAATGAGATATAGTGTACTTATGGATGAATATGTATAAGTCTGATGCGACAGCATTTGGGACATCTGAAAGCGTCCCACTCACGATAACAAAAACAGCATAAAGTCAATACAAAAAACAAAAGAATTGTTGAAAAATACCTATTTACAACTAATTATACCCTCAAGGGAATTTAACCGTATAAATATATAAATGGCATACGATTACGATAAAATGAAATCAGCTTATCAACAGCTTACTAAACAACAGCAACAAGACTGGGTAAACCAGAATAAAGATAATGCTAATGTCCAAAGATTTGCTAAAGAATATGCTGCTGAGATAGGATGAACAAAAACATCTACTCCATCTACTACCAGCACAACTTCTACAGCTTCTAAGACTACCCCAACTACTACTTATACATCTAAGCCAGAGTATCAAGGACAATGATGAATTACTACTAAAAACGACCCTAGTTCTAGTCCTTATGTAAACCAATGACAATGACAATACACATATAACCCTACTAGCTGATATTACGAGGTTAAATGACAAACTACTCAGACACAGTGATGAGATAAGATTAGACAATATTGGGATAGTTTATCTTATGAAGAACAACAGCAGAAGCTAAAAGAAAACCCAAATCTTAGAGCTAGTTTAGCTAAATATTGAGCTACTGAGAAGCAACAAGAGGTTAAGCCAGAGACTAAACCAGAATGATGAGAAACCCCATCAGAATGATGGGACTACCAAAGTGATAGTCCAGAAAGAATGGCTGAAATCGCTGCTAACCTAGAATGATATAAACAAACAATGCCTTATCTATTTAACGATAAGAGAGCATTTGATGATTTCTTTATTAACTGAAAAGGAAGAAGCCAAGCTCAAATAGATTTCCTTAATCAATGGTTTGAGAATAATAAAAAATACGGTAAATATGATGCTTTAACTCCAGATAGTATTTGATATTGAATAGCTTATGGGGACATTCCAGAAGACTATCTTACTATGTTAAAGACTACAGACCCAGCAAAGTATCAAGCTGCTTTACAAGCTAAGCAAGATGCTGAGGATAAGATAAAAGACAAAACTTCATTAGATACTACAAGTATATTATCTTGAGAGAGCGAAGATACAATAACTTCTAAAGCTATTGAATGGTTAAAGTCTCAATGATTATTCCTAGATAATGATGGAAACCTTATAGATGATAGAACTGAGAACTATGCTACTGATGAAGAAAAACAATATGCAAAAGATGCTGCTGATATAATAGCAAGAAACTTAGATATAGATAATACGGTTAAACATACTTATGAAGATTTAGTAAAGAAATATCCTTGAGCTACTAAAGCTACGCTTATGGCTATGGCACAAGATACTAATGCTGATTTGCTTAGAGAAAAAGAGAACAACAATGTTGAACTCACAAGATTACAATGATATATGAACTATATGCAGACTGAAAGACAAGAAAGGAACAGAGTTTGAGAGAATGCTATAAATCAACTACAAAAGCAATATGGTATGTATTATCAATATACACCACAATGAATGTCTGAATTAGCACAAGCTCAATATGCTGCTACTAATGTTACATTAGACCAAGCTGATTATGGTACAGATACTCAGAAACAGATGGCTCTTGATAGAGTTCTTACTTCTATATACCAACAGTATGGAGACATTATTCAAAGACCTATGGCACAAGTTATTAACGATGTTATGGCTTTAGCTAAAAACAAAGGTATTAGCTTATCACAAGCTCTTGAAGAAAACTTTATGTCTTTCCTTAGACAGAAGCCAGAATATCAACAGATGCAATCTATGCTCTCTGAACCTAATTTACAGATTATTTGATACAATAGTGACTGAAAGGCTGTTTACTGATATTGGGACAGTGCTACAAAAACTTTTAAGCAAGTAAGTGTATGAGCTGGTGGAATTTCTACTTGATGAACTACTTGAGATGGAACATCATATATTACTAATATACAGCCATTAAATAATTTTATAAGCGACCTTGAAACAAAATATGATATCGCATCTGAGTGATGAACTTGATGATGAAAGATAAGAGGTTGATGATGCTGAACAGTAGTAAATGACTATCTTGGAAGTGTATGAGATAACATCAAACTATCAGAGGCTAATGATATAAAGCCTTATGCTACTAGCAAAGTGCCAGCCGAATGAGCAGTAGCTTACTTTGACTGAACTCAGTCACGAGCAACTCCAGAAACTAAAAAACACGGTCACGTTTGAATAGTAGTTTCAGATAATGGAGATACAATAACTGTGTTAGAGAGTAATGAAGGAACTTGACTTAGATATAAAGATTATAAAAAGTCTAGCGTTACTGGTTACTATGTGCCAGAATGAATAAAGACAAATGAATATAAACAAAGTGAATATGGGGATGCTTTTATAGATGCTGCCAATATAATAAAACCAAAAATGCCTTCTAATGAGGCTAGGTCAGATTTTATGGATACTGTACAAAAGTATTTGGATGTATGAAAATACACGACAGCTTATGAATATATAATGTCTAACGCAAGAAATGTGGCATCAGATAGTGCTACTAGAGAAAAGCTAAATGCCGCCGAAACTGCAATGATAGATTTAGTTGCAATTAAGGATGCTCTTGAGGCGTATTATGCAGCTTGATGAGAAACTTGAATATTACAATGAAATCTTGAAGATGTTGCCAATGCTTTAGGGAATACAACAGACCGTAGATTAGTTTGACTTACTACGAAAATAGCAGAGGCTATACAAGCATATAGGAAGAATATATCTTGAACGGCTTTCTCAGAAAAAGAAGCAGAAGACTATGAAAAACTATTCCCTACTATAAAGGCTTGACAAGAGTATAATACAGCTAAGTTAGAAGAAGTCTTACAAAGTATGATTACTAGAGCTAACTGATTATACGGTAATTTAATTTGACCTAATGTATATAAAAACCTATTGACAGCTCACGAAAGTGCAACGTGAAGAAAATACTCTGCATTCGAAGAACAGAGTGACTTGTACCAATACTTAAAGGATAATTGATATTTAAGCACTGATTGAAACGTTAAAGAACCACAAGACTTTGTTTCATATATGCAGAACATAAGAAAAGGGAAAAGATTTTAGTTTGTAATATTACAACAAATGTGAATATTGAGCCAATCTCAAGAAAATAAAAGAAGGCTAAACACAGCTATACAGAATACTATGCAACAGCAAAATATTGCAGATAAAAGTATTTGAGCAGAACAACCTATTTGATATAAAAGCCTTCGTGATGATATTACTTCAGTTGATACTCTGCAAGAGAGAAATACTGCTAAGAGTGTTTCTGATTTAATTAAACACAGAGTAACGCTTAGAAAAGCGATGGCTAACTGAAATCTTACAAGCTGAAATGAGGCTGCCGATTACTTAGAGATGAGAAGATGATGACTTGTAGATATATTCGCTGATTATATGATGCAGAATAAAGAACTCATAAAAGATGATGCTTCAGCACAGTTGCTACAAGATACTATTAAAAAAGAGCCAGAAGCCATTATATGATATATGAAGAATGTTCTAAAGAACCAGTACCCAGATACTTATGAAGAAAAGAATAAGGCAATAGATGATTATATTATGAAGTGATGAAAGCTTAATGATGTTATGGACTTCATAACAGAGAAGAACGCTACTCCATATTGAACTCCTAAAGAAGAAAAGCTAGAGTGAACTAACCCAATTCTTAACTTCTTATGAAGCACCGTAGCAACTCCTATTAGAGAGATATGATGACTTACTCAAATAGCTTGAGATAAGCTATGATTAGACAAGCAACAAGAGGAAATAGCAAGAAAGACTGCTACTGTTGAATGAGTATCTACACAATGATATAATGAATACAAGGCAACTTGAAAGCTACCAAGTAAATTTTCAGAAGATTACGCTAACCTATATAAATGATATGATGATGCTGTAAAGGACTGATTTATAGGTAGCGTGGAAGAATATAACAATTACTTATGAGATGTAGCAGTTGCTACTGATAAAACATTTAAGCAACTTGCCGATGACTTTACAGAGAAATACTTGTTTAACCCAAATGAAGCTTGAGCAGAACCTTGACAAGTGTTCTGAGATATAATGAGTATAGTTTTAACTGAATTATCAACAGCTTGAGCCGCCACTCCAGAATTAGCTGCTACAAAACTTCCTAAATATGCTAAATATGCAAAATGGTTATATCAATGACTTAAATGATGAGCAGAGTTCCAAGCTCTTGAAGATGCTTATGAATGAGAGTTATCAGATGTACCAGAATATGCTAAATCAGCACTTACTAATATGGTACTAAAATGATGACTAGAAAGCTTATGAAAGCTTGCAAAGCGATGAATATGAAAGCTGGCTAAATCTTTCTGATGAATTACTGAAAGAGGAGAAGTCGCTTTAGCTTGAGAAACTCCTACATCATCTGCTGAAAAGATTAAGATAATTAAAGAAAGCAAATGAACCAACCCAGAGAGAACTCCAGAGAAAGAAATAATAAAAAGATTTCTTAATTTTAGGAAAAAGGTTAAGGATGATGTGACTTTGTTAAAATGAAAGCAAAGAGATATTGAAAGGGCTTACAAATGAGAAGAAGACCCATCAGATTTAGCAAGTAGATTAAATGAGAATTTTGCTAAATCAAAGAACCCAGATATTATGTGAGAACAGACAGCTAAGGTAAGTCCAGAAATTCAGATTTGAGAAACTAGAAAAGAACAGTTGATTAGAGAAAGAGATGCCGCCGCTACATATAAAGCAGAAAAGGATGCGGCTAAAGCGGAATGAGAAAGATTATCAAAGCTATCTCCAGAACAAAGGGATAGAGAATTAGAGATAAAAGATATAGAAAAATGAGAAAAGGCTAAAAAGGCTGCCGAAGAAGAAAGAAGAAGAAAATATGAATTTAGAGTTGATAGAGAAGAACTATTAAAGAGCTGATATTGAAAAGACAATGTAGCGTTAATAGATGTTCTAAAAGAAGAATGGAATAAGATGTTTGTTAAGGAAGGTAGAGAGTTCAATGCTTCTAACCTTTGGGAACTTACAAAGTTAGTAGAAAGCAAGTCAGCTTGAACTGAATGAACTAAAGAGATAGTTGGTGCTATTAAAGATACTATGGAACAAATATCTGAATGATTATGATGAGATTATGGTAAACTTGCTAAAGAGAGTTGGAGTAAGTCAGATATATTGCAGTGACTTGATGATGTGTTATGAAAACTCACTAGAAGGACATCTGAAGCTTGATGAGAAATTGCCGCTTCTGAGGCTTGAGAAAAGGTATTAAAATGAAATTTAAGAGAGCTATTATCTCAAGCTAAAAAATACTATGGCGATGACCTAAATAGAGAAATTGATAGTTGGCTTATTCATTTGGCAATATATGACCCAGAAAAAGCTGCTGAACTAGCAAAGAACATATATCCATCTCTACCTTGAGTATTAGAATTGCTTATCAATGGAGGTAAGATGATTGCTACGAAGAAAGCGGCTAAAAATATAATAGAAAAGAACGCACCAGAAGTGCCAGAAAAGATAAGTGTTTGGGATGCTATATGAAGAAGTGTCCGCTGAAAAACAGCAGAGTGACTTGTAGATTTTGGACAAAGATTTTAGTTAATATAAACCATAAATTATGGAACAAATTGCAGTAAACTTTACAGATGGATGAGTGCCAAAGACTTGACTAACTCCATTAGCTACGATTATAGACCTTAACGGTAATGTAATGGTAGAGAACGGTGTATGTAAAGAACTATGATACTGATGGTATATTTACAGCTTTGATAGATACTCTCCAGAAAAAGTATATCTATACGTATTTGATGGATGAGATACTCTTGAGAGCGATTATGATAGATATAAGTTCTGAGGTAATGAGCTTGATGCTTACTCTAATAAATATTCTTGGGGTAGAACTGCTGCACCTTACTTTACTTCTGTTAATGGTAGATTTGATAGAATAGATAAGTCTATTAAAGATGCTGTAAAGAGCAGAAAAATCTATGATGATAAAGAGGTAAGAAAAGGTTTAGCAGAAATCAAGAAAGAAATCAAAGGTAAAGGTTGATATGATGTTTATAAGAGGTTAGATAGCCTTGGAAATATTTTAGAGGAGGTTAAACAGTCAGTAGTTGACACAAGTGCCACTAATGATTGAAACAGCTCTAAGAATTTCTCTGGTATCAATGGAAAGCTTGATTTAATGGCAGAATATGTTGTTAAAATCAAAGAAGATATTGATAATCAACTTTCTAGCTTAGATGAGAATGTAGCACAAAAGATACAAGAAAGCAATGATAACATAAACCAATGAATGTCTAATAGAGTAACTATTGAACAGCTATTACAGCAAGTAGAGAGATTAGAGAATAAACTTAATGAGGTTGTAGATAGTGTAGTTTCTGAAAGACTGCCACAAGAACTTACAGATAAATATGATGTAAATGTAAGTAGAAAAGGTTGAATGTCTGATGAAGAAATAATGGCTGCATTAGGTATCCCAGAGAATGAATGAAATCAATATTGACTTAATCAGTGATTAAATGAATGAATGGAAATGTGAATGGAAGAAGGGTTGAGTGAGGGTTTATGAGAAGCTAGAGAACAATGAGTTAATGCACCAGTAGATATGCAGTGAATAGCAGAACCAGAAATGCCTTTAAATTATTAATTCTAAATTAGATGGTACAAATCATAACTAACAGCAACTGATGAGGATGAGTTTGATTATACAAATACAAGGGAAGCGTTGATTACTATGCAGACTTGCCTACTTCGTGATTGAAAGTATGAGATACTTATAATGTAGTTAATGCTTTCACTAAAGATGGTAAAGATTACCCAGCTTGAACTAATGTAGCTTGGACTGGTAGTGACCGAGACCCATTATGATGAAGCATAGACCTAAGCGATTATCAAAAGAAGTTAGTTGAATGAGAATGAATAGACTTAGACCAAGATACTAATGAAATCAGTGTAGATACAACAGTTATTGCTACAAAGCAAGACTTAACTACTAAGCAAGATGTAATATCAGACTTAGATACTATTAGAAGTTGAGCTGCATTATGAGCCACATCTATACAACCTTGAGATAATGTAAGTGAATTAGTTAATGATGCTGGTTATCTTGTAAGTTCAGACTTAAAACAATCTGACTGGGGGCAAACTGATAGCTCTAAAATAGATTACATAAAGAATAAACCAACCATTTGAAATGGTACTTTGACGGTTAGTAGAAACTGAGTACAAATTAACACTTTTAGTGCTAATCAAACTTCTAATAGCTGAGTAGATATAAGTGTGCCTACTAAAACGTCTGATATAGAGAATGATAGCTGATATATCGATAAAACTGTTTCTAACTTAGATAATTACACATTAAGCTCTAACTTATGTGCAGTCGCTACAAGCTGAAAATATTGTGACCTATCTGGTAGAGTTACTGATAACTCTCAAATAGCAAACGGATGTGGTTATATCACTTCTGCAGCATTAAGTCCTTATGCTAAATGTACTGATATTCCTACTGATAACTGTCAGTTAGCAAATGGATGTTGATATATTACTTGAATTAGTAGCACAGATGTAACTGACGCTCTATGATACACCCCATACAACTCTACTAACCCTAATGGTTATACGACTTGTACTGGTACATTAGTTGCATCAGATTTAACGCCTTATGCTAAAACTTGTGATATAAGCTGTGTATGAAAAACTAACCAATACTGCGACCTAACTTGACTTCCTACAATACCTTGAGTAATTGATGCTCTTAATTCTTCTTGTACTAATCAAGCATTAAGTGCAAAACAAGGTTGCGTATTAAATAGCTGTGTATCTGCAATTAACTGAAAGATACCTAGTGCTGCTACTACTTCTAATCAATTAGCAGATAAGGCTTTTGTAAATAGTTCTATCAACGCTTTAGCAGCTTTCTATATTACAAAGAATGCAGCTTGAGACCAATTTGATACTTATGCTGAGTTGGTTTGAGCTACAACATATTACAGTGGATGAGTAGTTAGAGTTCCTACTACTAACGATTATGCAATAGTTAAATCTGATGAAAACCATAGTGGAGAAACGACTAGATATAGTTATCAAACAAGCCAATGGGAATACCAATATACTGTTAACGAAACTCCTTTAACTCAAAGTCAATTAGATGCTCTAAACTCTTGAATTACTAGTGGTAAAGTATCTACTTATGACTGATATGCTACATCTAAACAAGATGTATCTAATATGGTATGTACTTTAAGTTGAGCTGATGATGCACATTATCCATCAGCAAAGGCAGTAGCAGACGCTCTAAGTTGTGCTTGAGCTTGAGATATGCTAAAGAGTGTATATGACCCTAACAACTGTAACACAGATGCTTTCAACTATAACAATCTGTACAATAAGCCTACAATACCTACAAATAACAATCAATTAACTAATGGATGCTGATATACTACTTGTACTGGTACTCTTACAGCTTCTAATATATCTGATGCTGCTTATAGTAGTTCTTGGAATTGAGTAACTACTGTTGCACCTTCTAAGAATGCTGTATATGATAAAATAGAAAGTGTAATATCTAGTATCCCTACAAACAATAATCAACTTTCTAACTGATGTGGTTATACTACTTGTACTTGAACATTGGTAGCAAGCGACTTAACTCCTTATGCAAAAAGTGCAGATTTAGCTGCTGTTGCTACAAGTGGTAAATACTGTGACTTATCTTGACTTCCTACAATATGAACAGCCACTTTAACAATTCAGAAAAACGGTACTACTGTTAATACTTTCTGAGCTAATGCTACTTCAAATGTAACAGCAAATATTACAGTTCCTACAGATACTTGAGATTTATCTAATAATGCTTGATTTATTACAGCTTCAGACTTAACCAATGGTAGCTGAATATCTATTAGTTGAACTACTATATCTAACAGTTGAGTTCTATCTGTTAATGGCAATACTTGAGCTGTAACTGTTTCAGAGTTCACGCCTTGAAGCTGAACAACTTGACAAATACTTACAAAGACTGCTACTGGATATGCTTATTGTGACGCACCAGCTACTTGAATACAATCATCTAATAATACTTATGATAATATCATACATTTATCACAATCAGATTATGATAATCTAGGGACTTATGATGATGAAACATTATACTCTACACCAGATGGAGAGGCTTGAAGTTTTGTAGATAATACAGCTTTTTGACCTAGTTGGGATGGAGTAGTAGATAAAGCACCTAGTATGAATGCTATATATGATGTATTAGGAGATGTTGAAACTTTACTTGCTAATATATAAAATAGATGACAATAGCTAGTGAAATAAGCAGATTACAGAATGCTAAAGCTGATATATGTACAGCTATAGAGAATAAATGAGTAACTGTATGAGATATAACTTTAGATAAATATTCTTGTTGTATTGATGCAATAAGTAGTGGTTGATGATGACCTTATTATATAGATTATTTAGCTGTTGGTTGATGAGGTTGATGATGATATTATTGTTATAATAACCAATATTGTCCATCTTGATGATGATGATGAGGTTGAAATGTAGTAGAATGATGTTGCGAGCAAATACCAGTATCTGTGCCAGTTATTATAGGTAAATGAGGTAAATGATGAGCATTTTGTTGAGAAGAATGATGAAATACTACTATATGAAGTATAGTATATGCACAATGATGATGAGCTGGAAATCAACGTTGTACTTCTTGCTATACTTGAGGTATTAGTTGAACTTGATGTGATTGATGATATTCTTGAAATACTGAAATGATGGGTGGCTGATGATGATGAGCGACTTGATGTGGTAGTTGTTCTTCAGTTTATACTACAGCATCTAATTGATGAGCTTGAAAATGTTGATATTGATGATGATGATGAGGTTGATGAGTTTGTACTTATTGAGTTTGATGTGATTGATGATGAAATTGAGCTTGCAGATATAACTCATCTACTTGCCGTCCTTGTGCATATGCTACTAATGCAACTAATTGTTGATGATGATGAGGATGAGGTTATCCTTGAGGAAATTGAGCTTGATGAATAGTTAAAATATCATACCCAGCAGATTGAAGTTATTGATTTGAAAAAGCAGAATGAGGAGTAATTACTTGTGAAGGTTGAATAATAACTCATACATTCACAGAAAGTTGAGAGTTTAGGATAGCCCACGAAGATGGTTTATGCTATGTAAATTATATGGTTGTGTGATGATGATGAGCACCAAGAAAAGGCTCTACTTCTATGGGTGGTGCTTGATGAGAGGTAATATTATGAAGAATATCCGTTGAGTGATGTTTAGGTATAACAATAGGATGCTGATGAAATTGTTGTACTTGATATGAAAGTTGATGAAATAGTAAATTAGATTATTGAGGATGATGTATTATAGCAACTTGAGGTAAATTTGGAAGTTTTAATAAGAATTATATATCGTGAAGTTGTTGAAGTTCACAATATATGCCTTGATGAGCTTGAGCCAGATGAAATTGATGAGATGCTGAATTTAGCTATTCAAGATGATGAGCTTGATGACAATGATATTGATGCTATTGATGGGGATGAGATTGAGGAGGATGCCGTTGTAGAAGTCATACAGGTACTTGATGAGTTTGATGAAGTTACTATGCTAGTTATGATTGATGCGATGCCACTTGTTATTGAAGTTGATGATGAGGTAGTTATAGTAGTTGATATCCTTGAAAGTGATGTCAATGAGTAGTAGATATATGCTATCCTACAGATTGAAGTTATTGATTTATGAGTGCTACTTGATGAGATTGTTGTTATACTTGTGATGGGATGTGCGTACATAGATTTACTTCTAACTGAACATTTACAATAGTTAGTTAATTTAATTTATAATTAATATATAAATGGCTTTATATAGATGAAGTACAAAACTAGCTGGTATATGAGCTTGATTTAACCCTACAAATCTATGAACTCCTAACCAAGTTTTGAAAAGGAATAGTAATTGATATGGATGGGATGATGTAAACGAAGTACCTAGCTGATGAACTGAAGGACAAGTTCTAACAAAATGAGCTAGTGGTTTTTGATGGGCGGATGCTGCTTGATGATGAGATTTTACACTTTTGGCTACTTTGACACGGAAATGAAGTAAAACACTTAGTATTACTTGATACAAGGCTATTTTATTTGTGGCTACATACAGATACTGAAGTTACAGCCAATATTACGCTAGTTCTGCCACTATTCCCACAGATGTAATAAGCACTATTATTCAATGAGGAGGAAGCTTAAAAGTTGAGATGAAAAAATTATACAACGATAATACTGTAGCCTATGTTGATATAAATAGCTCTTTAGTATTCTCTAATAATTCATCTGCAGACCCTATATATGTCTACTGAATTAGTTAATTTTAACTCTTAATATAATAACAAATGGCTTGTGGAAGATGATGAAAAAAGAAGTAGAAAAAACAAAAATTTATCTTTTAATCAAAATAAGATGAAGAACTTTCGAACTAAACTAAGTGTAACCAAATTAGTATTAATAATTATGGTATTAATACTAGGTTTCCAAACTGTGTATCTAACCCTACAATGAGTAGAAACATCTCTATTTAACAATGTTATGCTATCTATCATTGCTTTCTATTTCGGTCAAAAGAGTATGCAGTATTCAGAGCCAGATAGTTTAATGAAAGATTTACCTACAGAAAATGAAAAAAATGGAAGTAATATTTAACTACATAACTGACCCAAATACTATAGTAACATTGATAGCTTTTATCTTTGGAGTTTGAGTTGCTTGGAGTAACTTAAATTCCAAGGTAAAGGACATAGAAAAGAGAGTAGAGAAGATAGAAGATTTAGACTTAGATAGCAGACTAACTAAAATGCAAGTTGATTTAGACCGAATAAAAACTGTACTAAGTGAAATCAAAAAGAAATAAGTCAAGCTAAAGAAAAAATTTACTATTGATTTATCTATTTTTAGTTGCAGTATAAAGATACTTTATATCTGCCTAATCAAAAATGAAAGAAACAACACACAAATATAAAGATAACTATGTTATATTGAGATTTGATGAGAACGAGAAAGACTGGAGGACGAACTGAAGAAGCGAGTATTGGACTTGAGATGGATGGAAGCCTTGACCTGATAATGCTAAAAAATTCTTGTTTGAAGAATGGGCAGAACAAGAATTAATATCTATTAGGATAAAGAGGGCTGCTTTACTTAAATGATAAATATGGTGGACTATATTGAGTGGATAATATATAAGATAAGCAAGCTATTTACTAATGCTAGAATGAGGAAAATTATTTCAGCATATAAAAGCAAGTATGAAAAGAGAAAATAAATATAACATACATCACTGGCTTCCTAAAAGCAGATGATGAGATAACAACGATTTGAACTGTGAAATGATAAAGGTCACAACTCACGATGCTATCCACACTTTGTTTAGCAATATGATATTCCCAGAGCAGATAGAGAGTTTAACAAGTAGAACTTCTAGGGTATTATTGCCAGAGATACAGAGGGAATTACAAGAGTGGTTAAGCATTAGAGATATACACGACCCTACACAATGGTATAAAGAATGATGTATTTTAATGCCAAAAAAACACAAATGGATAAATTTAGATACTGAGTAGAATGAGATAAGTGCAGACAAGGGATAGGATGGAAAGAGACTTGTTGGAAATGTAGTTTTGAGTTGCTATGTTTATTTCAACAAAACCAAGAAAGAATATGAAGTGATATTCACGAAGCAAAGAAGACTTCAGACATTTAATTTATAATAAATACAAAATGAGCAAAAAAGAATTAACTTATGTCTTTTGACCGGACTGTTCTAAATGCCATCAACTTAGACCATACGTAGAGAAATGGTGTAGTGAGAATGGATATAACTTTGTTCCTATGCAGTATTGAGAAGACTTATTAGATATAACTTCAATACCTACTGCTATACTTGATAGAGGAGATGGAAAGGAGATGTTAGATTTTGATGGAATTGTACAGCTTTTATCTTCTAAAAAATAACAATGGCTGACATTAACTGATGTTTATGATTAGGGGAGGCTACCTCTGATTTTTTATTATCTGCCGAAGAAATAGATACTCTACCAGAGATACCTATGCAAGATACTAAGATATTTGAGTATAACCAATGAACTACTCCTCACTGTACTTTATACTCTGCTTTATGAGCTGTCTCAGACTTGTTTAACTATGAATGGAAACAAAATGAGATAGATGAGATAGTAGAAGAAAGCTATAAGAGAGGTAGAGTTAAATGAGAATGATGGTATATTAAGTTGGCTGTTAATCTTGTAGCTGACTATTGGAATGAACATCATTCAGATTTAGGTAAGGTTGTATATTATAGAGTTAGTCTATATGATACTGAATTAGTTGATAAAATCTTACAAAAGAACTATACACTATGTAGCTGATATAAATGAAATACTGCCTATAAGAATGATAGAGACGATAACTGAGTATTAAACTGAACATCTTTCTGAGCTTCTACTTACTGACACGCTGTTAGTTGGATAGGTAGAGGGGGTAAGAGATTTATTAAGGACAATTATAAAGGAAGAAAGAAATGAAAGCTATCTACTAATATATATGAAGTAGAGCATAAACCATCTGAATTAGTTAGTGGATGATGTTATTATGCTGATGCTTATCTATACATAAAAGTAGATAACTCTGAAGAGATAAAAAGATTAGAAACTTTGAAGACAGAATGTAATAATTGTATCAAACAGTTATGAATTATACGACATTTAGTGAATGATACGAATTTTCAGTGAATTTTACACTATACAGCAGACAAACTTAGAGCGAAAATAGCTGATGCAGATAGAGAGCTCAGTAAGTACCGTTAGTGAAATGAAAATAAGACACGTAGAAATTCTGAGCTGAATAATTATTCATCTGTGAATATAAACGTGTCTTAAAATAATCAATTTACTTTACATTTATATCATAACTATATATAATATGCCTTGTGGATGAAGAGGAGGAAAGAGGAAATAAAAAATTCTTTCCAACTTAAAAAGAGAGAATAAACATCTCTCTTTTTTTGGTTATGATTTTTTGTGACTAGAGTAATATAATTATTAGCAACCGAAATACAATACCAAATATTATACAACCAATATTACTCTTCTCACTAATATAACTTATTAGCAATATAATCAAAGGTATTCAGAACTCTATGAATAATATTGCTCATACTATTGTCCAGAACATTTTAGCAAATAGGTCAAGAACTAAAAAACTGTATAAAATTAAATATTAAAGATATAAACAAAGCAATTCACAATCGGTATGCTCGTATATATAAATTATCGTTAAGTATATCTATTTTCCAATAAGCCTTTTCATAAGCCTCCGCTTTTTTATAGGCTTTATGCACTTCTTCCATAAGTTCTGCCTTACTATCTCGTTTTGTTACTGCCATTGTTATATTATTTATAAAGTAAATCTACATTTGAAATTACTTTATCTAAGAATTTCTTAGTGAATTTATTAGTTCACTGATTAGATATATCAAAGTTAAAGTCATTCATTCATAATCTTAATGGCGTGTGAGCTACCATAGGATACTCTCTCATATTTATGTTGCTTTCATATCCATATCTCTCTGCATCCGTCCCAGCCCATACTACTAATGCTTTTCTTCCAAAAGCCTTTGAGCAATGATGTAAAGAACTATCACATCATACAACTGGGTATCTAGCTGTTAGGGATACAACTAATCTTAAATCTGGAGTATCGCACATTTGACAATTCTTTAACACTGGTTGACTTCATTGTTTAATAACCTCATATAGAGTATAACCTTTCTTTGTTAGTTCATCTGCTATATACTGTGCTGCATCAACTGGTATAGAACGATAACTCTTATCAGCTCAGTTTAATCACATTGTACTTCAGAATGGTTGATATAGAATAGGCTTCTCTCATTGTAGGAAATTGGACATCTTTTCGTGTTCTGCTAAGAATAAACAAGGTTGTGGAATAGTATCTCACTCTATACCTAATTGTTTCTTAGCAATATATAACCAGTTCTTAGCATCATTAAAGAACTCTGGGTCAGTATAAGGTTCAAGCTCTATATAATCATTCCCTTTGATTACATCCTCAAATAAACGCCTATCATCTAATCAATGTACAGATTTGATGTAAGGGTTTCATCGGAATACTAGAGGTCGTGATGTAACAACTTTTACTGGTCTTTTCTTTGCCACCTCCGATATAGCACCAGTCATTGCTACCACTCTACCAAGTCATCAGTCAATTCTAACGACTAAAGTTTTTTGTTCTGTCATATTATATTTATTAAGGAATAAATTATTTATTATGCTCTTTTCTTCGCTTGTCTTGTTGTTCTTTATAAACAATTTTACTACAAGCTAGACAATACTTTTTTGGTCATCTTCAACCTATTTCTTTTCCACATCTTTCACATTGTTTCATCCTTTATTTCTATTAGGCATATAAAAGTCGCATAGTATATGTGCTATTTCTCTCATCCTTTCTTTGTTCTGTTCTTCGAACTCTGAAAGGTCGTTTAGTTCTTCAACTAACTTATCTATTTCAGCTTTCTCCATTGTTATTAGTTAATCTCTAAACATTCTATCTAACAACATAGGGTCATATCAATCATATTCATCAGTCTCATCATAATCACTATCTGCATATTTATCCTCTATGTCGCACATAGCATTAAATAAGCACTCTCTGCAATTCTCTATCTTAACTCACATTAAGCAGTTCTTGCATTCTTCTTCTCTTACTTTATCTAGTTTGTCCATAACCTATAAATTAAAATATAAAAGTCTGATTACTTCAAGTAGCTTATCAAATCTTCAATAGGTGTATCTGATATTGATAGTAGCATTAGCAACCTATCCTCTCATCACAATTCTCAATAGTATCAGTCATCTAACTCTATTTGTAATCTGAATTCTTTAGTTTTTTGCACTCGGTCTATCTTATCATTCTCTACTAACCATTTAATAAAAGGTTTTAAGTCTGACAACTTATTCAGATTTTTCTCTAGCTCATCTTCATCTACTTTTTCTATGTCTGCCATTTCTATTTCTCTTTCGGTAGCTCAATTTACTCTCATTTCTCTTTTAAGTAAATCAAGTTTATGTTTGTAGTATAACTCTATTAGCTTTTCCATAGGTATAAAATAATAATATAAATCTGATTAACAAAATCGGAATTTCCGACTTTCTATATTTTCCCTATATCTCTAAGCTCTTGTAATGTATCTTCTTCCATACAACTTGTATCCATTCTAATAACTTTCTTGTCATCATCTATTCGTTCAGATAATGTCTTTCAGCATATTTTAATTCCTAATAATAGTTCAACCTCTTTTCTCCAACTCTCAGCATCTTCTCTGAATTGTTTAGCTGATTTGTAATAGAAATCTACATCTTCTTTCAGCTTTTTATTCTCTGCTTCTAACCTCTTATTTTCATTCTCTAATGCTCTAATTCGGTCTAAATCATTACAGTGTTTTGGTATTTCTCTTTTCATTCTCTCCATAACAAGATATAAAAGTCTGATTAGACTAATTTACTACAATAGCATAAATCAATATTAACACTCATAGTAATACATCTCTTATAGCATTCCGTTTTATACTCGTTTTCAAATCATCAATGGTTTGCTCTAATTCTATTTCTCTTTCAGATTTTTCTATTTCTTTTCCCATCTGTTATAAACTTAATAAATAAATCTGATTAAACATAATCTCTATACCAAAACTTTTCTGCTATTTCTACTTCTTTCTTACTCATTTCTAAATCTCCACATTCAAAATGTACTACACAATATAATATACTTGCTAATTCTTCATTACTTATTTCATCATTAGCTAATACATCTCGCATAATAGAGAAAAAACTATCACTATGTTCTAGTGTTTCTTGTGTTTCCTTTAGTTCTTCTTTCAGCTTTTTATTTTCTTCTTCTAACTTAAACTTTTCTTCTCTTAAATCTTTAATCATATTCTCCAACTGCTCTACATATTGTTGAGTTAAGTCTTTCATTCTCTCCATAGGTAAATAATATAAAAGTCTGATTACTATTAGCTAACAGTTAATGTCAATTCATAGCTAATTCTCATAAAGAATAGTATTATACTTATAACCATAATAATTGTTAATCGTTTCATCATCCTAATTTTCTAAATAATATGGGTAAAAGTGCTTTAGAGATTATATACATTTCTGCTCTCTCTCCATCTCAACCAAGTGCTTTATATTTAACAATATCACATAAATCATAAAGTAGTTCTCATCTATTCCTAAACCAAAACTCATCTTCACTTAAACAATAGATTATATAGTCAGCTTTACTTGCAAATACTCCACTTGGCTTTCAATTACATTTAATCTCTAATGCTATGTTTCAAGTTTCTTGGCTTTTGTAATCACGTTTCACTTCATAAGTAATCTCTCTCCCTCATATAGTAAGTTTAACATCCCAGTCTTTGAATTGTATATCTGGTGCAAATTCTACTTTCTCTACATCATACATATCTAACATCTTTTTAACAAAAGCTTTTTCTATCTTTTTTCAGCTTTCTAAAGTTATTTTAAAGTCCATTATTTTTATTGATAAATAGTAAATTGTCTTCTAACATTAAATCTCTCTGGTTCAATAGTTCATAGTTCTTCTTGATATATAGCATTCAATACATTAAGCATTG
>Ga0310691_10001286_pt1 | contig 38955 bp, 33 predicted proteins | sample 176DNAGHGlowgp2_FD_203887 | JGI IMG/M metagenome (GOLD analysis project Ga0310691, IMG submission 203887) | Sheep rumen microbial communities from Palmerston North, Manawatu-Wanganui, New Zealand - 1766 DNA GHGlow gp2 (v2) (version 2) | ecosystem: Host-associated > Mammals > Digestive system >... | reverse complement strand
ATAGCAAAAAAACAAACATCGTAATGCAAAAACTGCGAATTTCTATAAATTTTGGGCATTTTTATATGATTTTTGCACCATCATATTGCAAAAACGCCTATCTTTGCATCAGCAATACTTGACAATATGACAATAAAGCAACGATGGAACAACTTAATGGCCAATCAGGAACTGAAGGACAAACTATATCGGATTGTCTTTGGCAGCGAAACTGAAGTTGGCAAGAAATTTGATGTCGTTTTGATCATCGCCATCATTCTCAGCATCTTCATCGTGATGTGCGACTCCCTGTTTCGCAATCATCCATGGGTGATGGGATCCTTCGTCGTTTTGGAATATCTGCTCACCGCATTCTTTACGATTGAGTATCTGGTTCGACTCTATTGCTCACCCAAGCCTCGTGCCTACGCGTTCAGTTTCTTCGGAATCATCGACCTGCTTTCCATCCTCCCGATGTACCTGGGATTCTTTCTGCATGGCGCACGTTATATGCTTATGCTCAGATCATTCCGACTGATCCGTGTGTTCCGCATCTTCAAACTGTTCTCATTCCTCGAAGAAGGACATCTTCTGCTCAAATCTATCAAGGACTCGCTTCACAAGATGGTCATCTTCTTCCTCTTTGTGGTGATTGTAGTGATATGCCTGGGCACGGTGATGTTTATGGTAGAAAGTGGAGTTCCAGGTTCGCAATTCACCGACATTCCCACGAGCATCTATTGGGCAGTTGTGACCATGACCACAGTGGGATATGGCGACATCACTCCGGTGACCAGCATGGGACGATTCTTCAGCACCATTGTCATGCTCCTGGGTTATACGACGATGGCCGTACCCCCTGCCATCGTTACCTCAGAGATAGTCAAATACAACAAAAAGCAAATACGTCGCGTCTGCCCCAATTGTGGAAGAATCGGGCATGACAAGGATGCCATGTTCTGCAAGTATTGCGGCTCTGACTTAGAGACTAGTGAAATGATAAAGGCAAGTAAAGAAAAAAACAAAAAAGAAGAAATAGAGAGTAATAATCAATAACGAATGGGACACAAATACAAGGCTAACGACTCATTGGCCGAACTCATCAGCGACGACTTCAAGTTGCTGCAGGTGCTTAGCCGATTCGGCATCGCACTGGGATTCGGCGACAAGAGTGTGGAACAAGTATGCAAAGAAAACAATGTTGACACCGACACATTCATCGCCGTGTGCAACTTCATCAGTCAAGGCGTCAAGCCCTCGTTCGACGAATTCACTTCGCTAAACGTGGGCAGTCTGCTGACTTACCTGCGGAATAGCCACAACTTCTTCCTCGACTTCATGCTACCGAGCATTCGCCGCGAATTTGTCGATTCGGTCGATTGCTCGACCAACAACGAGATTGGCTTCCTCATCCTCAAGTTCTTCGACGACTATGTGGCAGAAATAGCCAAGCATCAGAACTACGAATCGGAGCATTTCTTCAACTACGTGGAAGGCCTGCTCCAGGGCAAACGAAAGGCAGACATCTGCCTTGCCAATTTCGAGAGTGACCGCGTTCACAAGGATCACGACAAACTGATCGCACAGAAGATGTCCGACCTGAAGAACATCATCATCCGCTACTGTCCTACCTCGTCGCACAAGGAGCAACTCAACGATGCACTGCTCCACCTCTTCGAATTTGAGAATGACCTCAACAGCCACACCCAACTCGAAGACACCATCTTCATCCCTGTCGTCTCGCTCCTCGAAAGCCAAGTAGATGTCAACGAAGAGGTCGAGGACAACACAAGCGACAGCATTCAGGAGAAGGACGCCCTCAGCGACCGCGAAAAGGAAATCATCACAGGTGTAGTGAAAGGCCAGACCAACAAGGAGATTGCCGACCAACTCTTCATCTCAATCCACACTGTATTGACTCATCGACGCAACATTGCACGAAAACTCGGCATCCACTCCCCTGCCGGTCTCGTCATCTATGCCATCGTGAACGGCATCGTGTCAATCGAGGACATCAAGGATCTCCCTTACTCCTGATCAAGACCAACCACCCCACAAAAAAGCGCCGGGACCAAATCCCGACGCTTTATTTATTATATCACGAATCAATAGAAGATGGTGATCAAGCCGTAGCCTACAAGACAGGAAACGATAACTGAAATCAGACCTGGCATCATGAACGAGTGGTTCAAGAGGTACTTACCGATGACAGTGGTACCCGAACGGTCGAAGTTCACGGTAGCAATATCCGAAGGATAGTTGGGGATGAAGAAGTATCCGTAAACCGATGGGAGCAAGCCAAGGAGTACTGGACCTTCGATGCCGAGAGAGTATGCCAATGGAAGCATGGCAACAACGACAGCGCCCTGAGAGTTGATGAGTACCGACACAGCGAAGAATGCGAATGCGATGGCCCAAGGATACTCAGCAACGATGCCCTGCAGACCATCCTGCATCTCGGTCATATAATTGCTGAAATATGTATCAGCCAACCAGGCGATACCATAGATAGCGACTACTGCAACCATACCCGACTGCCATACAGCGCCCGAAACCGCTTTCTTTGGCTTAGCCTTGGCAAACAGAATCATACATGCTGCAGCTGCAATCATGACAATCTGGATAATGAGGTTCATCTTCAAAGGCTTGACTTCGGCAGTGCCGTCAGCAAGGGTCTTTCCGGTCTCGAAATTAGGACGGATATCGCAATCGAGAATCTGACAGATAGAGAAGAGAACGATAACACCGAGGGCGAGGAGGAAGATATAAACCGAACGCTTTGCCTCAGGAGTAATCTCCTTGTCGAGCAGGGTGGCAGAGTTGCCATACATGTACTGATAGAGTTCGGGGTCCTGACAACGTGCCTGGAACTCGGGATCCTTATCGAGGTCGAGACCACGCTTGTAGCTGGCAGCAGCAGCAGCCATCAGACCGCAAAGACATGCAGGAATGGTGATGGCGATAACCTGGAGGTTGCTGATATCAAAACCATTGGCAGCAGAAATGGTAGTGAATGAAACAACGGCAGCGGCAATGGGTGAACAAGTGATACCTACCTGCGAGGCAACGGAAGCAACGCCACAGGGACGTTCGGGACGAATTCCCTTCTTGAGCGCGATGTCACAAATAATTGGCATAAGCGTGTAAACCACGTGGCCAGTTCCTACAAACACGGTGAGGAAGAAAGTACAGAGAGGTGCAAGGAAGGTGATGTTGTTTGGATGCTTGCGCAACATCTTCTCTGCGATCTGGATCATCCAGTCCATACCGCCTGCAGCCTGCAGCATACCGGCGCAGGTTACGGCTGCAATGATGATGTAGATAACATCAGTAGGTGGGGTACCTGGCTTCAGGTGGAAGCCGAAAACGAGAATTGCCAAGCCGATGCCGGAAATTGCACCAAGGGCAAGGCTGCCGTAACGTGAACCGACGTAGAGCGCTCCCAATACGATGAGCAGCTCAAGAATCATAAGGAACATAATAACAAATATTTTTAAGGTAAAAAATCTAAGACCGTAGAATTATTGCTGTTGAAAAAAATAGCAAAATGTTGGGTACAAAGATATGATATTTCGAAGAAAACTCAAAATTATTTGCCGTTTTTTTAACGAAAACATGTCCTAAAACATATTTTCGCGTCCAATAATTTGCTTTTTCGCAAAAATTGGCGTATCTTTGCAACCACTTTTCGAATAGGAGATAACAAACAACATCAATTTACACCTTTATTTATATATAAACATAATGGGCATCAACATCACGACACAGGACCTGCTTGAAATCCTCGACCAGACTCCCGCCACACAAAACATTATGCTTGTGGGACGACATGGCATCGGCAAAAGCGAGATCCTTACGCAATATTTTTCGGCAAAGGGCATGAAGGTCGTTGCCCTCTTTCTGGGTCAGATGTCTGATCCAGGCGACCTGATTGGTTTGCCTTCGAAGGCTGAGTTCTCAACCGGCAAGAACGGAAGCAAAGTCATCGTTCGCACCGAATTCATTCCTCCCTACTGGTGGCCGCTCAACAACGAACCCATCGTTCTCTTCCTCGACGAACTTAACCGCGCCCGCCCCGAAGTGCTGCAGACGATTATGGACCTTGCGCTCAATCGCAAGTTGGCTGGCAGGTTGCTGCCCGAAGGGTCGCGCATCATCTCGGCAGTCAATGCGGGTGAGGAATATCAGTTGACCGACCTTGACCCTGCTCTCGTCTCTCGATTCAACATCTACAACTTCCGTCCCACCATCAACGAATGGCTGCTTTGGGCCGAAAAGGAACAACTCGACTACCGCGTGGTGTCATTCATCCAGAACGAAGGCGTATGGCTCGACGGCAACGAAGGGCAGAAGGCTGGCATCGACACTGGCCTCGACAAGACACCCGACCGTCGTGCGTGGAAGAAGGTGTCGGATGTGCTCCTGGGCAAGGAGGATTTGAACGAATTGCACAAGAAACTTGTAGCAGGCATCGTTGGTCCCGCCGCCACCAGCCGTTTCTTCGGATCAATCACGGGCAACAAGGTGCTTTCGGGCATGGAGGTGCTGCTCAACTTCGACAAATATAAAGCGGTACTCGCCAAATACAAGTTGCATCAGTTCGCCATCGTCAACGACGGCATCTTCCGCTATCTGGAAGCCGGCGACATCAAGGGAGAGGCCGTACAGACCATCACCAGCAACCTGCTGGCTTACTACACGATGCTCGAAAAGGCGAAAAATCAGGAAGCCATCGCCCACTTTGCATCGGTGTTCGAAAAGAATGCCTACCCCAAGGCCATTCTCTTCATCCTCGACAATACGCCCAAGATTTACGACAAGTTGATGAAGTTCATCGCAAATCTTTAGTCCACTTGCCAATCGCCAATTGTTAATTGTTAATTATTAATTGTTAATTGTCATTCGATATGGTCCACATCGGCGACACATTGGTCAGCGAAGACGTGCTCTCTGAGGCATTCTGCTGCGACTTGAGCGTCTGCAAAGGCAACTGCTGCAACAGCGAAGGCGAAAGCGGCGCACCTCTCGACGACGACGAACTCCAGGCCATGAAGGAGGTCATCCCCATCGTGTGGGACGACCTTACTCCCCGTGGTCAAAAGACCCTCCGGGAAGTAGGGCCTTACTTCAAGGACAAGGCTGGCGACTGGGTGACGACAGTCGTCGATGGTCACGACTGCGTGTTCTGCACCTACAACGATGCCAACGTCGATGCTCCGCTAAAAGGCGCTTGCCTCTGTGCCATCGAAAAAGCATTCCGCGAGGGGAAATTCTCTACGCTGCCAGGTTATCGCGATGGCAAGACTCCCTTCATCAAGCCCATCTCCTGCCAACTCTACCCCATCCGACTGAAGAAGATTGGAGAATACACAGCTGTGAACTACGACCAACAACCCGGAATGTGCGGATGCGCCAAGAAACTCGGTCGAAAGAAGGGAATGCACATCTACAAATGCGTGCGTGATGGGCTGATTCGCCGTTTCGGCGAGGAGTGGTACAACGAGTTGGAAATTTGTGCAAAAGAGATGAAAAAAATCGGTATGATATGAAAAAATCGACCGAAATCGAGGAAAATTTGCCCTGATTTTGTAAAAATCGGGGCATTTATTTTGACATTTATAAAAAAATACATATCTTCGCACACAATTTTATGTCATGAGTATCGACTTACGCAAACTGACCAGCGACTTACGTATGCTGATTGACCGTCTCAAGAAACGTTGCATTGAGGCAGAGGCACGCATAACGGACCTGCAGCGACAACTCGATGAACAGCAGGAAAAGTACAGGCAACTGGAGAAGGAGATGGCCGAACTCGACAGAAAATACCAGTATCTTCGGTCAGGACTGGCTGCTTCGGGCAACGATCCCGAGCGGGTGGAACAGCTGAAGAAACAGTACCTCGCCATGGTAAGCGAGATAGATGCTTGCATCCAGACGTTGCAACATGGATAAGAAGATCAGAATCAATATACAGGTCGGGGAGTCGATCTATCCTCTCTGGGTCGAGCCCAAGGAAGAACCCCTCTTTCGCGAGGCCGCCCGGATGGTGAATCGACGACTCATTGCCTATAGTACCAAATACCGAGGAGCAAATCTCCCCTCCGAGCGCATTATGGCTATGGCTGCCGTCGATTTGGCAGTATTGTGCCAAAAGCAGGGCAATAATGCCAACCTGGAGGCCACAGAAGCTAGCCTGGCTAATATTGTGGCCGATTTGCAGGAGTTCCTCGGCACGGACAACACACCGTCCTGACCCATCCACTTTCCATGCCGCATCCATCGCTTACCGGCATCTCTTTCAAGAGATTGTCGGCGCTGCTGCATTGCACATATTTAACTCAATTATATACTTTCAATCCCTGTTCTATCAATGACATCAATAATCTTAGCAGCGATCATCGGTTTCGTCATCGGAGGCGGTATCGTTTTCGCCATATGGAACACATTCCTGGGCAAGACCTTCAAGAAGACCTTGGCTGAGGCCGAAAAGGAAGGCGAACTTCTCAAGGAGCAGAAACTCGTTGAGGCAAAGGAAAAAATCAGCCGAATGCAGAGCGAATTGGACCGTCAGGCCAATCAGCGCAACCAGAAGATGCAGCAGAACGAGCAGCGCATCAAGCAGCAGCAACAGCAACTCCAGCAGAAGCAGAGCGAGCTGGATCGTCGCATCAACGACAACGACAACACCCGTCAGAACCTGCAAAAGCAGCTCGACCTGGTGGAGCAAAAGAAGAAGGAAGCCGAAGCACGCCTTGCCGAAGGACGGAAGATGCTCGAGCAGATTGCTGGTCTGAGTGCCGAAGAGGCCAAGAAGAACCTTATCGAAGGCTTGAAGGACGAAGCAAAGACCGAGGCTGCCAGCTACATCAACGAGATTATGGACGATGCTCGCATGACCGCCAACAAGGAGGCCAAGTCGATTGTCATCAAGACCATCCAGCGTGTCGCCACTGAAACTGCTGTCGAAAACTCAGTCACCGTCTTCCACATCGATTCCGACGAGGTGAAGGGACGTATCATTGGCCGCGAAGGTCGCAACATCCGAGCTTTGGAGGCTGCAACTGGTGTCGAAGTTGTTGTCGACGACACTCCCGAAGCCATCGTTCTCTCATGCTTCGACCCCGTGCGTCGCGAGGTGGCTCGTCTGGCCCTCCATCAGTTGGTGCTCGACGGCCGCATCCATCCTGCTCGTATCGAGGAAGTGGTGGCCAAGGTCAAGAAGCAGCTCGAAGAAGAGATCATCGAGACCGGCAAGCGTACCTGTATCGATATGGGCGTGCATGGTCTGCATCCCGAACTTATCCGTATGATTGGTAAGATGAAGTATCGTTCGTCCTACGGTCAGAACCTCCTGCAGCATGCCCGCGAGACAGCCAACCTTTGTGCTATCATGGCTGCCGAACTTGGTCTGAATGTCAAGAAGGCACGCCGCGCCGGTCTATTGCACGACATCGGCAAAGTACCCGACGACGAACCCGAATTACCGCACGCACTGCTTGGCGCAAAGATCGCCGAGGAATACAAGGAGAAGGCCGACATCGTCAATGCCATCGCAGCCCACCACGAGGAATGCGAGATGACCTCCATCATCGCGCCTATCGTGCAGATTTGCGATGCCATCTCGGGTGCTCGTCCCGGTGCTCGTCGTGAGATTGTCGAGGCTTACATCAAGCGTCTCAACGACCTCGAGAATCTGGCCCAATCCTATCCTGGTGTCGTCAAGTCGTATGCCATCCAAGCCGGTCGTGAACTTCGCGTCATCGTCGGTGCTGACAAGATCAGTGATGCCGAATCGGAGAAACTCTCAGCTGATATCGCCCGCAAGATACAGACCGAGATGACCTATCCCGGTCAAGTCAAGATTACCGTAATTCGCGAAACACGTTCAGTGGCTTACGCCAAGTAAGCCGAGAATTGCTGAAAAGGATATCTCATGGCAGCAAAAAAGGAAATCGAATATATCGACGCCATAGAGCCATACGAGGTTTTTCAGTCGGAACCCAGCCAAAAGGACTCGGACAACTGCCGAAGCCACAGCCAGATTTGCCGACAGAACAAACCCCAAATGGTCTATGACTATATGGACGATGCTCCGGAACTTGTCGGCGAGTGCCCCTACGTGGAAGTGCAGTTCAAGAACACCCGCAAGGGTTACTACCTCAATTCCGAGGGGCTTGACCTGCACAAGGGCGACATCGTGGCCGTCGAAGGCAATCCCGGACACGACATCGGTGAGGTGACCCTCACTGGCTACCTGGTGCATCTGCAGATGAAGAAGTGCAATTTCCATTTCGATTCGCCCGATGCCCAGAAGAAAGTGTTCCGCCATGCTCGCGAGAACGATATGCAGCGCTACTACGAAGCGAAAGCACGCGAGCAGGAGACGATGCTGCGCAGTCGTCAGATTGCCGAAGGTCTCGGACTGGAGATGAAGATCGGCGACGTGGAATTCCAGGGCGATGGGCAGAAGGCCATCTTCTACTACATTGCTGACGGACGCGTCGATTTCCGCCAACTCATCAAGGACCTGGCCGCAGCCTTCAAGATTCGCATCGAGATGAAGCAGATTGGTACACGCCAGGAGGCCGGACGCATCGGTGGCATCGGTCCCTGCGGTCGTGAATTGTGCTGCGCCAAGTGGCAGACACGCTTCCAGTCGGTAGGCACTGCCGCCGCTAGATTCCAGGACCTCTCGCTCAATCCCCAGAAGTTGGCCGGACAGTGCGCCAAGCTGAAGTGTTGCCTCAACTATGAGGTTGACTGCTACATGGAAGCCAGCAACGACATTCCCAGCAAGGACATCGTCCTCTACACGCTCGGTGGCGAATGGCACCTCTTTAAGGTCGATACATTGGCGCGCAAATGCACCTATTCCTCCGGACGCGAAGGCGGGTTCAATCTGGTCACCATCTCTGCACAACGCGCCTTCGATGTTTATCATATGAACAAGCGCGGCGAGAAACCCGAGCGACTCGACACCGAGAGTGCCGAAACGAACAATAGCCCCGAGTTCACCGACGGCGTAGGCGACGAAGCGCTCAATCGCTTCGACCGTTCGAAGAAAAAGAAGAAGCGCTCTAACAAGATCCGCAACAATGACAACAAACAGCAGGACAATCAGGGTAATCCGTCGAATGGCAATGTTGGCAACGACAACAATGATGTTGAGCGCATGCCAAAACAACGAGGACGGAACTGATCCTGCCTATAATAAGGTCATCGATGTTCCAATCCTCGGATGGAAAGCCTCGGACACCCTGTTCTTCCCCATACAGATCACCGACCCCACGACCATACGTACTCCTATTCTGCAAGGCATCCCCTACACGATGGGGTACAGCGTGCGGATGTCGGCCGATTATCATTATACACGGGTGCCCATGCAACTTATCATCCAGCAGACCGACACCACTGGAGGCCGTGAGCACATCGTGCGCAACGTCCTTCGCAAGCATATTGCTCCTGCTGTACGTGACACCTTGGGTCGTCCCCTCGGGCCCTCCTGGGGCTCGCTCATCGACTACGACGGGTTCATTGACGACATCTCCGTCCAGTTCGATTCCTTGGGGTACTATCGAATGATGCTCATCCCCGACACAAAGGATATGCACGGATTTACCGGTCTTTCTGCCATTGGACTTTCGTTGTCGAAACAATACTGATCCATCGCCTATTGTCCAATTACCATGCGACAATGGGCGATTATTGTAAAATACGATGTCCGACCGTGCAAGGTTTCCCATTATTCCGCATTAATTGGATATAAACGATACACTCTAAAGAATATGATGAGCTCCATCATCAAGCATTTCTCATTCTGATATGTCAAGCAAAGGTATTTTCCTCAGTTGGTTTTTATGCCTGCTTTTGGCCTTCACCCCTTCGCTCAAGGCACAAACTTTCGAGCAGTACCTGCAGGCGGCGGGTGACTATGCTGCCCTTTACCACGGCCGCATCGAACCGGGATTTCCTCTGAAAGCCTGGATGAACCATCCCTACTGGGACAGCAAGGATTTTGTGCAAGGCGACGTTTGCTTCGAAGGTCGACTTTATCGCAACGTCTGGCTTCGTTATGACATCTATCGCAACTGGTTGGCTGTGCTCTCTCCCGTCAAGGGCATAAACATTCTTCCCGACCAGGACAAGATTGACTACTTCGTCATCGATGGCAAGCCTTTTGTGCCCATCAATGGGCATTACAACCAGATACTGCGAGAAGGCAGACATGTGGCCTTGGTCCATCGCAGGGTCAAAAGTCGCGGCGGCGATGTCATCCGCGATATGCATACATATCATTATCTCGACCAAAAAGACGACTATTTTCTTCTCACTCCCGACTCCACGCTCTTGAAACTCAAGAACGTCAAGGACCTTATCGAGGCATATCCGCAATACAAGCAACTTTTGCGCAACAATAGTCGCAAGGCGAAACACAAGTACAACGCGAAACTCATAGAGTCAAGCCTGTGTGAAGATGTCATATACCTCGACCAATTGCTTGCCGCCGATTCTTCTTCACCCCTCTTTACCTCTCAAACCCCTAGAACCCCTAGAACCCTTCAAAATCCTCTTTCTCCTCCCCTCCTCGCTCCCGACTCGATCTTCAGCAACGAGCCCGTCGAAGTCAGGTCCTACCAGGCTTATCTTGGCGACAACCGTCCTCAATACGACGAAGAGGAGACAATTGCCGAATCGGACATCTTCGCCGACCTCGAACCCATTCGCGAGGACCACATCCTCGACGAAGTCACCGTTCGCGGCTTCCAACAAAAGGTCAACAATGCTCAGGTAGGCATGGAGAAGTTCCGTCCCGCCCAACTCCGCAACATTCCTCTGGCGTTGGGCGAAGCTGATGTCATGAAGGTCGTGCAGACCTTACCTGGTGTCAAGACCATGGGCGAGGCTTCGAGTGGATTCAATGTGCGAGGAGGTGCAGCAGACCAGAACCTCATCCTGCTCAATGGAAACACCGTGTTCAATCCGATGCACATGTTCGGCATCTTCTCGGCATTCAATAGCGATATGGTTGGCGAAACCGAACTCTACAAGAGCGGCATCCCTGCCCAATATGGCGGGCGCATCTCTTCGGTGATGGACATCCACAACCGCAATGCCGACTGGAAGGAGTTTCATGGTTCGGCCAGCATAGGACTCGTCACTAGCAAGGCCAATCTCGAAATACCCATTGTTCCCGAACACGCCTCCCTCCTCGTGGGCGGACGTTCGACCTACAGCGACTGGATGCTCGATATGATTCCCGAGAAAAGCGGTTATCGCAATGGCAAGGCAGGATTCTGGGATCTCAGTGCTACGCTCGCCACGGCCATCAACCGCGATCATCGCATCAATGCCTATTTCTACACCAGCCACGACCGATTCTCTTTTTCTCCCTTCAGCCGCTATGGCTACTCCAACCTAAACGGTTCGCTCGAATGGAAGAGCCGCTACAGCAGCCGCGTCAACTCCAGTTTCAACATAGGCATGGACCATTATGACTACCACAATGAGGAGACCGAAAAGATTTACGAAGCCGCCCGCCTTTCGTTCAACATCAACCAATGGTTTGCACGCGGCAATGTCAATATCGCGATCAACGAAAGTCACCAATTGCAGGTAGGACTCCACTCCCAGTTCTATCTGATCAATCCCGGCACTTACGAACCCGTCGGTGACGATTCATTTATCGCCTTCCGTGAACTCGACGAGGACAAGGCCATCGAGTCGGCACTCTTTGCCGAAGACTCCTGGCAGGTGATGCCTCGTCTGAAGGTCATCGGCGGCCTCCGGTATAATCTCTTCAATGCCCTTCGCGAAGGCAAGACCCACACCTATCAGTCACCCGAAATACGTCTCTCGGCCAGCTACAAGCTCGCCGAAGATCAGTCTGTCAAGGCAAGTTTCAACACGATGCACCAGTTCATCCACAAGGTTTCGAACACCAGCATCATGTCGCCCACCGACACCTGGACGCTCAGCAACTCTCGCATCAAGCCCCAGGACGGATGGCAAGTGGCAGCAGGCTATTACTACCAGACCCACAACGCCAAGTACGAGATCAATGTCGAAGCCTACTACAAGCAGATGAATAATTATCTGACCTACCGCAGCGCAGGCCAGCTGCTCATGAATCCCGACCTCGAGAACGATGTCCTCGGTGTACGCGGCCGAGCTTATGGTGTCGAGCTTCAGCTCAAGAAGGATGTCGGTATGCTCACCGGATGGATCAGTTACAGTTATTCGCGCACCGAACTCCAGCAGGACGACGCATCGGCCGCCCTGGCCATCAATGGCGGCGCGTGGTTCCCTGCCGAATACGACAGGCCGCACGAACTGAAGTTTGTTGGCAACTACAAGTTCACCCATCGCTATAGCCTTTCGATGAACCTCGACTACAGCACCGGTCGTCCCACCACCATTCCTGCAGGTCAGTATTTCAATCAGTCGCAGGGGCGCTTCCTACCGTTCTACACCGAACGCAACGGCTATCGAATGCCCGACTATTTCCGCGTCGACGCCTCGTTCAACATCGAACCCTCCCATCATCTCACCGCACTCTTCCATTCCTGGATTTCCATCGGATGCTACAACCTCCTGGCTCGAAAGAACGCCTACTCAATCTACTATCTTGGCAATTATGGCTCCGTCCAGGGCTACAAGCTCTCAATCTTCGGCGCTCCCATCCCCTTCGTTTCCTATAACATCAAGTTCTGACCCATGCGCACGTACATATATTATATAATTATAGCCGCGTTGCTGTGCTGCTCCTGTGTCGATGAGTTCGATGCGAACCTCTCCAAGTCCGACACCCAGGTTCTCTGCGTCGAAGGTACCATCCAGAGCAGCACCGAATGCTTCTTCTACCTTTCGCACAGCATTTCCATCGACCCCGATGACGAAGAATTATACGGAGGTCTCTCAATCTACGATGCAGAGATTGCCGTACATGGTTCGAACGGCGACGTATGGAAGGGCAACAACCTCTACGGCACCTATATGGTCCGCGTCGGCCAGCTTGACCCTTCCTGCAAATACTGGCTCGAAGTGATCTGGAACGACAACACATACACGTCCACGCCACAGGAGCCCCTCCCCACTCCCGAAATTGAGGGACTCAGTTGGGAGATGGGCATCGATGGCCAGAATGTCAATTTCATGGTTACCCCCGCTCCCACTTCTGCCGAAAAGCAGTATTATCGTTGGAACTACGAAGAGACCTGGGAAGTGCATACCCCGCTGACTGCCTTTTATGAATATGCCCCCGAAACCAATGAGATAATTCCTGTCAAGACCCTCCTCAATACCGGATGGGCACAACACTACAATCACTCCCACATCTTCGGCAACAACGAGAACTACGAGTCCGGGCAAATGCGCAACTTCGTGATCTACAATGCCGACAAGGACGACAACCGGTTCAACTATCGCTATTATACCCGTGTTCATCAGACAGCCATCTCGCGCGAAGAATTCGAGTACGAGCGTCTATCTGCCCAACTCAGCAACGAGATGGGAGGTCTCTTCACGCCCCAACCTTCCGCCTTGCCCACCAACATCCATTGCCAGACGGCCGACGTCCATGCCATCGGATATGTAGGTGTGAGCCTTAACTCCACATCTGCCTACATCTACGTCACTCGCAGGGACGTGGGACATGTCGAAAAGCGCCGGGTAGAAATAGCCGATGAAGAGACTGTCTCTAAATCGACATGGAAGGAACTTTGGCAACGAGAATGGCGAGTCTATGAATACCGTCCTGAATTTGACCCTCCAGTCTCATGGGCAAGCCGATGGTGCGTCGATTGCACCTCCCCCTATTGGGGTGCATCCCTCGTACGTCCCAGTTTCTGGGAAGATTGATAACAATTCCTGCCTACTCCCATCAACTCCGGTTAACCCCCTACTTCCGCCAACTCCCCATGACAAAGCGTATCATATTTCTTTTTCTCCTCGTCTGCACCCTCCCGTGCCGAGCTGCCGAGCGTGCTCTGGCGCTCACCGACAAGGATCTTTATCTGACTGGCGAACGCCTTCACGTCAGCGTGTGCATTGTTGACGACGATATGCGCCCTTCTTCGCTCAGTTGCGTGGCCTACGTCGAGATTTCCGACAGCTACCGTCTCTGTGCACAAGGTCTGGTGTCGCTGGTCGCCGGTCGCGGCTGGGCCGACATTGCCCTGCCCGCCTCTCTCCATAGCGGCAACTATCTGCTCACGGTCTATACCCGTGCCATGCGCAACCTCGACCTCACCACCAGCGACGCGCTCTTCTCGAAGGTCATCTCCATCGTCAACCCCACCCACTTGTCGCGTGCCGACGATATCATCTTCCTCCCCACCGACAGCATCCCCTTGCCTCCCGCCATCAGCCAGGCCACATTCCTCACCAGCCAGGCCGGACAATCCGTTGCACTCCCTGCCGAACTCTGTGGCGACCTTCTGTTCTCCTCGCTCTCGGTGATGAGGCACGACCTCCTGTCGCCCGGCTACTCCAGTCTGCACGTCGATCGGCGTATGCTCACCCGCCAGCCGACTACTCCTTTACTCCCCGAAATCGAAGGACACCTCGTTCTGGCCCGTCCCACCGAAGCTAAATCCACCGTTTCGCAGACACGTCTCGTTATGGTAGGCCGACAGAACGCCATCTTCGACGGCCAGTGGCAACCCGACGGCACCTGGCTCTACTACACCTCCAACCTCTACGGTCGACGTCCTGCGATGCTCAACACCTATGACATCGAGGGACATCCAGTCGCCATGGAGTTCGTTTCGCCCTTTGCCAGGATACTGCCGCTCTCCTTGCCCAAACTCGAGGTAGGATGCACCGAAGCCGACCTGCAGCGCCGTGCCGAAAGTGCACAGCGCGAACAGGAAATCACCGAATGGCTCTCCAAGGATTCTCTCGTCTTCAGCGCCAACCTCCTCTCCAGCGAACCTCACTGGAGCTACGACCTCGACGAATACACCAAGTTCAAGAGCGTGCGCGAAATCCTCATCGAATTCGTCCGTGGCGTCAAGCGCGACAAGGTACATGGCGTCAACCAGCTCTTCATCTTCGACCCCGATATGCGCATTTACTCCAAGTGGTCTGCCCTCGTCCTGCTCGACGGTATGCCCATATTCGACATCGATGAAATCCTCGACTACGATGCCCGTCTGCTCAAGTACGTCATGATCTACACCGATCGCTACACCTTCGGCAACACTCCCTATTGGGGCATCATCTCTTTCGTCTCGCAGAAGGGCCTGCTTTCCAACTTCAATCTCGACCGCACCTCCCACCTCGTGTCGTATAGTTTCCCGCAAGATCGTCCAGACTTCATCACCCCTGCCGACCCGCAGGCAGGCACTGTCGTCTGGTGTCCCGAAGTTGTGTCCGATGCCTCTCATCCCGTCGTTTTCACCGCTCCTTCCACCCCCGGAACATACCGCATCCTACTGCAAGGTTTCGATAAGGACGGCAAATATGTCTCAAGGGCTTTTTTGCTCCAAAATGGGGGAAAATAGTACATTTCCTCTTCAACAAAATGTGAGATTTTTTCAACAAAATAATAAATAACGCGTACAAAATGACAAAAATGCCCCTTTAACAATTGACATTTAACATTTAACAATTATTTTGGGCATAAATGCGTCCAAAACTATAATTTATGCAAATTTCGAAAAAAAAATTATGGAATTCCTTGGGGTTCCATATTTTTTTTTGTACATTTGCACCCGAAAACCAGTGACAATTGTTAATTGTTATTTGCTAATTCCCAATTGTTAATTGTTAATTATTAATTGTTATTTATATATTATGAGACCCTTCATTACCTTGACCGCCCTGTTGCTGTCTGTTTCTTCCTTCACCACCGTCCAAGCCCAAGGTTGGTCGCTCAACGATTGCATTACCTATGCTTTGGAGAACAACATTCAGGTACAACAGGCACAGAATTCGGTCGAGAGTGCCGAGGCCGACGTCAAGTCCAGCCGCGCTGCCCTCTTCCCGTCCCTCTCCTTCAGTTCCTCCCAATCGCTAGGGTTCCAGAAGATCGAGAGCCAGAGCTATTCCACGTTCGACGCCATGCAGAAGAACCCCACCTACAACGGTTCGTATAACCTTTCGGCCAATATGACTCTCTTCGACGGCGGCGCCAACTGGCGTTCGCTCAAGCAGAGCAAGATCAACAAGCAGGCTTCCGAACTCGAAGCCCAGCAGACTGCCAACAACATCCAGGTGCAGATCATCCAGGCATACTATCAGATCCTCTATGCCCACGAAAGTGTGCAGACCAACGAGGAGATCGTAGCTGTTGCCCAGCGTGAACTCGACCGCACCAAGGCCAAGTTGGAAGTGGGCAAGGGCACCAAGGTCGATGTTGCTCAGATGGAAAGCCAGCTACAGCAGAATACCTACAACCTCGTCAATGCGCGCAACACCGAGGCCTCCAACATCCTTTCGCTCAAGCAGCTCCTCCAGCTCAGCCCCGATGCCGACTTCAGCATCAACTACCAAGACTTCAGCGACGAGGACGTCCTCTCCATCATCCCATCGGTAGCCGATGCCGAGTTGATGGCCCTCAACAACCTGCCCGACGTCAAGGCAGCCGAATTGCAGACCAAGGCAGCCGAACTGCAGACCAAGATCGCCAAGGCCGGCTATATGCCCTCCATCTCGCTCAATGGTGGCGTCAGCTCTAGTAACGGCAACGTATATAAGAGCGACTTCGGCACGCAGATCAAGGACCACTTGCGCGAAAACATCGGTGTGAGCATCTCCGTGCCCATCCTCGACAATCGCCGCACACGCTCAGCCATCGACCGTGCCAAGATCCAGCAGAGCAACGCCCTGCTCAATCAGGAGAACACCCTGCTCAAACTCCAGAACACCATCGCTTCGCTTCACCTCGACATCCTCTCCGCTCAGTCGCGCTACCAGAGCGCCATCGCCAGCGAAGCCTCGGCAAAGGAGAGTTTCGAGATGATGGAGGAACGCTACAACGTCGGCCTTGAGTCGGTCATTGACCTACTCACCGAAAAGAACAACTACCTCCGCGCCAAGCAGGAGACGCTCCAGTCGAAATACACGGCTCTCATGGACCTCGAACTCCTCGACTTCTATACCGGTCAATAAGCGAATAATATAAAACCAGAATAATATGAAAACTACAATCCAAAACATCGTCCTCGCCCTCGCCGGCTGCGCTATCCTCGCCAGCTGCGGTGGCCACGACTACAAGGTGACCTATAGCACCGAGCAGGTGCAAAAGGGCGATATCTTCACCAGTATCACAGCCACCGGAACCATCGAACCCGTTACCGAGGTCGAGGTAGGTACCCAGGTGTCAGGCATCATCGACAAGATCTACGTCGATTTCAATAGCGAGGTCAAGAAGGGCCAGCTCATCGCCGAGCTCGACAAGACCAACCTCAAGTCGCGCCTCGCCAGTGCCAACGCACAGCTTTCAAGCGCCAAGAACGAGATGGAATATCAGCGCAATAACTTCAACCGTATGAAGGAACTGCACGACAAGCAATACATCTCCGACGATGAGTTCGAGTCGGCGCGCCTCTCCTACGACAAGGCTCGTGTCTCCTACGATGCCCAGAAACTCAGTGTGCAGGAGGCACAGACCAACCTCTCCTACGCCTATATCTATTCACCTATCGATGGCGTGATCCTCAGCCGCGAAGTCGAGGAAGGCCAGACCGTGGCCGCTTCAATGACCACGCCTACCCTCTTCACCATCGCACAGGACCTCACCGACATGCGTGTCATTGCCGACGTTGATGAAGCCGACATCGGCGGTGTCAAGGTAGGTCAGCGCGTATCCTTTGCCGTCGATGCCTTCCCCAACGACAAGTTCGAAGGTCGCGTTACACAGGTTCGCCAGCAGGCCACCACTTCCTCCAACGTTGTCACCTATCAGGTGGTCATCTCGGCTCCCAATCCCGACCTCAAGTTGATGCCTGGTCTCACCGCCAATGTCGAAATCTTCACCCTCGAACTCCACGACGTCCTCTGCGTCAGCGCCAAGGCTTTGCGCTACTTCCCCCGCGAGACAGCCCTTATGAAGGGTGACGTCATCGAGCCAGCCGAAGGCCGTGCTCCCAAACTCTGGTATCGCGATGGTCAGACCATCAAGGCATATCCTGTCCAGGTGGGTGCTTCCAACGGTATCTTCACCCAGATTACCTCGGGTGTCAGCGAAGGACAGGAGGTCATCAACGAAGCCGTAATCGACGATGGCAATGCCGCTGAGGCCCAGATGCCGCAACAGAACAACAACCCGTTCATGCCAGGCCCACGCGGACGTAACAACAGGCGTTAACCCTCAAAACCTTCGAACCCTCAAACCTCTCAATATATGAGCGAAGACAATAGAAAAGTCGTCATCGAACTCAAGGACGTTTGCCGCGACTTCAAGGTCGGCGACGAGGTGGTCCATGCGCTCCGTGGTGTCTCGTTCAAGATCTACGAAGGTGAGTTCGTGACCATCCAGGGCACTTCGGGCTCTGGCAAATCCACACTGCTCAACCAGATAGGTTGCCTCGACACACCCACTTCGGGCGAATACTACCTCGATGGCGTGTCGGTGCGCAGGATGGGCAGCAATCAGCGCGCCAAGCTCCGTAACCGCAAGATTGGTTTCATCTTCCAAAACTACAATCTGCTGGCCAAGACCACAGCCGTCGAGAACGTAGAACTGCCCCTGATGTACAATGCCAAGGTCAAGCCCAAGGAACGCCGCGCTCGTGCCATCAAGGCACTTGTCGAAGTTGGTCTCGGCGATCGTCTGGAGCACAAGTCCAACCAGATGTCGGGTGGTCAGATGCAGCGTGTAGCCATTGCCCGTGCACTCGTCAACGACCCGACCATCATCCTCGCCGACGAGGCCACGGGTAACCTCGACACCCGTACCTCGTTCGAGATGCTTGTCCTCTTCCAGAAACTCTACAACGAGGGCCACACCATCATCTTTGTGACCCATAACCCCGAGATTGCCCAATATTCCTCGCGCAACATCTTCCTCCGCGACGGCCAGGTGCAGTCCGACACCATCAACCACAACATCCTCAACGCCGAAGAAGCTTTGGCGAAACTCCCAAAGAAGGACTGAGTTTCTATAGCTACTATAGTTACTATAGCTACTATAAAAAGAAAGAAAATATGAACATCATCATCCTAATAGCCATCCTCGTTGTTGCCTTCCTCATATACCGGCGCTATCGCGACGAGAGCCTGCTCGGTATGATCTTCAAGGTGGCCATCAAGGCCCTCTCGAACAACAAGGCGCGCTCGTTCCTGTCCATGCTCGGCATCATCATCGGTGTGGCTGCCGTCATCGTCATGATGTCCATCGGCCAAGGCTCCAAGGAAGCCGTCCGTAAGAACATCTCACAGATGGGCACCAACATCATCATGATACGTCCCGGTGCCGATCGTCGTGGCGGCGTGCGTATGGATCCCTCGTCGATGCAGACCCTCAAGCAAGAGGATTACGAGGCCATCCGCAACGAGTGCAAATACGTCAAGTACATCTCGCCCGAAGTCCAGTCGGGCGGACAAGCCATCTACGGTTCCAACAATTACAACACCACGGCCTACGGTGAAAGCCTTGAGTATATGGACATCAAGCAGTGGGAAATCGAGGACGGCACCTGCTTCACCGAGCAGGACGTACAGACTGCCGCCAAGGTCTGCATCATCGGCAAGACCCTTGTCGATAACCTCTTCCCCGACGGACAGTCGCCCGTCGGCAAGACCATCCGCTTCAAATCCACACCCGTCCGTGTCATTGGCGTACTCAAGTCGAAAGGCTACAACTCCTTCGGTATGGATCAGGACAACCTCATAATCATGCCCTACACCTCGGTTATGAAGCGACTTCTCGCCCAAACCTATTTCCAGACTATCAACGTCTCGTCACTCACCGAAGAGACCACCGACCAGACCATAGAGGAACTTACCGAGGTACTGCGTCGTAGCCACAAGCTTAAGGACGATGCCGAAGACGACTTCACCATCCACTCGCAAGCCGAGATGATGGAAACAATGTCATCAACGATGGACTCCATCACCATCATCCTCGTTGTGGCAGCCGCCTTCTCGCTCCTTGTCGCAGGCATCGGCATTATGAACATTATGCTCGTGTCGGTCACCGAACGTACCAAGGAAATCGGCCTTCGAATGTCGGTAGGTGCCCGAAGCATCGACATCTCCGTGCAGTTCCTTATCGAGTCCATTCTCATAAGTATCACGGGAGGCCTGTTGGGCGTGTTGCTGGGCTACGGCATATCCGCGCTCGCCACCAGCCTGTTCGGTCTCCCCACCTCCGTACCATTCTGGTCAGTCATCCTCAGCTTCGTGGTCTGCACCATCATAGGCATCGTCTTCGGCTACATCCCTGCCCAGAAGGCTGCCAACCTCGACCCCATCGAAGCCATCCGCTACGAGTAATCTCACCGACAATCTCATACCCAGCGTCTTCAAAAGAGCAGGCGCTAGGTATGAGTTATTTTTTTTCTTTATAGTTACTATAGATAATATAGTCACTATAGCCTCTATCCCCTTCAAGAAATCATGAAACACCATCTCTTGACCTTCATCACTCTTTGTACCATCCTCCTCTCCCCTTCCTTCGTGCTCAGTGCCCAAGAAGAGCCCTATCAATGGCCCAAGGAACCCGACGTCCTGGACAAACTCCAGGCGTGGCAGGACCTCAAGTTCGGCATCATCCTCCATTGGGGCGTCTATTCCGTGCCCGGTATGGTCGAATCATGGCAGATCACCAGCGAGGACTGGATCACGCCCGACACCACCCGCACCTACGAGGAAGAGAAACTCTGGTACTGGGGCCTCAGCCGCGACTTCAATCCCACGCAGTTCGACCCCACGCAGTGGGCACGTGTCTCGCGCGAAGCCGGTATGAAGTATGTTGTCTTCACCACCAAGCACCATGACGGCTTCTGCCTCTTCGACACCCGCACCACCGACTACAAGGTCACCAACAGCGGCTTCAAGGGCAATCCCCATGCCGACGTACTGCGCTACGTCATGGACGCCTATCGTGCCGAAGGGCTGATGGCAGGCATGTACTTCTCGAAGCCCGACTGGCACAGCCCCGACTACTGGTGGCCCGCCAAAGCCACGCCCACGCGCCATCACAACTACAACATCAAGGACTATCCCGAACGTTGGGCACGCTATAAGCAATATGTCTATGACCAGGTTGATGAACTGATGCGGGGCTATGGCCCCGTCGATATCCTTTGGCTCGATGGAGGGTGGTGTACGCCACCGCGCGAGGACATCGACCTGCCGCGCATCGTCGCCAATGCCCGCCGCCTGCAGCCAGGCATCATCGTCGTCGATCGTACCTGCGGAGGCGAGTTTGAGAACTATCAGACGCCCGAGCAGACCATCCCCGACCATCAGATCCTCACACCATGGGAGAGCTGCATCACGCTCACGCAGGACTGGGGCTGGAACGACCATCCGCAGTACAAGTCCGTCAATCGCATCCTCGCTATCCTTTCCGAAATCGTTGCCAAGGGTGGCAGCCTCTTGCTCGGTGTGGGTCCCACCCCGCAGGGTCTCATCGAAGACCGCAGTGTCGAACGTCTCCACGAGATAGGCCAGTGGCTCAAAGCCAATGGCGAAGCCATCTACAGCACCGTCCCCACTCCAATCTACACCAACGACGAGAAGTCCGTCTGGTTCACCGCCAGCAAGAACGGCTATACGCTCTACGCCATCATCCCCAACAACGACACGACAGGCATCCCCGCCACAATATCGTGGCAAGGCAACTTGCCCAAGAAAGGTTCACGCATCGTTAACCTCGCCACAGGCCGCTCCATCCGCTACACCGTCAAGGGCGACAACGTCACCATCACCCTCCCCAAAGAAGCATCCAAAACACACGGCATCGCGTTACGTATGACCTGTGATGAATAATAGCCCAAAGAATTAAATACTTTCGATAATGAAGACGCAGCATCGTGTGGTGTTGCGTCTCATTTTATTATGGTACCATCTGTACACAAATAGTGCAGATTTGTATTTTTATGGTTTTAGGCAGCCAATAAAGCCTCTTTCTCGAAAGAAAATGCTTCGAATCATAGAAGAATCCTTCCTCCTCAGATAAAACAACCGAAGGCGCGGCATCGTATGGTGTCGCGCCTTCAGCATTTAAGCAAAACGAATGCAATAAAGTCTTTCCGATGGAGGAGAAAAGATAGCTGGAAAGCTGAATAAAGTTTATCTCTTTGCGGATAATAGCTCAGTTAGCAGAATCTTCTTTATCAAAGTGCCGCATGACCAAAATTGGCCAAGATTGGTTATTCTTCGATGGGAGCATGACCATTCTTGGTGCAAAATGGTCATGGGATGATTTGCGGCATAACCAATTCCGGCCCAAAATGGTCATGAAATGATTGCGGTATAACCAATCTGTGCCAAGAATGGTCATGGAACAATTACGGCATAACCAATCTGTGCCAAGAATGGTCATGGGATGATTTGCGGCATAACCAATCTGCGCCAAGAATGGTCATGGGATGATTTGCGGCATAACCAATCTGCGCCAAGAATGGTCATGGAACGATTGCGGCATAACCAATCTGCGCCAAGAATGGTCATGGAACGATCTGCGGCATAACCAATCCGTGCCAAGAATGGTTATGCCGCGATTTGAGATAGATTATCACTCGATCAGACGCGAAGCGCTGCAATTTCGTCGAGGGTATATGGCTTCTTGCGGCCTACACGACGGGCGCCATCGGGAGTGATGAGGTAATCCTCCTCGTTGCGCATGCCACCGAAGTCGCGCCACTTCAGGAGCTCGTCGTAGCAGATGAAATCGGCGAACTTGCCTGCTGCCTTCCACTGGTCGATGAGGTCGGGAATGAAGTAGATGCCGGGCTCGACGGTGAAGACAAAGCCGGGTTCGAGCATACGACCCAGACGCAGCGAGGCGAAGCCGAAGCGCGGATCCTTCTGCGCGCCGCGCGGATAACCTACGTGCACCTCGCCGTAGTTCTCCATGTCGTGCACGTCGAGGCCCATCATATGGCCAAGGCCGTGAGGCATGAACATAGCTACGGCGCCTGCCTCGGCAGCTTCCATCGGGTCACCCTTCATGATGCCAAGCTCCTTGAGACCGGCAGCGATGTTGGCCCAAGCAGCCACGTGGCACTCGCGATAGGTGATGCCGGGGCGAAGCGAGGCTGCTGCCTTCTCGTAGGTGTCGATGAGGATGCGATAGACGGCCTTCTGCCGCTCGGTGAACTCACGTCCCACGGGCATGGTGGTGGTGCAGTCGCCCGCATAGTGCATGGCATTCTCGGCACCGGCATCGAGCAGGAGCATGTCGCCCTCGTGCAACTGGTGAATGTAGCCGTGGTTATGGAGTGTCTCGCCATGGCTGGTGCAGATGGTGGGGAACGAGAAGAAGTAGCCCAGACGCTGGCACACCTCGCCGATGGCGGCTGCGATGTCCTTCTCGTGCATACCGGGCTGGACGAGGCGGATGGCCGTCTCGTGCATCGTCACGGTGATATCGACAGCCTCGGCCAGCTGCTCGAGTTCCTCGGCCGACTTGTGGTTGCGCATGTCGGCAATGTTGTAGCAGAGTTCGAGGCTGGGCGTAGCCACAGGCATCCCCTTGAGGAAAGCGTCGCCGGGCGTGGTGTTCACCTTGGTGCCGAGCAACTCTTCGAGCCATAGGATGGTGTGGCCGCGATAGGGCGGTACGAAGTGGATGGGCTGCTGCTTCTCGAGGGCAAGTTCGATATACTTGCTGAGAGTGGACATAGGACGCGTCTCGGCGACGCCCACGGCCAGACTGCGCTCGGACAAAGTAGGCTGCACACCCGACCAGATGATGTCGTCGATGGTGAGTTCGTCACCGAAGACGATGGTCTGGTCGTTATCGATGTCGATGATGGCGGCCAGACCTTCACAGTCGAGGCCAAAGAAGTAGAGGAACGTGGAGTCCTGACGGAACGGATAGTTGTTGTCGGGGTAGTTATAGGAGGCGATGCCGTTGCCCAGCATAAGGACAAGGCCACCGCCAAGGGTCTGCTGCAAGCGCTGACGGCGCTCGATGTAGGTTTGAGTAGGGAACATGGAAAGGAGGGGATAAAAGGGGTTAAGAGGGGTTCGAAAGGTTCGAGGGTTAAGAAGCAGCCAAGCTTGGCTGCTGACTAAAACACGAGGCCGGCCGCCTACGGTTCATAGCATCCCAAGGAGGGCTGGAGAGCACGAGGATGGCCATCGCGATCGAAGGGAAGACGGGCGACGGTGCGCGGCTCACCTACGGCGATGCAGGGCGACTCAGCCTGAAGATGCGGGTCGCAAATGTAGTTGGGCATATCGACGAGCAGGTAGAGTGGGTCGGCATCCCAAAGGATAGCAATGCAATCGTCGTCATCGAAGCCCGAAGTGGAGTGCACAAGGCAATGGTCGAGGCGATAATTGTAGATGCTATCGACACGCACACCCGCCTCATCGACGAAAGACGTGTAGCCATTGGCATCGATGTTGGGGTCCATGCCTGAATTGCCGTAGATAATGGAGTTCGTGAAGTTGCACCGATAGAGCGGACACCAAAGACGAGTCGAGTCGGAGGGTGCCTGATAGTTACGCATAACGACATCGCACCTCGAGAAGGCTGCCCAATAGTTGTAGTTGGCCAAGGTGCAGTGTGTGACGTCATAGGCACCACCCGCCAGTTCGAGCAGGGCTCCTGCCGAGTTCATCAGACACGAGTTCTCGATGATCATATTGCTGTTGGTTGCAGCAATGAGCGACGAGTCGGAGTTCATGATGAGCGAATTGCGGACGATGAGCTGCTGGCGCTCGTCGCCCAGGAAGTCGGGGCCATAGGCGTAGCGCTTGGGATCACCCGGGACAACGATGCCCTCGGGGGCTTCGGCAAGGAAATGCGTGTCGGTGGAGTCCTGATGAACAACGATGCCTGTGGTCATACCTCGAATCTCGGCGTACTGGAAGAGGTTGCCTGTGCTGCTGGGATAGATGTTGATGCCTCCCCATTGTGCCGACATATCACGATAGTAAAGGTTGTCGAAAATCCTGTCGGTGCGGTCGCCCAAAAGGGAGACGGGCTGCTCGAGCGAACCTTCGAGACGCAGCGTGCCATAGACCTCGATGGAAGCATGGTCGTGGAGATAGAGCGTGACACCAGGTTGAACAGTGAGTGTCACTCCTGGGGTAATGGCAAATGCGCCATAGATCAGTTTGTCGATGCCCCCGGCAAGCCACGTGGTGTCGCTACGGATGGTGTCGTTCAGGAGTTCCTCCACGTCACGCGTGGTGACAACGAGACGTATGCTTTGCGTTCGACCATTGCAGACGATGTCGAGAAAGTCCTCACGAACGACGTCACGCTCGTCCTGCCGTCCTGCGAATGTGGCTTCGACAAGGATGTAGAGTGAATCGCCCTGGGCGATGTGCAGAAAGTCGGGATTGGTGAAGTCAGTGCCTGCCATCCCATCGACATTGATACGGAAGATGCTGCTATCGCCTCCGCGCAGGCAGATGCCTGAAAGGGAGAGTTCACCCTTCTGACGGTTGTAGAGCATCAGTTTCTGCGTAGCCGTGTTGTGTCCCGTGAGCAGCACGCCGAGGTTGTAGCAATCGCTGTCGTTGAGCACATACGACGGCTGTGCGCCGACATCGGTGAGGATGTCGTCGCTGCACGAAGCGATGGTAGCCAAAGCGAGGAAGAGGATAACTATGAGGAGGGAGCGCATAGGTGTTCAAAAGTCGCAGCAAAGCTTGGCTGCGGAAAAGACAAAGGGAACGCACGTCATTTGCGGGTGACGACGAGGGTTGTGTAGGTGGTGAGACGAGCACGATACTGACGAAGGTGGTAGTTTTCGGCATTGGCAGGACCGGCAGTGGGAGCAGGCGAGCCGTACTGGACCGCGCCAAACTCCGACTCGCAGCCTGGACAACGGGCGACGAAAGGATCCTTCATGCCGATGGCCGACACAGCGCCGCGACGATAACAGTAGGGACAAGCGAGGTCGTAGGCGTAGAACACGTCTTCGGTGGCAGCGTGATAGAGCAACAGGCCGCAGACACCGATGTTGTCAGAAACGTTCTGGTACTTGTTGACCAGGACGACGCCGGGCTGGCTGTCGAGGTTGGGGAGGTCGTTCTGCTGGAGGGCTGCGTTGATGGTGCTAATGTTGCAACTATAGTGCACGTTGTAGGCAGGGACAGGTGACTCGACAGCCTCCACGCCAACACAGGCGGCAAGAAGGAATGCCGACAAACCGCCCAGAACTACTCCACGCAATGACGAAAGTCCGCGGACGAAAGGCTTCCTACCCGACCAGCGCAGCGATGGCATCATGGGCCTTTTGGAAATTAAAGCCTTCGAGCACACGATCCATCAGCGCACGAATCTCGGCCGTGCAGAGATTGCCGATGGAACCCTCGTGGGTGTGATGCACCTCTTTGACGGGGGTGAAACGTCCGGCTTCGATGTCGAGTCCCACCTTCTTGTAGGCATCACGGAACGGCATACCTTCGGAGGCAAGACGATTGACCTCTTCGACCGAGAACATCAGGTCGTAGCGCGGGTCGTCGAGGATGTGCTCGTTGACGGTGATGTGCTCCATCATAAGCGTCACCATACGCAGGATGTCCTTCAATTCGTCGAACGTGGGAAGGAAGACCTCCTTGATGATCTGCAGATCGCGGAAGTAACCCGAGGGGAGATTGTTAGTAATCATCATAATCTGCTCGGGCACACCCTGCAGTTTGTTACACTTGGCGCGCGTGAGTTCGAAGACATCGGGGTTCTTCTTGTGGGGCATGATGGACGAGCCGGTGGTGAAGGCATCGTGCAGCTTGATGAAGCCGAAGTTCTGGCTCGAGAACATGCAAGCATCGAAGGCAAGTTTGGCAATGGTGCCGGCAATGCCGCCCAAAGCCTGCGCGACGATGCGTTCGGTCTTGCCTCGTCCCATCTGCGCATAGACGACATTGTAGGCCATCGAGTCGAAGCCCAGCAGGTCAGTTGTCATCTGGCGACGCAGCGGGAAACTCGAACCATAGCCAGCAGCCGAACCGAGTGGGTTGCGGTTAACCACACGATAGGCGCCCTGCAGCACCTGCAGGTCATCGACGAGGCTCTCAGCATAGGCGCCGAACCACAAGCCAAAACTGGAGGGCATAGCCACCTGCAGGTGGGTATAACCCGGCATAAGGACGTTGCGATAGCGTTCGGACTGCGTCTGCAGCATATCGAAGAGCTCTCGGACGGCCTCGACGATTGCCTCGATCTCGTGGCGCATATAGAGCTTGAGGTCGATGAGCACCTGGTCGTTGCGGCTTCGACCCGAATGGATCTTCTTGCCGATATCGCCCAAGCGGCGCGTGAGGATGAGTTCCACCTGGCTATGGACGTCCTCGATGCCTTCCTCGATGACGAAACGGCCTTCGAGGGCATCGCGATAGATCAGCTTCATCTCACGAAGCAAGATGTCAAGTTCATCGCGGGTGAGCAAGCCGATACTTTCGAGCATGGTGATATGCGCCATGGAGCCAAGCACGTCGTAGGGGGCGAGATAGAGGTCCATCTCGCGGTCGCGACCGATAGTGTAGCGTTCGATATCCTTATCGACCTGGACGGATTTTTCCCAAAGTTTCATTCGAAGGTTCAATTAATAGGGAATCTTAGTGAGCATCTCGGCAAGCTGGTCGGCGACGCCATCGAGCTTCTTGCCAACCATCGGCTTGAGGAAGAAGGGGATATCGACATCGACGGTAACGCGGCAACGTGTCTCGTAAGGCGACTTGGGGAGGAGTTGAATCCAGAGGGTAACGTCAACGGGGCTCTGGTCGGCCTGGAACTTGACGCACTTCATAGGTTCCTCACGATCGACGACGCCGAGACCGATCTGCATACCATTAACCTTGAACAGGGCGGTGTCGCGCGTGAACGACAGGTCACTCAGCGTGAACTTGCCACCGCCCTGCTCGGCAATCTTTGCCTTGAGGGCTTCTTTCATTTCGGGGGACATGTTGTCCTTCATGGTCTGAAATTGCGACAAGTCACTGATGCGATTCCAAACCTGGTATTGTGATGCGGGGATGATCTTTACCTCGCTTTGATATTTAGACATAGGGATGAGGAATGAGGGTTATTATGGGGTTAGGAAGCAGCCAAGCTTGGCTGCTGACAAAAACACGTGGCTGACAAGGGCACGGGACCCGGGTGAAGCAAGGCTGGTTAGCGGCCCCACTCGCTAGGATTGGCGCGCCAGAGCTTGAGGACCTCGATGTCGCTGGGCTTGATGTAGCCCTGTTCGGCGGCTTCGGCGACGAGCTCGGTGTAGTTGGAAAGAGTGGTCAGCTCGACACCAGCCTCCTCGAATGCCTGCTGGGCCTGCGGGAACTGATAGGTGAAGATGGCCACCATACCCAGCACGTTGACATTAGCCTGACGGAGTGCTGCGACAGCCTTGAGGCTGGAGCCACCGGTGGAGATGAGGTCTTCGATGACAACAACGTTCCAACCCTCCTCGATCTGACCTTCGATGAGGTTGCCCATGCCATGGTCCTTGGGAGCAGAACGCACATAGACGAAGGGCACGCCGAGGGCATCGGCAACAAGGGCACCCTGTGCGATAGCTCCAGTGGCCACACCTGCGATGGCATCGACCTTGTCGCCATAGATGCGCTGCACGGCGCTGACGAGACCCGTCTTGATGATGGTGCGGATGTCGGGGAAGGCGAGGGTCTTGCGATTGTCGCAATAGATGGGTGAATGCCAACCAGATGCCCAAGTGAAGGGCTGGGTGGGCTGCAACTTGACGGCCTTGATGGCCATGAGCTTTTCAGCTACGAGACGTTCGATAGTTTTCATATCTATGTTTGAATATAATTGTTTTGCTATAGGTTTGCAAATGTAACGTTAAAAAATGACATTTCGCGTGTACGTACAACTAAAAAAATATAAATGGGCACAAAAAAGGGCATTTCGGGTGAGAAATGACATTTTGAGGGGGCAATGACTAACCTCTTGCAAAGGCGAGCGTGAGGACGCTGAGGCGAACATCGGGCACTGCCTGGAGCAGGGCATCGGCGGCTGCCACCATCGTGGAGCCCGTGGTGAGCACATCATCGACAATAAGTACATGTCGCGAAGCGAGGCGCTCAGGATGACGCACGCCGAAGGAGTTGGTCACATTCCAAAACCGCTCGCTGCTTGACAGTCCGACCTGTGAGCGCGTGTGCCGACGCTTGTAAAGACAATGCGTCTCCAAAGGTAAATGCCACGCCCGCTTCAGCACTTCGACAATGCCAGCGCACTGGTTGTAGCCACGCCATAGCGATCGGAACGGATGGAGCGGAACAGGAACAATGACGTCAATGTCGTAAGGCCAGCCATCTCCTCCCCTTTCGTCGGACGCCAACTGCAATTCCTGCACAAATAGTCGAGTTGCCCAAGCGTTCAACCAAGGGCGATCGTGGAACTTCGACTGACGAATGATGTTGCCAAAAGGTTCCTTTTGCCCATAATAGCAGAACGACGTGGCGTGCTCGAAGGGGAATCTTCCGAAAAGACGGCGCTCAACGTCGTTGTTGGGGTGCTCGGCATGCACCCTGGGTAAAAGGGGCAGACAGCGCAGGCACACGCCCTCCTCCGACGGCAGCAAAGTGCTGTCGCAATAGGGACATCGACGGGGTAGAATCAAGGAGAGCATCGAAAGGGTTATGAAAGGTTCGAAAGGTTAAGAGGGGTTAAGAGGGGGCTGAAAGGCTATGAAGGGCCTTCGAGATAATGTAGGATTCGAAGCCACGCTGGGCGGCAAAGCGAAGGAGACGGGCACGATCGGAGGGTGAAAGGGGAAGGTTGAGAGTGCGCATCTTCTTGATCAAAAGGTCGCTACAGGTGGCAATATATTCGTCGGAATCAATCTTCTCGTCGAGAGCCTCGTCGATGAGGCCATCGTCGATGCCCTTGGCTCGAAGGGCGTATCTTATCTTGACTCTACCCCACTGTTCAAAGCGAAACTTGTCATTCACGAAGGCTCGGGCAAAACGCGCCTCATCGAGGAATCCTTCGCTCGTCAGATAGCCCACCAAGCGGGCAGCCTCTGGCTCAGTGAGACCCCAGGATTGTGCCTTTGTGAAGATGTCGCCAGGACAGCGTTCGCTCTGGCTACAGAGGGCGGCAGCATGATTTAGAGCTTGATCGTAAGTCAATTTCATAATTGACAAGAGAAATAAAAAATAAACAAATAATAATTAACAATGAAAGTAGGTTGCAACCGAAAGGGGAAGTGGGCAGCAATCAACTATAGAGGGCTTTCACCATACGATCGCGGCCTGTGATGTCGCGACGCAGCTCGACATTGCGATAACCCATCTGGCCAAGCAACTGGCACGTGGCTTCACCAAAAGCAGCATTGATCTCGAAATAAAGAAAACCTCCTTTCTTCAAGTGCTTTTGACCCAAACGGGCAATCGCACGATAAAATAGGAGCGGGTCGTCGTCAGGCACGAAAAGGGCAACTTCGGGTTCATGTTCCAGAACGATTTCGGACATCTGGGCAGCCTCATTTCGGCAGACATAAGGCGGGTTGCTGACGATGATATCGAGATGTTGATAACCCTGTGGAAAAGTATTGTTTTTGGAGGTATTTTCTATGTTTGAATCCAAGTTATCAACATATTCAAGTATATCTATTTGAGCGAATTGCAAGTTATCAACATTTTGTTGACAGGCATTGCGGCGAGCGATGTTCAAAGCAGCCGAAGAAACGTCGATAGCGAGGACTCTTGCATCCTCGAAGCAACGTGCAAGACTGATGGCGATGCAACCCGATCCGGTGCCGATATCGCAGATGGTGAGGGGCTTCGAAACAGGCGAGGAAACATCGGACGACGACGTTGGGCGCGAACGCAAATCGGTAACAATCCAATCGACGAGTTCGGCAGTTTCGGGCCGAGGAACGAGCACATCGGGGGTCACCTCGAAACGCATGCCATAGAACCACGCATATCCCAAGGCCTGCTGGACGGGAACACCCTGTTCCATTTGAGCGACGATGGACGAGAGTCGCGTACGTTCTTCGGCAGCGAGGATGCGCTCGGGATGCATGAGACGATCGGTGCGCGTGATGCCGCACACTTCCTCGAGCAAAAGGTCGGCGAGTGCACGCACTTCACGCTCGTCGTAAAGCGGCAAACCCTGGGAATCGACCACCTGCGACAACTTCGCGCGTATTATTTTAATTGTGTCAAGCATGGTGCAAAGTTAGGGATTTTTTATGAAAGATTGACATAAAAAGGTGTCATAATTTCTAAAAAAAAGGCATTTTCACACGAAATTCCCCTAAAATATTATAATTATGTGCCTAAAAAGGGCCATCTTTGAAGAAAAATCACTAAATTTGCGCACGATTTTTGGTATAAAAATAGATATGAAACTATTTCGACATATATCCGGTCTGATCTGTTGGACATTGGTCGCCATAGGCCTCACCTCCTGTTTGGGCTCAGGCAACGACTCGGAGACAGTAGTGACCGACTACTACAACTGCATTGTAACTTCGTTTTCGCTCGAAGACAACACGAACGTCTGCTCCGGCCTTTCGAAGTATTCGTTTACCATCGACAATTACGGATTGAGCGACGACTCGATCCACGCACTCTATCCCAACGATGGCATCATCTTCAATCCCGATTCGCTGCCCCGTGGCGTCATCGCTGACTCGGTGAAGATCTCGGTTAGCTTCTCCAAGCCCGACAGCGTCTATCTGGAACTCTTCGGGCTGGACGGCGAACTTGGCCAGTATGCACAATTCTCTTCCGACTCGGCATTCTACTTCGGCTCCTATCCCGATGCACGCATGACCATAGTGGCTCGCGGCGGCAACCGCAAAACCTACCACATCAAGGTCAATGTCCACAAGGTGGAGGGCGACACTATTGTCTGGCACGACTATACCGATGAGATGTGGGCCGACATGAACATCACAGACCAGCGCACCGACACCATCGGACAGACGCTCTATTGGTTTGTGGAGGAAAATGGCCAAAGCTACAAGGTTAGCACCTCGAAGCTCAGCGAAAACAGTCCCACTGAATGGCAAGCGATGGCCGACGTCAGCGTTGCCGAGGGCGAACTGCTTGACCTCAAGACACTCTACAACTGGCACAACCAACTCTATGCCATCGGCAAGATCAACGGCAGACTGATGACCTCGGCCGACGGCTTCCACTGGGAAGTCGCCAACAGCGGGCAAACGTTTGTGACCATTCTGGGCAATCAGTACAAGACGAAGGACGTATATGGGAACTGGAACCAGGATTCGCTGAACGTCATAGTGAAAGTGGACGATGCATATCGCTTTGCCGTTTCGGCCGACGCATCGAATTGGCATGTGGCTCAGCAAATCCCTGACAACTTCCCCGTGACAGGCTTCACGCGTCCCATCTGGACTGAAGCACGCAGCAACTACGGCAACCTCACCTCACGTCTTTACATCACCGGTGGATTGACGGTTTCAGGGCAGTTCGTGTCAAGCACCTGGTCGTGCGACGGCTGGAATGACGATATGCACGGGCCGAACTGGGTAGAATTCCTGCAGGATGAGATGCCAGGTATGACGGGTGCATCGGTGCTCGAATACACCATCGACAGCGACAAGCCGAAGACATTCTGGCTGCTGCATCCAGGCTTTACTGCCACAGGTGACGTTCCCACCAATCGACTGTACAACAAGTACTATACGACGCTTTACTATTCGGAGGATAGCGGTGTGAGCTGGCATCGTCTGAGTCGCTACTACACCCAGTATGCCGACAATACACCAATCGGGAAAGTGGCCTGCAACTCGGCCTTCTACGATCCACAGTCCTTCAGGATGTACTTCTTCGGCGGACATCGTGCCGATGGCACATTCAAGACCTCGGTATGGGGAGGATGTCTGAACTCACTCACATTCGACAAGCTGCGTTGATAGCATGAAGAAATGGCTGATGACCTGCCTCCTTGCCATCCTTCTGACCACCGTCGGGGCACAGGAGAAGGAATACCTCTACGAAATCGGTGGCGGCTTAGGGGCCAGTTGGGGTTACGGTGACGTGAATGCCTCGAAGGCCGTATATAGCCCTTCCCTTTCGTACAGCCTTATCTATCGCTACAACCTCAACCTACGCTGGGCTTTGGCCGCAGAAATTCAGAGTTCGGGCCTCAAGGGAGATACACGCGACTTTGACGCTGCATTCCCCGGAGGCGACTACGAATTCAGTCGACGCTACTGGCAACTGCAGCTACGTCCTGAGGTACACTTCTGGAACTATGGACTAGGCAGCGACTATCGCGAAAAGAAACGCTATACGCCCTTCCTCACCGCAGGGCTCTCGGCAGGGCTGGTGAACGGAGGGGATGACGGCTCGTCGTTTGCACTGGGAATCCCCTTCGGCGCGGGCTACAAATTCAAGATGGCCAAACGCTGGAACTCCCAGGTAACCCTCCTCTTCACCAAGACCTTCAGCGACAAGCTCGATGGCAGAGTTGACCCCGAGGGAATTGCCACAAGTTCGCTCATCGACAACGACTGGATGGCATCGATACAACTAAGCGTTACCTTCGACTTCAAGGAACGCTGCATCGAATGCCACAACCAGAAGAACCAGATGAGAAAATAACGCCTTCATCAGGCATTCAACCAAAACAGACAAAACATCAACAATATATGGCAACACTTGAACAAATCGACAAAACCCGCTCGCCAAAGTCAGTGGCCATCATCATGGATGGTAACGGACGTTGGGCCAGGCAGCGTGGAATGGACCGTTCGGAAGGCCACAAGGCTGGCATCGATTCGCTGCACGACTCCATCGAAGCCGCAAAATGGGCAGGCGTGAAATACCTGACCGTCTATGCCTTTTCGACCGAGAACTGGAACCGCCCGCAGAAGGAGGTTGACACGCTGATGAACCTCATCGCTTATGCTGTTGAACTGGAGACACCCGACATGATACGCAAGGGCGTGCGCCTCGGCATGATAGGCGACTTCAGCCGCGTGCCCAAGTTTGCCATGGACAAGCTCAAATGGTCGATTGAACAGACCAAGGACTGCCAAGACATTACCCTCATCATTGCCCTGAGCTACAGCGCACGCTGGGAGCTCGTCGATACGATGCAACGCCTGGCACGCCAGTGCGTCGAGGGCACCATCAAGCCCGAAGAGATCGATCAGGAGATGATCAGCCGCAACCTGACGACTTCGTGGTACCCCGACCCCGATCTGCTGATTCGCACCGGTGGCGAGGAACGCATCTCGAACTTCATGCTTTGGCAGATCTCCTACTCCGAACTGTACTTCACTCCCGTCCTTTGGCCCGACTTTCACCACGAGCAGTTCTACGATGCCATCGTCGACTACCAGTCGCGTGAACGTCGTTTCGGCAAGACCAGTGCCCAAGTGCAGGCAGAAGCCGGCACCAAATAACCCAGTAATTACACATTATTAAATTAATGATACGTAAAGTTACGATACTGTTCCTCCTCGTGATGTCGTTCGCAGGCATCACCTTGGCTCAGGAACTTCCTAACGACACAATTTACCACCCTACGGTCAACCAGACCGCACAGACCGGTAAAAAATACACCATACGCGGTATCGAGGTCACCGGTGCCGACAACTACGAGGATTATGTCCTCATCGGTTTTTCGGGTCTCTCCATCGGACAGACCATCACCGTGCCGGGCGACGAAGTGACCAATGCCATCAAGCGTTTCTGGCGACAGGGTCTCTTCAGCGACGTCACCATTACGCTCGAAAAGGTGTATGAGAACGATTGTTGGCTCAAGATTGCCTTGACCCCACGTCCTCGCATCGCCAACATCGAATATGATGGCGTCAAGAAGTCGGAACGCGAAGACCTCGACGCACAGATTGGTGTAGCCAAGGGCAGCCAGGTGACGCCCAACATCATTGACCGTGCCAAGACCATCATCAAGCGTTACTACGATGGCAAGGGCTATCAGAATGCCGATGTCGAGATCTATCAGCAGGATGATTCCACACTCAAGAACATGGTGAACCTCACCATCTATGTGGACAAGCACGAGAAGGTGAAAATCAAGAACCTCGTCATCAATGGTCTCGACACCTGGGACAGCATCGGACACAAGAAACTGCTGCCCCTCAAGAAGAACTACATGACCTATCGCAAGGCCAATGCAGCGTTGAAGAAGACCAACGCCGTGAACAAGTGGTACAATGCATTCCGCGCCAAGAAGTTCGTGCCAGAGACCTACAAGGAGGACAAGCAGAAACTTATCGACAAGTTTCACGAGTTGGGCTATCGTGATGCACGTATCCTGAGTGACAAGCAGGAACGCTACGACGACAAGCACATCAACCTCACCATCGACGTCGAGGAAGGTCAGAAGTACTATATCCGCAATATGTCGATCGTGGGCAATACCGTGGAGTCGGAAGAACGACTCCTCGCCTTCCTACAACTCCAAAAGGGCGATGTCTATAACCAAAGAAAGATCAAGAAACGTATCGACGAGGATGAGGATGGCATTGGAACCCTCTACATGGACCAGGGCTACCTCTTCTTCCGCATGGATCCCATCGAGGTAAATATCGAGGGCGACTCGGTAGATCTCGAGTTCCGCGTAGTTGAAGGTCCTCCGGCACGCATCAACAAGGTGGTCATCAACGGTAACGACAGACTCTACGAACACGTCATCCGTCGCGAACTTCGCACCCGCCCAGGTGAACTCTTCTCGAAGACCGACCTCATCCGTTCGGCTCGCGAATTGGCCCAGACAGGTCATTTCGACCCCGAGAAGATGAACCCGCGCCCAGTACCCAATACCGAGGACGGCACCGTGGATATCATCTACGACCTCGAGTCGAAGGCCAACGACCAAGTAGAGTTCTCACTCGGTTGGGGTTCAACTGGCCTTATCGGCCGCATCTCGCTCAAGCTGACCAACATCTCGATGAAGGATCTCTTCCATCCTTCTCGCTACCACGGCATCTATCCTTCTGGCGAAGGCGAAACGTTCACCCTTTCGGTGCAGACCAATGCCCAGTATTACCAGTCGTACTCGGTATCGTACATGAATCCCTGGTTCGGAGGCAAGCGACCCAATTCGCTCAACCTTTCGGTGTACTATTCCCGCCAGTCGGACATCAACTCGCGCTACTATAGCAACACGTACTACAACAATATGTACAACGGCTACTATGGAGGATACAGTCCCTATGGTTATGGCTACGGCGGATATGGTTATGGCGGCTACGGATATGGCTATGGCAACACAGCTTCATACGAATATGCAATCGACCCCGACAAGTCTATCCAGATGATCGGTGCTTCGCTAGGCTTCGGCAAGCGTCTGAGTTGGCCTGATGACTACTTCCAGCTGCAGGCTTTGCTCAACTACCACGTGTATATCCTCAAGGACTGGCAGTACTTCCCCGTCTCGAACGGCACATCGAACAGCCTCTCCGTCGAAGCCATCCTTTCGCGTAACTCCATCGACAATCCGTACTACACACGTCGTGGTTCGACCTTCACCCTCGATGCTGAATTTGCTCCTCCCTACTCCCTCTTCCAGGACAAGGACAAGCTTGCCGCTCAGGAAAAGTATTCGCAGGACAAGATGCGCTGGCTGGAGTTCTGGAAGATCAAGTTCTCGACCAAGACCTTCACCCCTATCGTCGGCAATACCCGCACGCTCGTGTTCCACACCCGTTCAGACTTCGGCTTCCTGGGCCACTACAACCCCAACAAGCTGTCACCCTTCAACAGCTACTACATGGGTGGTGACGGCAACTCGTACTATTCGTCGAGCTATATTACAGAGTACATTCCATTGCGTGGCTACGAGAACGGTTCGCTCACCTCAAACTACAGTTACACCAACGATGTGGCTACCTGCTATGCACGCGTAGTGGCCGAGCTTCGCTATCCGTTTATGCTTGAGTCGTCTTCGACCATCTATGGACTGATATTTGCCGAAGCAGGTAATGCCTGGACCGACATCAAATACTTCAACCCATTCTCGCTGAAACGTTCGATGGGTGCCGGCGTCCGCATCTTCCTCCCGATGATTGGTATGCTGGGTATCGACTGGGGCTATGGCTTCGACAATACTTTCGGCTCGTCGAGCAATTCGGGTTCGAACTTCCACTTCGTCATTGGCCAGGAGTTCTAAATGACACATCTAGACAGAATGTTTAAACTTCAATATTTTCTTTTAGTCTTAAAAGCAAAATCAACCCTTAAAAATCCTTTTGCTATATGAAGAAAATCATCATCGCATGCGTTGTCGCCCTCTTGGGCAGCGTGAATGCCTTTGCACAGAAGTACGCCCTTATCGACATGGATTATATCCTGAAGCAGATACCGCAGTATGAGATGGCCAACGAGCAGCTCAACCAAATTAGCAAACGCTGGCAAGCCGAAGTCGAGACATTGGCAGCCGAGGCTGAACAGATGTACAAGCAGTATGAGGCCGATATGGTCTATCTGACCCAGGAGCAGAAAATCCAGCGCGAGAACGACATTCTGGCTAAGGAGAAGGAGGTGCAGGATCTGCGTCTCAAGTATTTCGGCCCCGAAGGCGAACTGTATCAGAAGCGCAACAGTCTGGTGGGACACATTCAGGATGACATCTACAATGCCGTGAAAGAGATTGCCGAGAAGAACAATTTCTCGATGGTCATCGACCGTGCTTCGGCCGAAAGCGTCATCTATGCAAGCCCCAAGATCGACATCTCGAAGGAGGTATTGCAGAAGATGGGATACTAAGGAAAGGTTCGAAAGGTTCAAAAAGTTCGAAGGGTTCGAATGATACCGAACGGTCAAATTAGATCGAAAACCCCAGTTTATCGACTGGGGTAAAAGTGTCTTAGAATAAAACAACGACAAATAAAAATAAACAATAGAAATCAAATAAATCAAACAAAACAAACACCAAAACTATGTTCAAAAAACTCTTTGTAGCAGCCATCATTGCTATCGCAAGCATCACTTCCTATGCTCAGACCCTCAAGATTGGTACCGTCAACCTCGACGAAGTAATGCAGGCTATGCCTGAGACATCGGTCCTCGAGAAGGAATTGGCCGACCGCACTACCAAGTTCCAGACACAGGCCAAGAGCATGCAGGACGAGTTCCAAACCAAGTACCAGGCTTACGTAGAGCAGGCTGACTCCCTCGATGAGCTGACACGTGGCGTCCGTGAGGACGAACTCCGTTCACTCCAGCAGCGTGCTGAGCAGTATCAGCAGAGCGCTTACCAGCAGATCACCCAGTATCGCGAGCAGCAGCTTGGCATGATCCAGGAGAAGCTCTTCAAGGCCGTTAAGGCTGTGGGCGACCGCGAGAAGTTCCTTGCCGTCTTCCCAACCAACGATGCCACCTATTTCTCGGCTTCGCAGACTACCGACGTGACCGGTCTCGTCAAGGCCGAACTTGGCATTAAGTAATATTGGTCAAGAGAACATCCAATAAACTCTTATGAAGCACTTCCTTGCAATCTGTCTTTTGTCCTGCCTATTCGTCTACGGACTAAATGCACAGTCCGAACCAAAGGCACCCAAGTTTGGCAATATCGACATGGCCCAGCTCTTCCGACTTATGCCCGAAAGCAAGGCCGTGGAGGATGAGTTGGCACAGATACAGCTCTCCTACGACAACGAGATTCAGAAAATGGGCGAAGAGTATCAGATCAAGGTAAGTGACTTCGTAGCCGTTCAGCAGACACTCGACCCCAACATTGCAGAAGCAAGGGCACAGGAAATCGAGCAGCTGCAGCAGCGCATACAGCAGTTCCGCGAAAAGGCTGCCAAAAGTCTTCGCGAACAGCGTGAGGCCAAGACCGCTCCTATCATCGAACGCGTGTCGCAGGCCATCCAGACTGTGGGCGACAAGTACGGCTACACCTACATCTTCGACCTTAAGCAG
>Ga0310691_10001285_pt1 | contig 38957 bp, 37 predicted proteins | sample 176DNAGHGlowgp2_FD_203887 | JGI IMG/M metagenome (GOLD analysis project Ga0310691, IMG submission 203887) | Sheep rumen microbial communities from Palmerston North, Manawatu-Wanganui, New Zealand - 1766 DNA GHGlow gp2 (v2) (version 2) | ecosystem: Host-associated > Mammals > Digestive system >... | reverse complement strand
GGTGCCCTCCATGACCGTGACACGCGGGTCATTCCGCAGCGATTCTGCCATCTGGTCATGTCCGACATCGACCGCGAGCACGGACTTTGCGCCGTGCTGGAGCATACAGTCGGTGAAGCCGCCGGTTGACGCGCCGATATCGAGACAACGCTTGTCCCGGAGGCTGATCCGGAACTCCGCGAGTGCATAGCGCAGCTTATATCCGCCGCGCCCGACAAACGGAAGCTGCTCGGTTACGGCGATCTGATCGGCGTCGGTCACCTTTCTCGATGCCTTCATGCAGACCAGTCCGTTGACCGTGACATGGCCTTCGTCGATCAGCGTCTGCGCACGGTTTCTGCTTTCGCACAGTCCTCTTGCGAGCAGCTCTGCATCCAGCCGCCCGCTCATTGCAGCAGCTCCTTCACGCGAGCCGCAATGCCGTCAGCGGAGAATCCGCGCTGTTGCAGGCTGCTTTCGACCGGCGCCTGCTGCACAAATCCGTCAATTGCAAGACATCGGAATTTGCCTTTATAATCGGCATCAAGCAGCATTGCCGCGAGCTTTTCGCCGATGCCGCCGGCGCGGCTGCCCTCCTCAGCAAAGAGAATGCGGTCATATTGTTTTGCGATCTGCAAAATTTCGGGTGCAATCGGATAGACTGCGGTGAGCTTGAGCAGACCGCAGGAGATTTGCTCGGAGCGGAGCAGCTCCCGGGCAGCATATGCCTGTCCGGAGATTCTGCCGTAGGTGATGATGAGCGCATCAGAGCCTTCCAGATGCGTGTACTGCTTGTTTGCGGCAATCGGAAACTGCGGCATTTCCTGACCTTTGGGATACCGCACCGCAGTGATGCCGGAATCTTCGTACAGCGCCGCTTTCAGGCAGATTTTCAGTTCCTCATAGGTTGCGGGGGAGTAGATTTTTGTGTTCGGAATCGCCGTCAGCATCGGGATATCGAAGATGCCCTGATGCGTTTCGCCGTCCTCACCGACGAGGCCTGCGCGGTCAACGCCGAGGACGAGATGCATTCCGGCGATTGCGGTATCATGCAGAAGCTGGTCGAATGACCGCTGCAAAAATGTCGAATATACGGCAAAAACCGGTGTTTTGCCCATAGATGCGAGCGCCGAACAGAAGGTGACGGCGTGCTGCTCGGCAATGCCGACATCGTAAAAGCGGTCGGGATGTGCCGCAGCAAAAAACTGCAAGCCTGTCCCGTATTTCATCGCCGCAGTGACAGCGCAGATATTCGGGTCGGTTTTCGCGAGCGTTTTCAGCTCCTTGCCGAAAACCGTTGAGAAGCATTCGTCAATGGAGACCTCCGGATCATGCGCATCCAGATCGACCGGGGCGATTTCGTCCTCCGGCAGATCGTGCCGCGGGACGCCGTGATACTCGCCGGGATTCTTCTCGGCGGGTGCATAGCCCTTGCCTTTTTTGGTCTGAACGTGGACAACAACGGGGCGGCGGTAGCTCTTTGCGACTGCCAGCGTTTCATCAAGCGCTTCGATATCGTGACCGTCAACGGGGCCGAGATAGACAAAGCCCATGTCCTCGAAAATCGTCGTCTGTACGATATTGCGGCGCAGGCGGTCCTTTGTGTTTTTCAGTGACCGCACGAGCTTTCCGCCGATTGCCGGCGCCTTTCCGATGACGCGCTCAACCGTCCATTTTGTGCGGACATAGTCGGTTTTCTGTCGGATTTTTGAGAGATATTTCGCGATTGCGCCGACATTTTTTGAGATTGCCTGATTGTTGTCATTCAGCACGACGATCAGATTGACCTTTGTTTTTCCGGCGTTGTTGAGTCCTTCATAGAACATACCGCCGGTCATGGCGCCGTCTCCGACAACGGCAACCGCATAGCGGTCTTCGTGTCCGTCCATGCGCATCGCCTCTGCCATGCCGAAGGCTGCGGAGACCGCGGTGCTGCTGTGTCCGGTGATAAAGGTGTCGTGTTCAGATTCCGACGGCTTCGGAAATCCGGCGAGACCGTTTTCCTGCCGCAGGGTAGAAAGCTGATCGGCGCGTCCGGTCAGGATCTTATGCACATAAGCCTGATGCCCGACGTCCCATACGATCCGGTCCTCCGGCGAACGGAAATTCCGGTGCAGAGACAGGGTCAGCTCAACCACACCGAGATTGGAGGCGAGATGCCCGCCGGTTTTCAGTACGGTGTGAATCAGCAAATTCCGTATTTCACTGCAAAGCGCAGTACACTGCGGCACGGTCAGCTCCGAAAGTTCCTCCGGCAGCCTGAGCCCGCGCAGTGTGACCGAGCGTTGCAGGTCAAATTGACGTTCTCTGTTCATGGTGCTCTCCGTACAGCAATTTCTCTGTTTTTAATTGCTGTCTTCCTCTGTATTGTGATCAGGCGCCGAAGCGGATTGCGTGTCAAACTCGGCGACCTTCAATTTTGCATTTTCCAGTTCCTTTTTGCAGGCAGCCGCGAGCTTTGCGCCTTCGCCGTAGAGTGTGACGGCTTCTTCGAGCGGCAGTCCGCCTGCTTCGAGCTTTGCGGTGATTTCCGCAAGCTGCTGCATTCCCTCTTCAAAATTCATGTTGATGCTCCTGTTTCGGATATTTCGGTGCCGGTGACCGATGCCGTGACGGTGCCCTCGCCGAGCCGGATGCGGATAGAATCGCCCGCGTGCAGCTCTGCGGCATCCCGCACGATCGACTGCCCGTGATAGACGAGCGCATAGCCGCGCTGTAAAATTTTAACCGGGCTGACGGAATCGAGCCGTCCGGCGGTCAGCTCCCACTGGCGCAGTTTTTTTGCATAGAGGCTGTCCCATGCATATTGCAGCTTTTGTCCGGCACGGTTGAGCTGTTCGCTTTGTTCGGCAACGCGGCTCCTGAGCGAGAGCCGTTCAAGTTTCAGTGCAGCCGTCTGCATCTTCAGCGTCTTTTTTCGGATGATCTGTTCGGCGGCTGCGGCCATTCTGCGGGAAAAGCCGTCAATCTGCCCGAGCAGTGTGCTGATATCAGGGACGGCGAGTTCTGCCGCAGCGGAGGGCGTCGGGGCACGGAGGTCTGCGACCTCGTCCGCGATGCAGTGATCGGTCTCATGCCCGACGGCGCTGATGACCGGCACCGGCGAACGGAATACGGCATTTGCGACCTCCTCAGTCTGAAATGCCGAGAGGTCTTCATTCGAGCCGCCGCCTCTGCCCATGAGAATCACATCGCACCCGTCATTTGCGGCATTGCGCAGAGCGGCGGCAACGGAAGCGGGTGCTGCATCGCCCTGCACGAGCGCGGGGTAGAGACAGACATTTCCGATCGGATAGCGGCGGCTGAGTATTTGCAGCATATCCTGCAATGCGGCGCCGCTGCGCGAGGTAACAATGCCGATTTTCTTCGGCATCGGCGGCAGAGGACGCTTACGCTCCGGTGCGAAATAGCCCAGCTCCGCGAGTTTCTGCCGGAGCTGCTGCAATGCCAGAGCCTGCGCGCCGAGCCCGTCCGGCTGCATATCGGTCACATTGATCTGATAGGAGCCGTCGCGTTCATAGAGCGTCACGGTGCCCTGTACGATCATGTGCATCCCGTTCTGCGGCTGAAATCTGAGTCTGTCCGCGTTTGAGCGGAACATGACGGCTTTTACGGTTGCTTCTGCATCGCGCAGGCTGAAATAGCAGTGACCGGAGCGGAAATTCCGTGTAAAGTTCGCGATTTCGCCGCGGATCAGCACAGAACGGAGATGCGTGTCCTCTTTCAGCAGAAACGCAACATAGCGGTTCAGCTGACTGACGGTCAGAATTGACATTTGCGCATCTCCTTCCTTGCCGCATAAACAGCAATGCCGGCGGCGTTATCGCTGGAAAACACCGGCGCAGCAAAAGCACTCTGCTGCGGAAGCTGCCGCAGCGCATTTTGTATCAGTTGATCGGAGAGCACGCCGCCTGCATAGAGCACCGGCATGGTTCCGTTTTTTTCGATTGCATCTTTGGTCATGGCAAGCAGTACTGCTGCGACCGAATTCAGGCAGTATCTTGCAATCTCCGCGGGCGCGGCACCCTTGCGGTGCATGGCTTCGCACTGATTCTGAAGCCCGGAAAGCGAGCAGCAGCCGTCCTTCAGCGTAACCCGCATATGCGCATTTGTGTCGCTTTGCATGGCAAGGCGTTCAAGCTCCGGGCCGCAGGGAAACTGCATCCCGAGCATCAGTCCGACGCGGTCGATTGCCTGTCCGGCTTTCAGATCCGAAGAAGCAGAGACCGGTTCAATCCGCAGTACCGCGTCCGGGTCGGGTGTGCAGCGCACACAGTCCGTCGTGCCGCCGCTGACATGAAATGCCAGAAACGGCTGATCGGGCTGATCGAGCCAGTACAGGCAATCTGCGGAATAGAGCGCTGCCAGAATATGCCCCATCTGGTGCGAGGTGCGGTGCAGCGGAATCGAGTTTGCTGCCGCGAGCATCCGTGCTGCGCCGGTTCCCGCGAGAAAGCAGGGCATATAGGAGCCCTCGGCATTCCGCGGCGCATCGGATACGCCGACCGCATCCGGATGCAGGGCGCCGCCGCAGTCCCCGGCGAGCAGCTCCAGCAGCTCCGGGAGCTGTCTTACATGATGAAACACCGCATCGCTCTGCCGCAGTCCGGCTTGTCCCTCCGGAACGGGCAGGAGCTTTTTTCGCTGCAAAATCGCGCCTGTTTCGGTATCATACCATGCGCAGGACGTGGTATAATTGCTGGTGTCCAGTCCGAGCAGCTTCATGTCTCGCTGCTGCCCTGCCGGTTCAGCTCCTTGGTATAGGCGCCGAGCAGACCGTTTACGAACCGGATGTCCTCCTCGGAAGCGGTATAGGTCTCGGTGAGGATCACCGCCTCGGATACAGCGGCATTTGCCGGTGTGCCCTCGTCGTAGAGGATCTCGTACATTGCAAGACGCAGGATTGTCAGATTCAGCTTCGGAATCCGGTTGATGCTGCGCTTGGGGCTGAACCGCTGGATCGTTTCATCGATGGTATCGAGGTGCGAGAGCGTTCCCTCGACCAGCTCCTTGACTGCATCGTTGACAATGATTTCGTCAATCTCCTCGGCGATTGCATAGAGCTCTCCGATCGGATCGTCGCGCAGGGATTTTTCAAACAGCAGCTTCATTGCACTGTCGCGGATTTCACGTCTGTTCGGATTTGCCATATCATGTTCCTTTCGTTTATCAGAATGCGATGCCGGCGGCGACGACATGAACCTTGGAGACGATGACGCCGGTCATGCTCTGCACATTTTCCTTTACATTCTGCTGAACCTGCTCTGCGACATTGATGAGGCGGATGCCGTCCTCAAGCACGAGACTGACCGTAATCTCGATCATATCATTGACGACCTGCACCTTGACGGGATCCGCAGGGCAGAGGATATTCCGGAGACCGTTTTTCTTCTCCTCCAGACCCGCAACGCCGTCGATCTCCTTTGCGGCAATGCCGGCGATGGATTTGATGACGTTTTCGGAGATCCGGACGACGCCGTGCGAAACAGCTTTCTTCGGATAATCGTTGCTCATGTTAGTAACCTCCTCAGATTATAGAACAAACAGCCGGACAGGCAGGCAGAAAACCCTCTGCCGCCTGTCTGTGTCCATACTCTATTATTATAGCAGATTTTTCAGTTTCGCACAACCTTTTTTCCGAAAAAAATTATTTATTTTTTGCTGTGCATTCACGGCTGACCGGAATTTGCCGGCTTTTGATCGGAAACCTCGAAGATTCGGATGCCTTCCGCGGGAACATCCGCTTCCGTGAGGATGATATCCTTGATTGCGGCAGCCTGTGCGGCATCGAGTCCGCTGCTTTCGACCACGACTTTTGCAGAGCTGCCGTCGAGATACACAACGCAGTCCTCATAGCCCTGCGAGAGGATCAGGCTTTCGATGACGTTTTCGCTCTCGATCAGCTTCGACATATTGACCGCATCAATCGCATTTGTGACCATTTCCTCATTGCTGAGGTCGCCGCCGCCGATGATGCTTTGCAGCGTCTGAACGGCGCGGTCGCGGCTGTTCTGCTTATCGAGCCGTGCCTGTGCGAAATAATCCGCCTGTGTCGGTGCCGCGCTGACCATTTCCGCAGTGCCGTAGTCCGCAAGGTCATCGGCGCCCGCCGCGGCAGATTCCGCATTGCCGCTGCTTGTCTTTGCGCTGAGCAGACCGCGCCCGCCCGCAAGCACATAGTTCATGTAAACCGCTGCGCCGAGCACCAGCGTCAGGATGCTCAGGACGATCTGCTTTTTTCCGATGATGAGGGTCGGTTTCTTCATAATGCTTCTCCTTTCAGACAGTGCCGGTTTTTCCGACAAATACACTGGATACCGGGATTCCAAGGGCAGTGGATACTGCTTTGGTGACCGCCTCCCGGACGGAAGCACGGTCGCCGTTTGTGCAGAGGACGACAGCGCCGATGACAGCGGGGTATCGGGTCTCCGTGACCAGCGCGGATTCATTGCCGCCGGACTTTGTGATGACATAGGATGCTTCCCGCTGGCTGCTGTGGTCGCTCTGGTTTGATCTCACCTCCTCGGCGTAAATCTGTTCGGCGGTGCCGCTCAGGGTAATCATGACCTCTGCTCTGCCGATGCCGTTCATCTGCGAGAGCAGCCGTGTCAGCCGGGATTCAAGCGCAATCCGGTATTGATCGGCAGATTCCGTGACGGCTTGCGTTTTTGCAGTAGATTCTGATTTCTGCGATGTCTTTTTCCCCGGAAGCAATCCCGAAATCAGAATCAGCGCCATGCCGGCAAGCCCGAGTATGACGGTCAGCCGGATGCCCCGTTCGCTCTGCATTTTCTCCCGGAGCTTATCGAGTATCGCAGTCATGTGCCGCCTCCTTCCCGGATTGTGACCTCTGTCCCGAGCCACTCCCGCAGATAGACCGTTCCGGTCTGCACATTCCCTGTTATGACAACCTCATTGATACTTATGCTGCAATCGTCTTCAATATGCAGCGAGCAGGCGGATACAGTGCATTCGACATTCTTTTCGGCGAGCGTCCGGTTGAGCGCGATGCAGACGCTCTCGGAGACCGCAGCCTCCTGTGCGGACCGCAGACTTTCTGTCAGGGCTGCGGTCTGATTTTCGGCGGCTGCGGTATCTGCGGAGAAATCCTCGGATTTCAGCCCCAGAATCGGGCGAAGCAGCGCAGAAAGCAGCAGAATCACCGTCAGCAGACGGACCTGCTTTCCGAATTTCTCAAGCGGCAGGATGCCCTCGGCGAGCGACAGTCCGACCGCAGCAAAGCATCCGCACAGAACTGCGGTTTGCAGAGATTCCATTCCATCACCTCTCAGGATGCGCCGCCGGTCAGCAGTAGTATAACGGCGCAGGAGAAAATCAGCATCATCGCAAAGCAGATCAGGACGGCAAATGCCGCCGCCAGTACCGACTGGATATTTTTGAACAGCGCGGCGAGCGTCCTTGTACCGGCGATTTCGGCGAACATCCCGGAGACTGCAAATACGGCGCGGTACAGAATCAGCGAAAGGAGCGGCGGCAGCACCATGCAAAGCAGCACGAAAATGCCGAGTGAGCCGGTTCCGCTCCGCACAAGCCGAATGCTGCCCTGTACCGTGCCATATGCATCGGAGACCGCGCCGCCGATAATCGGAATCAGCGAGGAGGAGAGCAGTTTCACCGACTTCGCCGCGAGCGAATCTGCCGATGCCGAGACGAAGCTCCGCACAGAGAGCAATGCCGAAAACAGCGTCATAAATGTGCCGAGCATCCACTTAACGGCGGTGCGGAAGCCGCTGACAAATCCGCCGAGCCGCAGCTCCGGATTCACCGCGTCTGCAATGCCGATCGCGGCAGACATCTGCATCAGCGGAAAAAGCAGGCTGTTTGTCAGATGCATCATCGTCTCCGTGAGAAACAGAATGAACAGCTGATAGGTTGCGCCGCTGGCAACCTGTCCGCCCGCAGCGAGAAATGCGGAAAAAACCGGCACAAAGCTCAGCATGAAAACCTGTCCGTTTTCGAGGGCGGCGGCAGTCCGCTGAAGGCAGTCGCAGAGCGGCTTTGCTGCGGCTCCCGTGCAGATCATCGCACAGAGCATTTCGACCAGCCTGCGCATTCCGCTGTCTGTGACGGTATCGCCGAGACCGCTGAGCAGCGAGGAGAGCAGCGTCAGCGACACCAGCCCGACGAGCAGCACCACTGGCGCCCGCATCTCCCGTGTGACGGTGTCCCGGAAGCTGCGCAGATAATCGGCAGGGGAGAGCGTCAGTGCGGATTCCGGCTCCTCTAATGTGATGCCGAACTCCGAGAGCGATTTCTCTGCATCCTCCGGAATTTCCAGATCGGCATCGCGCAGCGTTTCGGAGACGCCCGGCGGGAGGGCAGTGTCGGCGGTACAGGTCTGCGCCGACCCGAAAATCCACAGCAGCCCGATCAGAATGCCGCAGACAACCGGAATCATGTAACGCATGAGAGCACCTCCTGTATGAGCGAGAGCAGCGGCGCAATCAGCGGCAGAATTACCAGAAGCAGCGCGGCTTTTCCGGTCAGCAGGACTGCCGAAGCCAGCGCAGATGCCCCTGCATCCTTGCAGACATCCGAGGCGAGCTGTGTCACGCAGCAAATGCCGATTGCTTTGCCGATGCCGGCGGTTTCGGCGGCGCTGAGTCCCGCTTTGCTCATCAGGCTGTCGATCTGACGGAGCACCGGCAGCAGCGCCATTACACCCGCACCGGTCAGCAGCGTCCCGAGCAGCAAAGTCAGCATGAGCGCCTGCTCCGCCGCATACCGCTCCAGCAGCTTCGCGAGCAGTACCGCTGTGACGGACATTCCTGCAATCTGAACCGTTGTCACCATAGCCCGAATACCGTTTTGACCGTATCGAACAGCTTTTGAATCTCACTGATAATCAGCATCAGCACAACGATCAGCCCGGCAAGCGTCGTCAGCATTGCCTGCTCCTCGCGTTCAGCGCGCTTCAGCACGAGATTCAAAACCGCGACGATGATGCCGATTCCCGCGACCTTGAAAATCAGGTCGATATCCATTCCGAATCGCTCCGTTCATTTAGAGTAATAGGATCACGAGGAACATCCCGCAGAGCAGTCCCATGCTGCGGAGCATCCCGCCCTTTTGTCTGAACTGCTCCGCAGCGCTGTCCCGCAGAACCGTGAGCTGCTGCTGACAGAGCCGCAGCGCCGAGACCTGTCCTTCGAGCGTTGTGCTGCCGAGGGTTTGTCCGAATGTGATGAGCACCTCGCGCACATCCTGCGTCAGCGCCGCATCCGCTGTGACCGCATCCCGCCAGCTTTCCGGGAATGTGTCCGCATTCCGGGCGGCTTCCTGCAAGAATTGCAAACTGCGGAATGCCGGCATCTCAGCGAGCCGCGGCAGCAGATCTGCAATAAACGGCAGATTGCTTTGCAGCTCCGTGATGACAGTGTCGGTCAGCCGGATCAGCGTTTGCAGAAAATTCACGCGATTCCGCAGCTTTTCTGCCATTGAACAGCCGCACATCACAGAGGCGGCGAGCAGCAGCATTGCACCGAGCAGCTTCATGCTTCCCCCTGCCGGACGGGGACAACTGCGGCGATTTCACCGCATCGGAGCCCCTGATGCAGCAGCACAATGTTGCGGAAGACGCCGGCTTGCAGCAGCGCTTTGATCTGCGGGCGGCGGCTGAGCTCCTCGACGCTTCCTGCGTGTGCTGAGGCGATAAATACGGTGCCGGTTCGGAGCGATTGCAGCATCGCGGCGGTCTCATCCCCGCCGCCGATTTCATCACAGATAATGTATTGCGGCGACATGACACGAACGGCGATTTCGATTGCCTGCGCTTTCGGGTAGCCGTCGAAAACGTCAGTCTGTACGCCGACGGAAAACTGCGGCTGACCGTTCGTGACGGCGGCGAGCTCCCCGCGCTCGTCCAGCAGGCTGACGCGGTACCGGCTGCCGAGAATCCGCGCAATATCGCGTAAAATTGTTGTTTTCCCGGAGGCGGGTGCGCCTGCGATCAGCAGCCCAGCGAGTTGTTCTCTGCCGCCGAGCCTTGCGATCAGCGTCTCGGCACAGCCGACCCGTTCGGCGGCAATCCGCAGATTGATTCCGCTGACCGCCCGAACTGTCTCAATGCTTGTCTGCTGCATGACAGCCGTCCCGCAGAGCCCCGCCCGGCTGCCGCCCGCGATCGTGATAAACCCTTGTCTGACGGTTCCGAGAACGCTGTGGAGCGAATGTGCCGAGAGATTCTGAAACATCGTGTCGATTATCTGCCGCGTGACTGCGATTCCTTCCGCGGGCTCGGCGGTCAGTGCGCCGTCTTTGGTGAGTGCGCTCTCTGTGCCCTGCATTGTAATATGCAGATTCCTGCCGATTCGCAGCCGGATTTCCTGAATTTTGTCTGCGGATTCCGCCGGAATTCTGCTCAGTGCCTGCCGGAGCGGCGCGGGAAAATAGGGGAGTGCCTGTCTGAATGCCGAATGAATTTGCATATGCGGTATGCCGCCTTTCTGTGGACTTGTTTCATCATATGCGGCAGCGCGGCTGCTTAGAAGCGAAAAAAGAGCCTTCTGTAAAACAGAAGGCTCTCTGCGATTCGTTTTGTGCGATCAGATTCCGATATTGCCGGTGCTGTCGGCATTGAAGAACTGATTGCTGGTTTCGGTGTAGTAATCGTTCTCCTCGAGAGATGTAAAATCCTCGTCCTCCGGGTCAGGCAGTCTGGCACCGCAGACACCGCAAAAGATGTTCTTTTCGCTGTTTTCCGCATCACATTTCGGGCACATTTTGTAGCCGCGAAGGGTGTTAAGCTCAAACTTCATCTTCTTGATACGGCGGCGGCGGGTGTCGATATCGTCGCACAGCGCACGGAATACTGCCGGATCCTCATCCGGATTCTTGTAGTATTTTTTACCGAGATCGGCAAAGATCTCAACGATACGCTCCTCTTCGTAGAGGATTTTACGTTTCAGATTGCTGACCTCCGAGACATTGGAAACCTTTTCCGAAACGCCTCTGCTCATGTCACTGAATTTACCAAAGATGCCCATGAAACACACACTCCCATCCCGCGCGGGAAAATTGCCGGAACAATTTGCCAGCGGCATAATTCAACATTCAGTCCCCCTCGGAACTGCCTATATTATATTATACACAATCCGCGCTTTATTGTCAAGGGCTTGACCGAAGTTTTTGGCATTTATGCGGAGATTACGCCGCAAATTCATGCAGAATCGCCAAAAAAGCTGGCACAGTCAGATGCCGTAAGCCTCCTCGGGCTTGAGAATCTCGATTCCGGCGCCCTGCAAAGCTGCAAGCGCGGCATCCTCGTCATCGACGCGGAAAATCGTATCGGCTTCGCCGGGTGTGCGGTTGACATATGCATACATATACTCGACATTGACATTTGCGGCGCTGAGTGCTGCAAGGATGCCGGCGACACCGCCCGGTACATCCGGCACCTTGACGCCGATGACCGGTGTAATCTTGTAGGTCCAGCCGTTGTCGCTGAGGAGCGCACAGGTCTCGTCGGGCTTGTTGACGATGATGCGCAGGATGCCGAAATCGCGGGTATCGGCGAGGCTGAGCGCACAGAGGTCGATGCCTGCGTCGCCGATCAGCTTGGTCAGCTCCGCGAGCTTTCCGGTTTCGTTTTCAACGAATACCGAGATCTGTTGAATGCTGTTCATATTGGAACCCTCCTGTTTCAGTTATTTTGTCTTGATTAAGCATGGTGAGTAAACCTTCCCTTCATTCACATACAAAAATACCGGAATCATTGTCTTAAAGACAGTGTATTCATTACCGGCTGCGGAGCTGTCCGAGAGCGTCATGGCGATCAGACCGGGATACTGCTTGCTCTCCTGATAGACACCGTTATTGATCAGGTTACCATCCGCCGTCTTCCATTCCCAGACACCGTTTGAAAAGGATACCGTCGTGCTTGTTGATGCAGTATTCCATTGATTATTCATCGTGTCTTTTTGGTATGCGATATTTTGTTCGAGATGTTCCTGGTTCACTAAGATATAGTTAGGGTCAGAATTAAGTGCTTCAATCCGGTCATACTGAATCGTAAAATCTTCTCCGGGCTGATAACTGCCGTCCAATTTGCAGCCAAACGCATCTGTGCACAGAAAATCATTCTGAAGTTTCAGTTTGTAAACAGCCGGTTCACTTTTGCTGATAGAAGAAAGACATGGAAAATAATAATACGCGGGCGGTCTGTCAATTAGCGCCGCAGGCTGCAATATTTCTCCGTAATATCCGCCTCGCTCTGTATAGAGGTTAAGAGATCTAACCAATGATGCTTTTAACCGGTCTTCGTTCTCGTTAAATTTATCGGATGCAGATACCGTTTCGCCCTCTTTATCGACTGCCGAGGTATATTTCATCACGATTTCGCCGTTTTTCACAGAGAATTTACCTGAAAAATCATGAGATAAAACACCGTTATGACGTGTGGATTTTAGTTCAAATGATCTGGAACTGAATTTCACGGTTTCGTTGGAATCATTCACCTCACCGTTCACAATCCGTTCAAGAACTGAATCCAGACCGTTTGATTCGTATTCCTTCATGTATTCCCTTTGATTTGTCTCGAACCGTTTGATTACGACATAGGTACCTTGGGGCGCAGATTCATTTCCGCTCTTCTCTCCGCAGCCGGTCATCCCGGCACAGAGAATAATCGCCGCTGTTAATGAAAAAAGTCTGTTTCTCATGTCGATCCTCCTGTCCTTATCAGGTTTGTTGAGTTCAGTCGTGCAGCTTGCGCTTGTCGATGACGCGCACCGCCTTGCCTTCGCTTCTGGTAATGGATTTCGGAGAAACAAGGTGAACCTTCGGGCTGATGCCAAGCATGGTTTTGATCGCACCTGCGAGTTTTTTCTCCTTATCCTGAATATCCTTCATCTTGTCGGAGAACTGATCTGCGTTCATTTCGACACTGATATCGAGGGTATCGGAATTGTTCACGCGGTCAACCTCAATCAGATAGTTCGGGGAGTATCCCTGCTCGATCAGGACGGTTTCGATCTGCGACGGGAACACATTGACGCCGCGAATAATCATCATATCGTCGCTTCTGCCCATCGGCTTGGTCATCTTAATGAGCGTTCTGCCGCAGGAGCATTTTTTCCGGCTGAGGATGCAGAGATCTCTGGTGCGGTAGCGCAGCAGCGGGAAGGCTTCCTTGGTGATGCTGGTGAAGACCAGCTCGCCGACCTCGCCCTCCGGCAGAACCTCGCCGGTATCCGGGTTGATGATCTCCGGGATAAAATTGTCCTCGTTGATGTGCATACCGTTCTGCTCCTCGCACTCAAATGCGACACCGGGGCCGGAGGTCTCGGTCAGACCGTAGATGTCGTAAGCCTTGATGCCGAGGGACTGCTCAATTGAGCGGCGCATTTCCTCTGTCCAGGGCTCTGCGCCGAAGATGCCGGCTTTCAGCTTGATATCGTCGGGTGTGAGCCCCATATCGTGCAGGCTCTCCCCGAGATATGCCGCATAGGAGGGTGTGCAGCAGAGAATGGTTGCTCCGAGATCGCGCATGAACTGAATCTGGCGCTCGGTGTTTCCGGAGGACATCGGCAGGGTCAGGCAGCCGACCTTATGCGAGCCGCCGTGGAGACCGGCACCGCCGGTGAACAGGCCGTAGCCGTAAGCAACCTGACATACGTCATCCTCGGTGCCGCCGGCTGCGGTGATGGCTCTTGCGCAGCAATCCTCCCAGAGATCGACGTCATGCTGCGTATAGTACGCAACAACGCGCTTTCCGGTTGTGCCGGAGGTAGAGTGGATGCGGACGCACTCCGAGAGGGGCACTGCGAGCATTCCGGTCGGATACGCCTCGCGCAGATCCGCCTTGGAGATGAACGGCAGCTTGTGCAGGTCATCGACGGACTGGATATCCTCGGGCTTCACGCCCTTTTCATCCATGAGGTTCCGGTAATACGGAACATTGTCGTAGACATGTTTCACCTGCTTGACGAGCCGTTCGCTCTGGAGCTTTTTCATGTCTTCACGGGACATACATTCCATGTCCGCGTTCCAGTACTTTGCCATTGGAATCATTCCTTTCGGTTTTGAAGTGTTTTCGTCATTTTTCTGAAATGTTCCGGATCAAACGTCCCGTCCGAGTGCAAAAGCTGTTCTGTTCATCTCAATGAATTTTGCCGGCACACACTGATTCAGCGCCTCCTGCCAGATGGATTCATCAAAATCCATTTTCTTCGAGACAACGCCCATCAGCACAACATTGGATGCTTTGGCGCTGCCCGCCTGCTCTGCGAGGGAAAGTGCATCGACGGCAGTGACGTCAATGCCCATTTTTTCGAGGTTTTCGACGATGCCCTGCGGATAGGATGCCGCGCCTGTGATGACCGGCATCGGGTCGAGCGTTTGGGTTGAGGTGACAATTTTGCCGCCTTTTTTCAGGCAGGAAGCCCATCTTGCCGCCTCAAGCAGCTCAAAGGAGATGATAACATCTGCCTCGCCCTTTTCGACGACAGGGGAGTATACAGCGTCGCCGTACTTGACGTAGGTCACGACGGAGCCGCCGCGCTGCGACATACCGTGAACCTCGCTGACCTTGACTTCATAGCCCTGTTGGAGCAGGACATTTCCGAGAATACGGCTTGCGAGCAGGCTGCCCTGTCCGCCGACGCCGACGATCATAATAGATTTCGTTTCCATGGTTTTACTCCTTCAAAAATTCTAAGGGATAACTGGACGATTCAGAAATCAGAATCTGAGATCCAGAGATTGTTTGCCTGATTCGTATTTTGCGAAGCCGGAGCGTTTTCCGGCGCTGCGGCAGGATAAGCGGGCTGCGGAGCCGGAGCTGCTGCGTTCGGCACAGCCGGATACGGATTCTGCGGCGCTGCATATGTGTTCTGCACAGCAGGATACGGGTTCTGCGGTGCTGTATATGCGTTCGGCACGGCAGGGTACGGGTTCTGCGGCGCTGCATATGCGTTCGGCACGGCAGGATACGGGTTTTGCGGCGCTGCGTATGCATTCGGCATAGATGCAGCCGCATTCTGATATGCCGGTGCAGCCGGAACAGAAGGCATTTCCGCCGGCGCTGTCTGCTGCGGAATCTCGGGGGCATCCTCCATGACACCGGGTATCCCGCGGGAGAATGATGCGGCCTGCGGCGCCTCCGGCTCTTCGATGCCGAGCATCTTCCGGATTCTTCTGCGGTATTCCGCATCGAGCTGCGGTGTTGCAGAGACGGGGAATTCCGCGGAGAGCGCTGTCATGATTGCATTGACGGAGCTCTCATCCTTCGGCATGGTCTGCGCCATTGCATTCGCTTTTTCATAGCACTGAATCTGCGCTTTTTTATTGCAGAAGGGCAGATACATGGTTTTCATTGCATGATACTGCGGCTCGGTCAGTTCTTTTCCGCACTGACATTTTCCGCACATATAGAAGTATCCGACTGTCTTTGTGCTCAGCGGGATATATTCAAAATGCGTGACCTTCTGGTTTCTGCCGATAAACCAAGCGGTAAATCTCCGGCAGTTTGAACAGTAATTGAGTCCGGTCGGAAGATCCTTTTTCAGCTTGCCTCTGGTGCCCCAGTAAATCGGAATTATCATTTCCGTCACTCCTCATACGGTTCCGTTTCGGGATCGTGGGTATCCCGGCAAAATTATTTCGCGATTGCGTCAAATTTGCAGAGCTCTTCGCAGATGCCGCAGCCGACGCACTGCGTATGGTCGATGCAGGCCTTGCCGTTCTTCATGGAGATTGCCGGGCAGCCGAGCTTTAAGCACATTTTGCAGCTCCTGCACTTGTCGTTCTCGACATGGAGCGGCGGGTTGTGCTTGACATATTTGAGCAGGGCACAGGGGCGGCGGCTGATGATGACCGAGGGCTCATCGACCGCGAGCTCTTCCAGAATTGCCTGCTCCATTTCCGCAAGGTGATACGGGTCTGCGACGCGCACGCGCTTGATGCCGATTGCATGGCAGAGCGCGACGAGATCGACGGCAGCCGCCGGATCGCCCTTGAGATTTTTGCCGGTGGTCGGATTCTGCTGGTGACCGGTCATGCCGGTGATCGAGTTATCGAGAATGATGACAGTCGAATTCGAGGCATTGTATGCGACATTGACCAGCGAATTCAGACCGGTGTGCATGAAGGTCGAGTCGCCGATGACCGCAACGGACTTGTTCTGCGACTGCTCGCCGAGAATCTTGTTGAAGCCGTGCAGGCAGGATACGGAGGAACCCATGCAGATGGTCCAGTCCATTGAGTTGAGCGGCTTTGCGGCGCCGAGCGTATAACAGCCGATATCGCCGGAAACCGTGATCTTGTGCTTTGCGAGCGTATAGAATACGCCTCTGTGCGGACATCCCGCGCACATGACCGGCGGACGGATCGGCAGTTCCTCCGGGTAAGGTGTAACCTCCGGCTTCTGACCGAGCAGCTTTTCGGCGATGATGACCTGATTCAGCTCACCGATGCAACCGAAGATTTCCTTGCCCTTGCATTCGATGCCGAGTGCCTTTGCGTGCTGTTCGAGAATGCCGTCCAGCTCCTCAATGATGTATACGGTTTTGCATTTTGCAGTAAAATCGAGGAAAAGCTGATTCGGCAGCGGGTTTGTCATACCGAGCTTTAAGTAATTGACCTTGCTGCCGAGCGCATCCTTTGCATACTGGTATGCAGCGCCGCAGGTGATGACGCCGATCTCGGAGCCGTTGTCCTCAATCTTATTGATCGGAGCGGTTTCCGCATACGCAATGAGCTTTTTTGTGCGCTCCTCGACAACAACGTGTCTGCCCTTTGCAAATGCAGGCATCATGACATATTTTGCAGGATTTTTCTCATAGGGCTTGAGCGGCTTTTCCTGACGCGGAAGCTGCTCAACGGCGCTTTGCGAGTGTGCGACTCTGGTTGCGGTGCGAACCAGAACAGGTGTATCAAACTGCTCGGAAATCTCATAGCCGAGCATTGCGAATTCCTTGCACTCCTGCGAATCGGACGGCTCCAGCATCGGAACCTTGGAAGCGATTGCGTGGTGGCGGGAATCCTGCTCATTCTGCGAGGAATGCATACCCGGGTCATCTGCAACTGCAATAACCAGACCGCCGTTGACGCCGGTATACGATGCCGTATAGAGCGGGTCTGCCGCGACGTTCAGTCCGACATGCTTCATGGCTGCAAAGGCTCTTGCACCTGCAAAGGATGCGCCGAGTGCGGATTCGACCGCAACCTTTTCGTTCGGCGCCCATTCTGCATAGACCTCGTCATATTTTGCGATGGTTTCCGTGATTTCCGTGGAAGGCGTGCCGGGATAGCTGGAAGCAAATCTGCATCCTGCTTCATAAAGTCCGCGTGCAAACGCTTCATTTCCGAGCATGAGTTTCTTCATAGTGATTTCTCCTTATGTGTGATAGATCGAATACAGATATTCCGCAACTGCATCGTCTGTATTTCTTCCGATGATAATGTCGGCTTGTGCTTTCAGCTCCTCTGCGGCATTTTCGACTGCGATTTTCACGTCGCAGGCGCGGAAGAGCGGGAAGTCGTTGTGATTGTCGCCGAAGCCGACAACGGTTTTTGCACCGGTTATTTCGCGCAGTCTGCAAATGCCGTGATACTTGGAGGCATCCGGTGCCGAAACCTCCAGATACCAGATTCCGGGTTCATACACGTCGCGGTAATAGGCGACGGAAATGCCGCTGTGCTGCTGCAATGCGGCAAAGAGCGGGTCAAGCCGTTCCTTCGGCGCATTCAGCGAGAGAAAAACCGGATTGTATCCGCTGAGCTCCGTGAGACTTTTCACCTGATGGAATGGCTTGTCATAGCGATCGCGGCGCTCCTGATAATAGCGGCGCATATGCTCAGTTGTCAGCTCCGTATAGCAGCATTCGAGCCGGTTCTCCGGCACACAGAACACAAATCCGTTGAATGCATACTGCCGGAACAGTGCCAGAACCTGCAAAAACGCATCCGGTGCGATGACCGCAGCCGAAACGACTGCATTGCTGACCGGATCATGCAGCACGGCACCGTTTTGCAGGATCAGCGGGAGCCTGAGCGGGATCGCTTGCAGGATCGGCATGACCGAGAAGCTCGTCCGTGCCGTTGCAACGGTCAGCGGCAGCCCTTTTTCCAGCAGCCCGGACAGAATCCGGACAGTTTTCTCTGAGACGGTCACATCCGGCTGCAAAAGTGTGCCGTCCAGATCGGTCACATATAGTGTATCAGTCACGGCTCTGTTCAATCGGTTCGCAGGCAATCCGGATTTCCGGCAGCTCAGTGATTTCGGTGTAACAATTTTGCAGCCCGTCGGCAATAGAGAGATCGTTTTTGCCGTCGGCAGGCGGTGCAAAGAGTTTCAGTGTCAGATCGCAGGAACCCTCCAGCGGCTTTTCAAAGAACGCCGGCATCAGATCGACGAACTTTGTCTCCGGCGATTTGTAGAACCATCTGCCGTTGAGCGCAATCATATAATTGCCGCTGTCCTTGAAATTGAGCTCGCAGAAGTGCGGATTCCCGTCGAAGTGCAGGCGGATTCCGAGCCCCTCTGCATCCTCGGCGTTGCCCCACCGCAGTCTGACCGGCAGTGTGACAGCATCCTGCTCGGTGATTTCCGGAAGGAACAGGCTGTCCTGAATCCACGATTTGAAGGTCTGCATGACCGGCTGCGCGACGCCGGTATCGGGGCAGGCGGGGTCTTCGATTTCAAGTCCGAGTCTGCCTCTGTCGCGGAACTGGTAGAAGTTGATGCCGGTCAGCCATGTTTCCGGGTCATCTTTCAGCAGCCGGAAGAAGCCGTCCACCATTTCGCATTGGTCATACGGACCGGTCACGTCGCCGTCGGCATTGAACTCGCTCATGACCATCGGCTTTGTGACGCCGCCGTTGAGCTCGGTGAACCGGCGGAAGGAGCGCTTGGTCATCTCATAGGTTTCCTTATAGCTGCCGCGGCTGTGCGAATTGCCGCCTTTTTCGGCAATATCATACGGCCAGCCCCAGTGCAGCGCCATGTATTTATCGACCGACCAGATATCGGCAGCGGGAACGGTACAGGTAAATTCTGCTTCCCTGACCATTTCCTTCGCATTCAGATCCTCAATGCCGCCGATGCAGATAATTGTCTGCACATTCGGTGCATGGGCGCGGATGACCTCGCTTGCATGAACGAAGAATTTTGCCACATCGGCATAGCTTGCACGCTTGTTGAAGGAGAACCAGTTTCCGGTCGCTTCATGATTGAGCCGCAGGAGCACTCTGCCGTAGGGTTTCAGATCTTCTGCAATTGCAATCAGGTGGTCGTCTGTGACATTCGGGTCGCAGGTGAGGGTCAGGGTCACATCCTGTCCGTGCCGGCGGATATCCGCCATCTGCCTGAAAACCTCACCCTCGCGGCTGCCGTTCAGACCGCCTGTGTAGGGGAAATAATCGTCGTAAGGATAATCCCACTGGAATGACACTTCCTTGTCTGCGAAGGCATATCTGGCGCGTACCGGGAAGGTTTCGTCCAGCGGATAGTAACAGTACATCAGATTGACCGAGCGCATCGGTCTGCCGAGCATGTGCAGGATATAGTCCTGCGAAACATATTCGCCGCGCTCACTGCCGTCGGTCAGGTCGGCGGCGCAGCGTGCAGCCCCTAAATGAATACGAAAAACAGAATTGTCCATGCAGTAACCCTTTCTCTTTTGTTTATTCGGCAAAATAGCGGTCGAGCATCTCACGCTTGAGCTTCCAGAGCGGCTCGGAGAGATCAACATAGTAAGCATGGGGATTTTCAAAGCGCTTGACCTCGTCCCAGATCAGATCGAGCTGTTCTGCACAGTATTCACGAATATCGTGAATGGACGGGCAGTCATAGACGCATTCGCCGTTTTTGAAGATCTGTACCTGCAATTTTTTCGCGGTAAAGTCGGTCAGGGTTTTTCTCTTGTAGGTGAATTCCGGGTCGAAGATGACATAAGGCTTGCTGTCGTCAATCACCTCGTCCGCGAGCGTAATGACGTCGGCGATTGCCATGCCGGATTCATTGTCAAAGAGCCGCCAGACCGCCTTGTATCCGGGGTTCGTGATCTTCGATGCATTTTCGGAGAGCTTGATTTTCGGGATCAGCGTATCGGGGGCTTCGGCAGTGCCGCAGGCAGCGAGCTTATACACGCCGCCGAAAACCGGCTCGGAGCGCGATGTGACCAGCCGCTCACCGACGCCGAAGCTGTCGATCTGTGCGCCCTGAACGAGCAGATCGCGTATCAGGTACTCATCGAGCGAATTCGATGCGATGATTTTGACCTCGGTCAGCCCCGCCTCATCGAGCATGATGCGCGCTTTTTTGGAGAGGTAGGCGATATCGCCGCTGTCAATGCGGATGCCCTGCGGAACATGACCCTCCGCCTTCAGTTCACGGAATACCGTGATTGCGTTCGGTACGCCGGATTTGAGCACATGGTAGGTATCGACCAGCAGCGTGCAGGAATCCGGATAGACCTTTGCATAGGCGCGGAAGGCATCAAGCTCGGTCGGGAACATCTGTACCCAGCTGTGCGCCATTGTCCCGAGCGCGGGTACATCGAATTCCCGGTCGCAGATGGCACAAGCCGTGCCCGCAGCGCCTGCGATATAAGCAGCACGCGCACCGTACAGCGCACCGTCGGCGCCCTGTGCCCTGCGCGAGCCGAATTCCATAACCGGTCTGCCGGCAGCAGCGCGGACGATCCGGTTTGCCTTTGTCGCAATCAGCGACTGGTGATTGATCGTGAGCAGCAGCATGGTCTCGACGAACTGCGCCTGTATTGCCGGACCGCAGACGGTCACGAGCGGCTCATGCGGAAAGATCGGCGTGCCCTCCGGGATTGCCCACACATCGCAGGTAAAGCGGAAATCCGCAAGATATTGCAGGAATTGTTCGGAGAAGAGCCTTTTTTCGCGCAGATACCAGATATCGGTCTCGGTAAAGCGCAGCTCTTTCAGATAGTTGATCGCCTGTTCGAGTCCGGCTAAAATGGCATAGCCGCCGTCGTCCGGAACTTTGCGGAAAAACAGGTCAAAGCAGGTGCGGATCTCGCCGAGCCCGTTTTCCAGAAAGCCGTTTGCCATCGTCAGCTCGTAGAAATCGACCAGCATCGTCAGATTGCGCGCATCAGAAAGGGAAGAATTTGCAGATTCCGTATTCATACCGGTTTCTCCTTTTCATTCACAGCGCGGCTGTCTGCCGTCATTTCGCAGCAGACAGCCGTTTGTCATTCCGTATACTGCACAGCTGCAAAAGCGCAGTCTGCGCATTCTATACTTCATAATATTGTACTACAAAATCGGCATTTCGTCAAGTGTTTCCTGAAAATTGCACTTGATATAAAAAATAATGATATAAAAAATTATGCATTTCGCTTGCAATTTGACCGAAAATATGGTAGAATAGAAATAACTTTTTTTCAGGAAAGGAAGCAGTTTTTTATGAATATGAACAGTGAAATCCGCGATATCAATCTCTGGGAGAGCGGAGAACGGAAAATTCAGTGGGTAAAGGGCAATATGCCCCTGCTGCGCGGAATTGAGGAGGACTTTGCCAAAACACAGCCGTTTGCGGGCAAGCGCATCGCCCTCTCGATTCATCTTGAGGCAAAAACCGCTTATCTCTGCCGGGTTCTGGCAGCGGGCGGCGCGGAGATGTATATTACGGGCTCCAATCCGCTTTCGACACAGGATGATGTTGCGGCTGCGCTGGTACACGGCGGGCTGAATGTTTATGCATGGCACGGCACAACCCCGGAGGAGTATGAGGCGCATACCCGCCGCGTAATTGAGGCAAAGCCGCATTTTATCATCGACGACGGCGGCGACCTCGTGACGCTGATTCATGAAGAATATCCTGAGCTGCTTGAAAATGTCATCGGCGGCTGCGAGGAGACCACAACGGGCATTCTGCGCCTGCATGTCATGGCGGATGCGGGAAAACTGAAATTTCCGATGATGCTGGTCAATGATGCGGACTGCAAGCATCTCTTCGATAACCGCTACGGCACCGGGCAGTCTGTCTGGGACGGCATCAACCGGACAACCAACCTGATTGTCGCAGGAAAGACCGTCGTCATCGCAGGCTACGGCTGGTGCGGCAAGGGCGCGGCGATGCGTGCAAAGGGGCTCGGTGCGAAGGTCATCGTGACCGAAATCGACCCGGTCAAGGCGATCGAAGCGGTCATGGACGGCTTTACGGTGATGAAAATGGAGGAAGCGGCAAAGATCGGCGACTTCTTCGTCACCGTAACCGGATGCAGCCGCGTGATAGCGGAAAACAGCTTCCTGAATATGCATGAGGGCGCGATTCTCTGCAATGCGGGTCATTTTGATGTTGAGGTCGATATGGCAGGACTGCGTGCGCTTGCCGTTGAATCCTTCCCGGCGCGGAATAATATCACCGGATACCGCCTGCCGAACGGCAGAACAATCTATGTGATTGCAGAGGGCAGACTGGTGAATCTCGCAGCGGGCGACGGGCATCCGGCGGAGATCATGGACATGAGTTTTGCAATTCAGGCGCTGAGCGCGAAATGGCTGACCGAAAACCGCGGCAATGTCACGGAAATGCTGAACAATGTGCCGCGTGCCGTCGATGAGGATGTCGCATGGCGGAAGCTCCGGAGCATGGGGCTCGAAATCGACACGCTGACCGATGAACAGCGCGCATATCTTTACGGAAATACACAGAACGCATAATTCACGGAATCGGAGGGGAATATCATGAGTGAGCAGACAAACGAAATGATGCAGATGCAGGAGCAGCTTTCCAGACTGGAGGCGAAGCTCGCCGCGAGCGAGGCACGCTCCCAGCTGATCTCCGACCGCCTTGAGCGGCTGCTGGACGCGCAGGAAAAGCAGGATGCACGCCTTGAAAAGTATATGAGCGCGATGCAGAAAAAGGTTTCGACAGCATTCCGCGAAATCTATACGATGCAGGTGTCGCAGATGGAGCTTGTCGGCGAGACCTTTGCCGATGTGCAGAGCAGCGTGAACGCGATGCGGAAGGAGCTGAGCGATCTGATGCAGACCGGCATGGATCTGCTGGATGAACGCAGTCAGGAGAGCGCAGAGCGGGTTGCGGCGGAGTTCGACCAGCTTTTCAATGCCGTTGCAACGAATAATGACCTCATCACCGATCACGGCAACTCCATTCACAATACCGTGCTCGACAGCTTTACGCAGATGGCTGCGATGCAGGAGGCGGATATCGAATTGCAGGATGACCGGAATGCCAGGGTGATAAAAAAGATTTCTGCCGCATTTGAGCAGCTTTATTCCATGCTGCTGACAAATATGGATTTGCTGAATGACAATTTCCGGAAAAACGAGGAAATGCTCAAGGCAGTCGGCGAGCGCTCGACTGCAATGCACGAGACAACTGCCGATCTGCTCGATGACCGGATTGCCCGTCTGGAGCAGCAGATCTCCGAACGGTAACGGAGGGACGGAAGATGAATGTGAAAGAACAGCTTGATGCGTGCTTTGCCTATGTATCGGAGCGGATTTCATTCAAGCCGAAAGTTGCGCTGATTCTCGGCTCCGGTCTCGGCGGTTTTGCAGAGAAGATTGACGTTGAAGCTGCGTTGGATTACGCAGATATTCCGGGTTTTCCGGTCTCGACCGTCGCTGGTCATGCCGGAAGATTTGTGTTCGGATACTGCGAGGGCGTGCCGGTCGCGGTCATGCAGGGCAGAGTGCATATGTACGAGGGCTACACCCCGCAGGAGGCGGTTCTGCCGGTTCGTCTGCTGCATCTGCTCGGTGCAGAGATTCTGTTCCTGACGAATGCGGCGGGCGGCATTCAGCCCGGTATGCACGCGGGCGAGTTTATGCTGATTACCGACCAGATTTCGAGCTTTGTGCCCTCTCCGCTGCGCGGCGCAAATCTCGATGAACTCGGCGTCCGGTTCCCGGATATGAGCGAGATATACAGCAAGCGCCTGAATCAGATTATCCGGAAAATTGCCGTCAATGCGGATATTCCGCTGAAGGAGGGCGTCTATGTGCAGACTGCGGGTCCCGCATACGAGTCGCCCGCAGAGATCCGGATGTTCCGGCTGCTCGGCGCGGATGCCGTCGGCATGAGCACGGCAATTGAGGCGATTGCGGCACGGCACTGCGGCATGGAAATCTGCGGTGTGTCCTGCATCAGCAACCTCGCCGCCGGTATCTCTCCGCATCCGCTGACGCATGAGGAGGTCAAGGAGGCGGGCGATCAGGCTGCCCCGCAGTTCGAGCGGCTCGTGCGCGCTGCAATCAAAGAATTCAGCTGAGCAGTCGGGAATTCCGGCGGAGTGGAGGTGCAGATGTGCGAAAATTCGCAAAAGAAGAAAAAATGCTGCGACAGCTTCAGGACTGGGGCAAAAAGCATCTCCGGATGCGCACAAAGGTCAACTATAACTATGCCCTGACTGCTGACGACACACTGAACGGCAACCGGAACGATGAATACCGGCGCTGCTTTGTTACAAAGGAATACGAGTATATTTCAGATACTTCGCGGCATTTTCCGCTGGGAGAATACGGCGAAACAGTAATAGAATGGACGCAGCGCATCAGTCATCTTGCAGAGGTGTTTCACGAGCGGCACGGTATGCGTACACAGCTTGAAAAGCTGCTGCGGGATGATCCCCTCTATGACAGAATGGAGGATATCTTCTATGACCTTGCCGCAGTACTTCTGCATTTTCTCAGCTTTTTCCAGTTTGACCGGATCGGCAATACACACTACCGCGAAACGATGCAGGATCAGATCAACAGACTGATGCAGCGCGCTGATTTGCTTCTGGATTACTACGGCTCGTACCTGAGCTTTCAGGCAACCTCTGCCTATTCCGACGATACGGATGAGATCGACCATATCCAGATTGCGGTCGATGCGATGCGGGAGGCGCTGGAACAGTCAAAGGGCGGCATGACCTCGTGAAAGGATAATGAACTATGATTCGATTTTATAATGCACGGATACTGACAATGGAGGAGCCGCTGAACGTCATAACCGGCGAGCTCTGGACGGACGGGGAAAAGATTGCCTATATCGGGGATTCACCCGCCGAAAAGCCTGCATTTGAGCGGGAAATTGATGTGAACGGCAATCTGCTGATGCCGAGCTTTAAGAATGCGCATACGCATTCCGCAATGACATTTCTGCGCTCCTTTGCAGAGGATGTGCCGCTTCAGACATGGCTGTTTGAAAAGGTGTTCCCCTATGAGGACAGGCTGACGGCGGAGGATGTCTATGCATTCGACCGCCTTGCGATTCTTGAATATCTGGCGGCGGGAACAACCGCCTTTTTCGATATGTATTTTTATCCGGAAAGCACCGTGCAGGCTGCGATTGAAAGCGGAATCCGCGCAGTGCTCTGCGGCAGTGTAAGCGGAACGGCGAAGGACGTAGAGCGGCTGGAGGATCAGTTCCGCCGCTACCGGAATGCGCATCCGCGAGTCAGTTACCGTCTCGGATTCCATGCGGAATATACCAGCGACGAGAGCCTGCACCGCGAAATCGCAAAGCTCGCGCAGGCGGAAAAGGAGCCGGTCTATACGCATATCAGCGAGACGCGCTCCGAGCACGACGGCTGCATAGAACGGCACGGCGCCTCGCCCGCGCAGTATTTCGAGTCGATCGGGATGTGGGAGTACGGCGGCGGCGGCTTCCACGGTGTCTGGTTCGATCAGGCAGACCGCGCTGTATTTCAGCGGAACGGGCTGTGGATGGTCTCGTGCCCCTGTTCGAATGCCAAGCTCGCGAGCGGTATTGCACCGATAAAGGAATATTTGCAGGAGGGCGTGAATCTTGCGCTCGGTACGGACGGCGCCGCATCGAATAATGCGCTTGATCCGTTCCGCGAGATGTACCTCGGCACCGTGCTGCAAAAGCTCAGAACAATGGATGCTGCTGCGATTCCTGCGGCTGCGATGCTGAAAGCGGCGACTGTCGGTTCGGCGCGGGCAATGGGACTGCATGACTGCGATGTGCTCGCAGAGGGCAAGCAGGCAGATCTGATTCTGATTGACCTGCACGCTGCAAATTTGCAGCCGCTGCATCATATCCCGGAGAGCCTTGTGCTGAGCGGCGATCGCAGCAATGTCAAGATGACAATGTGCGCGGGCAAAATCCTGTATGAAGACGGCGTGTACCATATCGGCGCATCGCCCGAGGAGATTCTTGCGGATACCGAAACACGAATCAAACGCCTGACGGAATGACAGAATCAGACAATCGGAGGGGGATTATGAAAAGACGGTTTATCTGCGGCTTGATCGCAATGACAATGACTGCTGCGGCAATTCCGGCGGTTCCGGCTGCCGCTGCGCAGGAATCCGCGCTGCTCGATGTGAGCGGATTCTCGGTTATGGATGAAAACCTTGTGTATATCGGCGCGGATTATCTCAATCCGGCATCGGTGCTGTTCAACGATCAGGACAAGGTTCCGGTATCGCCGGAGAATACATCGGTCGATTCCGAACTGTGGAATGCGACAGAGCGCAGCAAAAACTGGAAGCCGAATTTGCAGTCGGAGTTCGGCGAGGATTCCTTTTATATGGATCTCGGTGCGAATTATGTGATAACCGGCATCTGCTTCCTCGATACGAACGGCGTGCAGGACTGGCTGATTCAGGACGGCGAGCCGTTTGCATGGCAGGAGCGCGCCAGCTTTACAACGGACTGGTATCAGGCGTGGCGCGGGATTGCCTTTGAGAATCCGCGTGAGACGCGCTATCTGCGTTTTTCAACGCCCTGCGGCGACAGCGGCGTCAGCGAGCTGGCGATTTACGGCTATAAGGCGTCGGAGCTGAGCACACAGCAAATCGCAAAAACCGCAGCGCGTCCCGCTGCCGGGGAGAAAACCAATCTCACTTCCGGACAGCGCATCGGCTTTAACGCGTTTATCGACGACCCCATGACCGCGATTATGGCAGCGGGAAATGTCCGCGAATACCATAATTTCAGCTGGCTGCTCGATTCTGAGGGCAAGGTGAAATTCACTCAGGGCACATGGGGCGATATGGACAGCTATTACGGCGCGATGAAAGCGCGGGGCATCAGTATTATCCCGTGCTTTCAGGCGAGCAGCCCGCTGATTTACGGCGAGGAAAAGCCGCCGGAGATCGCCGTGAAAAAGGGCGATGACACGACCGACCCGAAAAGCTATGCAATTCATGCACAGGCAATGTATCAGGTCGCGGCGCGGTACGGCAGCAACCCGGATGTCAACCCGGAGACGCTCAATGTTTCGGACAATTCCGAGCCGAAGATCGGGCTGGGGCTGCTGGAGGCTGCGGAAAACTGCAATGAACCGAATAAGACATGGAGCGGAAAAGCGAGCTTTTACAGCCCCTATGAGCTTGCGGCGATGTGCTCTGCGGACTACGACGGGCACGAGGGTACGATTCCGAATGCGGGCGTGAAGCAGGCAGACCCGAATTTCAAGCTCGCGATGGGCGGAATGCTCTCGACGGCATCGCTGCTCGACTATCTTTCTGAGATGAAGCTGTGGTTTGATTATCATCGCAGCGACGGTATGTTTGCGGTTGATATCATCAATGTGCATCTGGGACCGGATACCTGTAATCCGGAGGATTCTTCGATGGTATCGCGGATCCGTGAGATTCAGGAGTGGATGGACGAGAATGCACCCGGCACAGAGCTCTGGATCTCCGAATTTGAAATCCCGATGAGCGACTGCGAGACCGAGGGCGTGGACAATCACGATAATGAGCTGTATCAGCTCCGCTATGCGCAGCGCGTCGCCCGAACCTACCTGAGCGCAATCGGCGCGGGTACAGACCGTATGACAAAGTTCCAGCTCCGCGACGAGGGCGAGGGTGTGTATTACAATTCCGGACTGGTTACCGGAAAGGGCGAGTGGAATAAGAAGCTCGCGTGGTATTACACCGCCTGCATGACAAATGTACTGAAAAACGCCGATTTTACTGCGGATGAATCCGCAGACGGTGTCTGTAAATATGTGTTTACCGACCGGACAAACCGCGATGTGATCTATTGCCTCTGGTCGCCGACCAGTGAAGACAAGGTCATTAAGGGATATAATCTGCCTATGCCGATGAACGGAAACGCTTATCTGACTGTTCCCGGTACCTATGCCGAAGGCACGGTAACGGAACTTCCGGCAGGTATGCGCAGCATATCGGTCGATGTCTCCGAAACGCCGGTGTTTGTGACGGTTTCCGGCGAAAAGAAACCGGTCATCAACGGCAGGGGACAGTACATCAAGCCGCAGTCGCTCTGCCTGACTGCCGATCAGAGCACGGATGTCAGCGACCTCAGTACACCGCCGGCAGACAGCAAGCTCAATCAGTTCTTCCGGATGTTTGATGAGCCGGATACGATGCCGAAGATGATCTACGGCGATACCGCAGCACTTGCGAAGCCGGAGACGAATGTCAATCAGTCCGGCATTACCTGCTATGTCACGCTCGACCGCCCGTATGTCATCACCGGCGTCAGTCTGTACGATACCTTCGGCACCGGCAGCTTTGAGATTTACGATGCGGAGACGGATACGCTGCTTTTCTCCTCGGATATGGGCGGATATATGTCCCGCAGTACCGTTCTGCTGCCGGATTCCGCGCCGACCTCCGTGCTGAAGATCGTCAAGGGCGGCGGCGACCTCAATGAGTGCGCCGTGTACGGCTATCCGGCGCCCGCCGAATGTGCAATGGACGTTACCGGTGACGGGCTCTTTGATCTCCGCGATGCCGTTGCGCTGTGCCGCTGGCTGAGCGAGGGCAGCTCCCCGCAGATGCTGAACTGGAAAGCGGGAGACTGCAACAGCGACGGCAGACTGAACGCTGTCGATCTGACAATTATGAAGCGCGCACTGATGCGCGGGTGAACCGTTTCTTTCCGAAATAATGTGATATCACAGAAAAGTGAGGAATGACCGTATGCCTGACAGAAATCTCCATGCCGTTACGCCCGAACGGATGTATCAGCTTGCCGGAAAATGCTTCGCCGGCTATCTCGGGTATCCCTCGATTGAGCATATGCTCCGGAAATCGAGCTTCTTTTCGGTCAATCTGATTCAGAATTCCGTCAGCGGGATCTATCTGACGGAACCGCTGCGGCATCTGTATCCGCAGATGAAGGATGCAGATTTTGAAGGATTACTGGATATTCTTACGGAGAAATGCCGCGCAAAAGAGCCGAATCCTCCGGTGAGCACGCTGTTTGCGCCGGATACGCTGATTTCACGGTTTCAGGCGGGGGATGAGAATGTGCAGGCTGAGGTGAGCTGTTCGCTGATGGGGGTAGTTCACCGTCTGCTGATCGGCTGCGGGCTGTATGAGGAGGCTGAGGGAATCTGTGCGCTGTTCCTGATCTGCAACATCACGCAGATGCAGGATACCGACAGCAGTCTCATGCGCAAGGTCGAATTTGACGGTCTGACCGGGCTCTATAACCGCAGCGCCGGCGATGTGCATATCATAGATTATTTCAGGCAGTATCCGCAGGACAGCGCTGCCGTTATGCTGATTGATCTGGACTATTTCAAGCGATTCAATGACCAGTACGGGCATGATATCGGCGACCTTGTGCTGCGGTCGGCGGCGCGGCAGATGGAAAAATGCTTCGGCCGCGACAGCGTGATTGTCCGGAACGGCGGCGATGAATTCCTGATTCTGCTGAAAAACCGCACGCAGAAGGAAGCAGCGGAAGAAATCGGCAGATTCTTTGCGGAGCCGCATCTTGTCACGCATAACGAAAAAACCTACCGCTTCTCGTTCTCAATCGGGTATGCGATGTACCCAGAGCAGGGCACGGAATATCACGAGCTTGCGATGAATGCGGATATCGCGATGTACCATGTCAAGATGCATCACCGCAATCAGTATGTGCAGTATCGGCAGGAAATGCGCAGCCAGAAGCGCACACAGCTCAGCTTTCATCTGGGCGATCTGGTCTCCGGTATCCCCGGTGCGATTCTCGTCTATAAGGCGGATGAAACAGAGGAAATTCTCTTTGCAAATGATCAGCTTTTTGCGCTGTTTGAGTGTGATTCGATGCAGGAGCTGCTGCAATTCAGCGGCGACAGCTTCCGGAATATTGTGCATCCGGATGACCTTGTGCGCGTTGAGCGGGAGATTCAGTCGCAGCTCAAAACCAATCCGCAGGGGCTGGATTACGTCAGCTACCGGATTGTCACAAAATCCGGCAAAATCAAAATGATCGACGATATCGGGCATCTGGTTCACAGCCCGCGCTACGGCAATATTTTTTATGTATTCCTCTATGACCGGTGCCAGAAGGAGCAGATTATTGCAGACGGCAAGGAGATTGAGCGGGCAGAATCCGAACAGGAGGGGACAACTTGAAACGTCAACTGGACTGGAATCAGTATTTGCAGCTTGCAGCGGATGCTGTTGCAGAGGGCATTGTCATGCTCCGGAACGAAAACAGTGCGCTTCCGCTTCCGCAGGGTGAGCAGATTGCGGTGTTCGGGCGGATGCAGTTTCATTATTATAAAAGCGGAACCGGTTCCGGCGGTATGGTGAATGTCTCGAAGGTGACCGGCATATTGGACGGACTGCTCGAAGCGGGCGTGCGGGTCTATGAGCCGCTGCGCGCGGTTTACAGTGAGTGGGACGCGGCACATCCTTATGATCTCGGCGAGGGCTGGGGCGGGGAACCCTGGTCACAGGAGGAAATGCCGCTTTCCGATGCGCTGGTGCAGCAGGCAGCGGCGGAATGCAGCCGGGCGGTTGTCATTATCGGCAGAACCGCCGGAGAGGAGCAGGACAACCGTGCGTCAAAGGGTTCGTATTATCTGACCGATCAGGAGCTTAAAATGCTGCGGCTTTGCAGGGCGCATTTCCGCTTCGTGATCGTGCTGCTCAATACCGGGAATCTTGTCGATTTGCGGTTTATTGATGCGCATTCGCCTGATGCCGTGCTGCTTGTCTGGCAGGGCGGCATGACCGGCGGCACCGGTACGGCAGCGGTTCTGACCGGCGCGGTATCGCCGAGCGGCAAGCTGCCGGATACGGTCGCCTATGAGATCAAGGACTACCCCTCCGATCCGAATTTCGGCAATCCTGACTGCAATGTCTATGCAGAGGATATCTATGTCGGCTACCGGTATTTTGAGACATTTGCACGCGACAGTGTGCGGTATCCGTTCGGATTCGGGCTCTCCTATACCGAGTTTTCGGTCGCCTCTGAATTGCAGAACGGTACAATCCGCATGACGGTCACGAATCACGGCAAATATGCCGGAAAAGAGGTTGTGCAGATCTATTGTGAGGCTCCGCAGGGTACACTCGGAAAGCCGCTGCGCGTGCTGACCGCATTTCAGAAAACAAAGCTGCTTCATCCCGGCGAGGCAGAAACGCTCACATTCCGTGCAGAGCTGCCCGCATCCTATGATGACAGCGGCGCAGCAGGCCATCCGCACGCATGGGTAACGGAAGCAGGGGAGTACCGCTTCTACGCCGGCAACAGCGTCCGCGATGCGGCATATATCGGCTGCTTGAATGCAGAAACAACAACCGTCGTGCAGCAGTGCAGGCAGGCGATGCCGCCCGTGCAGGCGTTTCAGCGCATCAAACCGGAGATTGTCCGCGGCGGCGTGAAGCTCGTGCGTGAGGACGTTCCGCTGATGCAGTTTGATGAAGCAGCGCGGCGATCCGAGTCGGTTCCGGAAGCGATGCCGGAGCAGAAAAAGGGCATTCAGCTTGCGGATGTGCTGCACGGCAATGCGGATATGAACAGCTTTATTGCGCAGCTTTCGGATACTGAGCTGGCGCAGTTGATGCGCGGTGAGGGCATGGGCAGCCCGCGTGTGACACCGGGGACAGCCTCTGCATTCGGTGGTGTGACCGATGCGCTCAGCGCTTACGGGATACCGGCAGGCTGCTGCTCGGACGGACCCTCCGGAATGCGGCTGGACTGCGGCACAAAGGCATTCAGCCTGCCGAACGGCACAATGCTTGCCGCGACATTCAATCTTCCGCTGTTGACGGAGCTGTTCACCTGCGTCGGACTGGAAATGGCGGCAAATCATGTAGACTGTCTGCTCGGACCGGGTATGAATCTGCACCGCCATCCCCTGAACGGGCGCAATTTCGAGTATTTTTCGGAGGATCCTTACCTGACCGGCATGGTTGCGGCTGCGGAGCTCAGAGGGCTTCATGCGGCGGGCGTCACGGGAACAATCAAGCATTTCTGCGGCAATAATCAGGAGACGCGGAGGCATTTCCTTGACGATGCGGTCTCTGAACGTGCGCTGCGCGAGCTCTATCTCAAGGGCTTTGAGATTGCTGTAAAAGAGGGCGGCGCCGATTCGGTCATGACAACCTACGGTTCGGTTAACGGGCTTTGGACCGCCGGAAATTACGACCTCTGCACTGAGATACTCCGGAAGGAATGGGGCTTTACGGGCTTTGTGATGACGGACTGGTGGGCGAATCTCAACGAGCGCGGGCAGGGACCGGATCAGCGCGATTTCGCCGCTATGGTTCGTGCGCAAAATGATGTTTATATGGTCTGTGCCGACTGCGAAACGCATGATGACAACATCATGGAAGCACTCGGGAACGGGACGCTGACCCGTGGGGAATTGCAGCGGAATGCAGCAAATATCTGCCGGTTTTTACTGCATACAAACGCGATGAAGCGTCTGCTCGGCGAGGACACCGTGCCGGAGGTTCTGAACCGTCCGGCTGAGGAACAGGACAGCGGCGAACCGGTTGTGTTCTATGATCTGGCGGAGACGCTGACGGTTCCGCTTGGCGAAATCTGCACCGACCGCGGCACCTCGTTCTCGTTTGCGCTGGATACAAAGTCGCCCGGCTGGTATCTTGTCACGCTAACCGCCTCCTCGACGCAGGGTGCGCTCGCGCAGATTCCGGTGACGCTGTTCAGCATGGGCACCGCAAGCGGGACATTTACATGGAACGGCACAGACGGGAAGCCGGTTTCGTTCAGCAAGAAGATTCCGATTTTCTCGCGGTACAGTGCGCTCCGGCTGTATTTTGCGCAGAGCGGACTGCATATGGAGTCGATCCGCTTTGATGCACTTTTTGAGGAACCTGTCGATTTATCCGTGCTGGCAGAGCAGCATTCTGAGGAAATGGAGCGTAAACTCGATTCATAATCAATGACCCCGTTCAGCATTGAGCGGGGTCAGTTTGTCGGGAAACTACGTTAGAAGAACAATTAGAGTTTCGCTCAAGTCTTTTCAAAGGCTTGCGGGGTCAAGGGGCAGAGCCCCTTGCCGCTCGTCGCAACGAGCGGAATTCTCCTTTTTTCGTTCAAAAGCGCGAAAGATAGGGGCTTGGGGGAAGGAAAACAAGAGTTTTCCTTCCCCCATTTATCCATCACATATTCCGCTTTTTTCTGCATCCATATTTTGAACAGCAGGACTTTCCCGACAGATTGGTCCCGTTCAGCAATGAGCGGGTATTTTCTGTCCATTTTGAATTTGCCGTCTTGATTGTGAAAACTGTGTGAAATATTATATAACCCGCTTGACAAATTACAGAATTGTGATATAATGTTATACAGAGGATAACGAAAAGAGGTGTGCATCCGATGAAGAAATCTGTTTATAGTCTCGTGCTCTCCGATGATGTGGTCGAGGCGGTTGACCGCCTTGCCTATACCCGCGGCACGAGCCGTTCCAATCTCATCAATCAGCTTCTGGCAGAGGCAGTCGGTTATGTCACCCCGGAACGGCGGATGGCGGAGATTCTTCAGACGCTTTCACAGCAGATGACCGGGCTGTATCAGCTTCAGGAGCAGGCAACCGACGGTATTCTGACCATTCGCAGTCCGCTGCGATACCGCTACAAACCGACGATTCGCTACCGGGTCGAGCTTTATCGGCAGCCGGAGCACGCGATCGGGATGCTGTATGCATCCTTCCGGACACAGAGCAAACCGCTAATCGGCGACGCGACCGCTTTTTTTGAAACTTGGACAGCGCTCGAACAGAAATACGGCATATGCACGGCTGAGGACAGTGAAATCGGAGACGGCTGCTGGACGCGCAGATTCCGGATCCGGGCGGATCAGAGCACTGATTCGCAGGAGATCGGCGCGGCTATCGGGCGGTATATCAAGCGGCTGGATGCGGCGCTGAAAGCATATTTTGCCGCACTTCCCGATCACGGGCTTGCGGAAAATGCAGTAAAGCCGTTCTTTTCTCCGACATAGAATTCGCCTGTTCCAATATTGGCGAATGACAAACGAAATGAGGAGGTATCATGATGAATGTGAACCGTATGACACAAAAATCGCTGGAAGCGATGCAGAACGCGCAGACGCTCTGCACAAATCATCAGAACAACGCGGTGGAGCCGATCCACATTCTGACTGCACTGATGCAGCAGACGGACGGTCTGATTCCGCAGCTCATTCAGCGCATCGGCGCGGACGCGACAGGTCTGACCAAAGCTGCCGAGCAGGCGGTTGCAGCTTTGCCGCATGTCGGCGGAAGCGGCAGACAGCCGGGCATGGTCTATGTCTCAAATGACACGGAGCTGCTTTATAATAAGGCAGAAGAAATCGCAAAGCAGATGCAGGATGAATATATTTCTGTAGAGCACCTGCTTCTCGCAATGTTCAAAATGGAGCGCAACGATGCAGAAAAGCTGCTCGCAAGGTTCCGCGTCACTGAAGCTGCCGTACTGAGCGGATTAAAGGAAATTCGCGGAAATACGCGCATTACCAATGAAACGCCCGAGGCAACCTATGATGTGCTGAAAAAATACGGTCAGGATCTGACTGAGCGCGCGAAGAAACATGAGCTTGACCCGGTCATCGGCAGAGATGCCGAGATCCGGAATGTCATCCGGATTCTGTCGCGTAAGACCAAGAATAACCCGGTGCTGATCGGTGAACCGGGTGTCGGCAAGACGGCAATTGCAGAGGGGCTCGCACAGAGAATCGCACGCGGCGATGTGCCGGAAAGCCTGCGTGACCGCACGATCTTTTCACTTGATCTCGGCGCGCTGGTCGCGGGTGCGAAATACCGCGGCGAATTTGAGGAGCGTCTGAAGGCGGTTCTGCAAGAGGTCAAGAAGTCCGAGGGCAAGATCCTTCTGTTTATTGACGAGCTGCACACTATCGTCGGCGCGGGCAAAACCGACGGCGCAATGGATGCGGGCAATCTGCTGAAGCCGATGCTTGCACGCGGCGAGCTGCACTGCATCGGTGCGACGACCCTCGACGAATACCGCAAATATATCGAGAAGGACGCTGCGCTGGAACGCAGATTCCAGCCGGTACAGGTCGGAGAACCGACCGTCGAAGACACAATTTCGATTCTCCGCGGACTGAAAGAGCGCTATGAGGTGTTCCACGGCGTCAAGATTCACGATGCTGCGCTGATCGCCGCCGCAACGCTCTCGAACCGCTATATTTCCGACCGTTTCCTGCCGGATAAGGCGATTGACCTTGTCGATGAAGCCTGCGCGATGATTCGCACGGAGATGGATTCCATGCCGACCGAAATGGACGAAATTTCGCGGAAAATCATGCAGCTTGAAATTGAAGAAGCCGCACTGAAAAAGGAAAACGATGCTGTTTCCGCTGCACATCTTGATGAGCTGCAAAAGGAGCTTGCCGAATACCGCGACCGCTTTGCACAGATGAAGGCACAGTGGGAGAATGAAAAGGGCGGCATCAGCCGTGTACAGGATCTCCGTGCGCAGATGGAACAGCTCAAGGCGGAGATTGATTCCGCAGAGCGTGAATATGATCTCAACAAAGCAGCAGAGCTGAAATACGGAAAATTACCGGAACTGCAAAAGCAGCTTGCCGATGCGGAGAGTGCTGCTCAGACTGCTGCCGATGCAAAGCTCCTGCGCGATGCCGTCACCGAGGAAGAAATCGCGAAGATTGTTGCACGCTGGACCGGCATCCCGGTCACGAAGCTCATGCAGGGCGACCGCGAAAAGCTGCTGCACCTCGATGATACGCTGCACAAGCGCGTCATCGGTCAGGATGAAGCAGTCGAGAAGGTCAGCGAGGCGATTCTGCGGTCGCGTGCCGGCATTCAGGACCCGAACCGCCCGATCGGTTCCTTCCTGTTCCTCGGTCCGACCGGCGTCGGCAAGACCGAGCTCGCAAAAACCCTCGCAGAAGCGCTGTTTGATGACGAGCGCAACCTTATCCGCATTGATATGAGCGAATATATGGAGAAATTCAGCGTCAGCCGTCTGATCGGTGCGCCTCCCGGATATGTCGGTTATGAAGAGGGCGGTCAGCTCACCGAGGCTGTGCGGAGAAAGCCGTATTCGGTCATTCTGCTCGATGAAATCGAAAAAGCGCATCCGGATGTGTTCAATCTGCTGCTTCAGGTGCTTGATGACGGCAGAATCACCGATTCACAGGGCAGAACCGTTGATTTTAAGAACACGATTCTGATTCTGACCTCGAACCTCGGCGCCGATGCGCTGCTCGAAGGCATCCAGGCTGACGGCACGATTTCCGATGCGGCAAAGGCCGAGACCGACCGGCTGCTGCATCAGCGGTTCCGTCCGGAATTTCTGAACCGTCTTGATGAAATCATATGCTACAAGCCGCTGACGAAGGACGAGATCCGCAGCATTGTGGATCTGCTGATTGCGAATCTGCAAAAGCGCGTCGCCGATCAGCAGCTTACGATCAAGCTGACCGATGCCGCGAAGGATGCGGTCGTCGAGCAGGGCTATGACCCGAATTTCGGTGCAAGACCGCTCAAACGGCTGATTCAGCGGAAGATCGAGACTGCGCTTGCAAAGCTGCTGCTCGAAAAGCCCGTGCAGCCTGACAGCACCGTTACGGTCGATTATCAGGATAACCGCTTCGTTTGCAGCATCAACTGATCCTTATTTGTCCCGCTTAAATTTTCTTTAAGCGGGACTTTTTTTGAAAAAGTGTAACGCAATTGCCGGTTTTCCTGTCTATTAGGTAAAGGCATACAAAGGAGGTGACGTCCGGTGCAGGATGATGAGATTATGCAGCTTTTCCGCAACCGCGATGAAGCAGCGATCAGGGAGGCTGACAAACAGTACGGAAAGGGCTGCCGGAAGATCGCGCGGGAAATTCTCGGCAATGCAGAGGATGCCGAGGAAGCGGTTAACGATATGTGGCTGCGAATCTGGAACAGCATCCCGCCGGCGGAGCCTGATAATCTGTTTGCTTTTCTCTCTGCGTCTGTGCGGAACTGTGCGCTGAACCGTCTGGAGGCGAAACGAGCCGGAAAACGCGGCGGCGGGGAAATCCCGCAGGCTCTCGATGAGCTCTCCTACTGCATTCCTTCGGAAGAATCTGTGGAGGAGTCGATCGACAGCAAGCTGCTGACAGAATCCGTCAACCGTTTTCTCGACGGGCTGAAATTCGACGCACGAACCGTATTTGTGGAGCGCTACACAAAGCTGACGCCGGTCGCTGAAATTGCAGAGAAATTTCAGCTTACAGAGAGCAAGGTCAAGGTCACGCTCATGCGTGTCCGAAAGAAACTGAAAGCATACCTCAAAAAGGAGGGCTGGCTATGAAAAACACAGATTTGCTGAATGCCCTGCGCAATGCCGACCCGCGCTTTGTCCGCGAGACTGAGCAGCGTGCCGCCGATGCCGCATTGCCGAAGCAGCGGCGCTGGAAGCCGGTTCTGATCGCTGCCGCCGGTGCAGCAGCGTGTCTCGGCGCCGTGCTGTTTCTGCTGCACAAATCACCGCGTCAGGATGATCTTCTCACTGTATCGAATGATCCTGCGGAGCAGATCACCGAGGCGCTCGCGGAAAACACCGAAATTGCACCGGAAACCACGGAGTTTTACAGCACCGAGCTTACGACAATTGACCCCTTAGACACGCAGACAACAACCGCGACCGAGCAGCTACAGGGTGAAACTATGCCGGGCTGCACTGAGCAAATCGTCACCGATTCCCCGGAGGCGCAGTCCTCGCAGGGCTATGCCGGGACTGTCACCGGTATCACGAATCAGACAACCGCTTCGACGCAGGGAACCCCAGCGAGCACGACGCGTGTCACGCATGACGATTTTCAGGCATCATTATCCAGATGCCGCGTTCATGTGATCTCGTTTGACAGCGGCGAAATGATCGTCAGACCGGATGACGGCGCATGGGAGCTGCGCTCCTCTGACAGATTCAGTCTGCCTGTGTCCTATCTCCCGGCAGGCAAGACACCATCCGTCGGAATGTGGCTCGAAGTGATGTATAGCGGCTATATCGGGGAAATATATCCTGCAATATTTTCCGGATTATATTCGGTATCCGTGCTGGATGACATGACGGCTCCGACAGAATCCGTGAAAATCGGGCAGAACGAGGTCTATGTCTGGCACGATCTGATTCAGGAACAGATCACGCCGACACAGGCATTTGACACAAACGGCGAGTACCGGATCCGGCTCGCTGCATTCCCGGACACCGAATTCATCTGGCGGCATTACGGGATCTATTACAACAAAAACGGCACAGAAACACGAATTCTCGGCAGCAGCGCTGCGGCGATGTCAAATACGATCACACCGTGGCAGGTGTATATCACCGATATGACCGGAGACGGTCTGCCCGATCTGTGCATCAATTACTGCATGGGCTCCGATTTCTTCTGCACGCAGAACGTGTATGTTTATGATTACTACAATGACGAATCATACGGCATCATCGGCAACCGCGGCACATATGATTATGTGTTCCGGTATCGCAATAATCAGATGTATGTCGAGGAGATTCCGTATTCTGCGCATCCGGCACTGCAATTTGCAGGCATGACCGGAACGCTCGGCAAAATCACGATTCCTTCGCTCCATACCAGCGGCGTCATTGACTTCATTCCGGAATCCTGATGATTTCCTTCATTGAGAGTCCTGCTGCGTTGATTCAAAACTGCGAAAAAGGCTGCGTAACCGAAAGGCTGCGCAGCCTCAGCTTGTCGAGAAACCCCATTAGAATTATGATTGAAGTTTCGCTCAAGCCTTTTCAAAGGCTTGCGGGGTCAAGGGGCGGAGCCCCTTGCCGCTCGTCGCAACGAG
>Ga0310691_10001284_pt1 | contig 38978 bp, 42 predicted proteins | sample 176DNAGHGlowgp2_FD_203887 | JGI IMG/M metagenome (GOLD analysis project Ga0310691, IMG submission 203887) | Sheep rumen microbial communities from Palmerston North, Manawatu-Wanganui, New Zealand - 1766 DNA GHGlow gp2 (v2) (version 2) | ecosystem: Host-associated > Mammals > Digestive system >... | reverse complement strand
GTCGAAATATAGGAACAGATCCACAGCGCCGAATAGATTATATCAGAGAATGAGTTGAAGAAACCGGAGAACCGGTAGAAAGGAAAATAATCCAAGCATCATCCCTGATGATTGGATTATACGTGTAATATGTCAAAAAAGAAGGTAGTATTTGCTGTTTTTTTATTGTTATTATTACTATTACTCGGGTTCCTAGTTAATCTGTTTTGCGGAGCACGGGTAGTAAGACGAAGGGAAATTGATTATCTGGGGGCATCGATTAAGGAAGACGAAGAGAAATTTGAATGGGACTTATCCGATTTGTTCCAAACATATTATAAGGCGCAATGGGAGTTATCGAAAGAACAGTGGAGTGTACTAGAACGGAAAATGAGTGAAGACGGATGGGACAAGCGTACTGAGAAAGGTGAGGTGCAGTACCAACGTCTAAACAGAGCGAAACTTTTCTTTGTAGATTACTACTGTTCGGAAGAAATCAGTATAAGAGAAAAAGAGGACACAATTATCCTGAAAATCAGTATAATTATTGACAACCAATTTGCAAAACAGCGACAGAGATGAGCAACTAGGGGTGGATACCGTGGATGTGTTTGGATTAGTCATACAACCTTTGAGAAACTTTGTTGATGAGGATAAGCGGGGCCGATTATTAGCAGGCTTCGCATGCTATTATTCTGAAGGCCGCCTATGACGAAAAGACGGGAAAGCTAATTTTCTGCGACTGCGCAAAGGAGTCCCCTTCTGGGCGCAGAAGCCTGTGCTATGACGAAAAGGCATTACAGGGGCGTGCTAAAAACCCGCCGTCAGGCAGCGCCGAATGGAAAGCAAAAGAAATCGGCGTTTTGATCATGACGGAGGAACTCTATCGCCGACTGCAAAGTCTCGGGGAATTTGATTTGAAAACGTCAAGTTGGATCACTACGCCGGATGATATTCGCGACAAGGGCGGTGCATTGTTCTGCGAACGACGTTACGGAACGGTTTTCACATTTCATAACGGGGCGGATTCATACTATTCCGTGCGCGGGTTCAGAGGTTATACTCTTATATAAATGTATGAAAGAATTAGCGAAGCGCAAGGGAATTAAGGCTTCGCCGCAACATGATCTTTATAAAATGATCCCACCGTATTTCATCAATGCTTTTTATAGCAATCTCGGATGGAAAAAGAACTCGGATAAGATTAACGTGGTGTTTTATTATGAAGTTAAGTATGCGTATTTCGATGACCTTACATTGCATATAATTGATCCCGCTTCAGAAATAAAACTGACGGACAAGGTTCGTGCCAACAGTGGCATTGCCTGTAAGTCTGTTGTCGGAACTGAACGAATCGAATATGGTTTTGACGGCAAAGATGAAGCATGGCAGTATTTGGCGGAGAAAGTTTTTGAACATATTGAAGACTGGTACCGGAGTTTTGAAAAAGAAGTAAAAGAGAAATATGGCAATCTCGAGGAATACTTTATCCGCAATAAAGATAAATATCCGAAACAGGCGGCATTGGTCTACATTCATGAAGAAAGATATGATGAGGCAGAGGAGTGTCTGAAGCTCATGCCACGGAAGATGAATTCGTCACGTTTTATTCATCCGGAAACAGAGGAACAGGAAGAAAGACTTGTCAATTCCGGAGCGGACAAATATGGGGAGCATCATTATTTAAGAGACGATACGGATTGCCATTTTGACTATATTACCGCAAAAAAGAATGGCTTGGAATGGACAGTCGAAAGGGCGGGATTTGGATTGACAAAAGCGGAAAGCGGAGAGAGACCGGACACACGTAAGCAGGTTGATCTGCTCGGATAGTTCCGGTATATATGACGGATATATTTGAATTTTGCGGACGATAGGGGGAATGCTCGGGTTGGGGGGCTGAAAAAGCTCCCTTTGTTGCATCCGGAATGAACTCAATGACAGTTTGCACTTGAAAAGGTAGGTCGTTTACTGTATTATATCTTCGGAAGTTACTCGTATTTGCGACTAACTTCCGAATTGGAATTACGGGATGAAACTAATGCATACTCTGACTGTAAAAGCAAGAAAAGAACGGAGAAGAATAAATGATTGAGCGAAAGAAATATCTTGACGCATTGATTAAACGGAAATGGAATGGAAGAATCAAAGTCGTTACGGGAATACGACGCTGTGGGAAAAGCATTCTTCTTTTTGAACTGTTTCGTCAACACCTTCTTTCGGAGGGGGTTCCGGAACAGAATATAATTTCTTTGGAGCTGGATGATGATGTCAACGAGAAGTATAGGAATCCTGATGAATTATCTTCGTATGTACGTGAACATGTAACAGAAAAAGAACAAAAGTACTATGTCCTATTGGACGAAATACAGTTTGCAATCAGCCGCGAGGAACTGAAAGAGAAGGATAAACCAATCAGGCTGTATGGTGTTCTGAACGGTTTCCTGCATATGAAGAATGTCGACGTGTATGTGACCGGAAGTAACTCGAAAATGTTGTCGAAAGATATTTCAACAGAATTTCGAGGACGGGGCGATACAGTAAGGGTTTATCCGTTGTCATTTTCCGAATACTATGCTGCTTCCGGAATGGAGAAGTATGATGCGTATAACGAATATATGATGTATGGAGGCATGCCTTATCTGATTAATTTGGAAACCGATGAGGAAAAGTTCAAATACTTGGATGAACTGTTTGAAGAGATATATTTTAAGGACATAGAAGAAAGATATACGATTATGCTTCCGGGGGTTCTCCGCGACCTTACCAGTGCTTTATGTTCTTCTGTCGGATCCCTCACTAACGCCAGTAAAATCGAGCGGACATTGAAAAGTACGAAAGGAATAAAAACGGATGCCGAAACAATCAGTACATATCTCACTTATCTGAAAGAGAGTTATATGTTTGCGGAGGCGCTTCGGTATGATATTAAAGGGAAAAAATACTTTGAATATCCATCAAAGTTTTATTGTACGGATGTCGGTCTGCGAAATGTGCGCTTAGGATTGCGTCAGCAGGAAGAACCTCATATTATGGAAAACATCATTTACAATGAATTGACCATAAGAGGTTTTCAGGTAGATGTCGGTGTTATTCCGATTGTCGAGAATAAGGACGGCGCACGTGTTCAGAAGAATTGTGAGATAGACTTTATCGCGACGAAAGGAAGCAAGAAATACTATATTCAGTCTGCATTGAGTGTGGATGACTCAACAAAGGAGACAATGGAACTAAGACCGCTGTTGGCGGTAAAGGATTACTTCAAAAAAATTGTGGTCTCCAAATCATATGGTAAGAGTTGGACAGATGAAGCGGGCATCCTGAGAATTAATCCAATTGATTTTTTGCTGGATGAAAACGGCTTAGATAGATGATTTGAAGATAAATGACTAAGAAGATTCTTTGGAGGACATATGGGCATAGGAGAACTAATCATAGCGATTATAGTTTTTGCTATTGCCGGACTGTTATTGTTTATATCAATTCGGCATTTCAATGAACGCGGTTACTTAATTAACAATGCGTACATTTATGCTTCAAAAGAGCAGCGCAAAACGATGGATAAGAGGCCATATTATCGTCAATCAGCGATAGTGTTTGGTATTCTATGCATCGCATTTATTGTGATTGGTTTATCTGTTATATTGCAAAACAGTATGATTATGTTTTTGGAGATACCGCTCTTTATTGCCGTAATTGTGTATGCAATAATCTCTACTATTAAGTACAATGATTATGTAGAGGATAGAGAATAACTAATAAGATGCAGGCAAGAGAATTTGAATATAACGTAGCTTGAAAAATCGGGATTTGGAAGAATATATCATGAAAATTCTTATACTGAACGGAAGCCCCAGACCAAACGGCAATACCGCAAAAATGGTTGCGGGGTTTAGTGAATCTGCTGAAAATAGCGGCCATCATGTGGTCTGTTTTAATGTCTGCAAAATGAATATAAAAGGCTGCCTTGCCTGTGAGTACTGCCACGGGAAAGGAAAGGGAACCTGCGCGCAGAAGGACGACATGCAGGAGATATACAAGGAGCTGAAGGATACCCAGATGCTGGTGCTGGCCGCACCAATCTATTATCACGGTATTCCGGGTCAGCTTAAATGTGTGATAGACCGCTTTTACTCGGCACTTTACCCAACAGCTCCGAAATCTCTTAAAAAGGCCGCAATGTTCCTGAGCTCGGGCGATCCTGATATGTATGATGGGGCAAAATTCTCCTATGAAGGCGATTTCCTCGGATATCTCGGATTAGAGGGTTGCGGTATATTTACAAACCATGACATGGATGTGATGGACAGAATCAGAAAGATGGCCTCATCTCTATAAATTCCAGTTTGTCGGGATGAGAACGTTGGAACATAAAATCGCGATTTTCCTGCCTAAGCTTTATGCTCTAACATAACAAACCCTTGTTACACAAAAGAACGAATAGAGTGTAACAACCCCGCCTCACATAATCCGAAACAATATGCCCCTCATCCTTCGGCAATCACGCTGAATCATGTTGACATGCGCAACCTGAGGTGGCATTTTCCGCGGAAAATGCACCCCGGGGTTGGTGGAAAGAAAGGCTTATGCATGATACTCTATGCTTGCGACGCGACGCAGACAAGTATGAGTAAAGGAGAAAAAAGTATGAGCTTCGGAACAAATCTTCAATATCTCCGCCAGCTGAGCGGCGGCATGACGCAGGAGGCGCTTACCGAGAAACTGAATGTGAGTCGGCAGACGATTTCAAAGTGGGAGAGCGATGCGCTGGAGCGCGTCTATAAGATTGCAAAGGAAAATGGGGACGCCGCCCCGAAAGTGATCGGATGGGATTTTCCGAACCTTTCGCAGGAGCAGGTGAATGTGTTTAAAATGCACGGTTACACGGCCGCGTGGATCACACCCTGGGGGATTTCATTCGAACCAACGGCCTGAGACAGGCGGGCGAAGGTGTCATTCCCTGTTTTGAAACAGACGGCGAGAGTATGGATGTGTATATCGCATGCGAGTAAACGAATGAATAAGAAATGCTTTATGGGAGAGCCGATCGTAGAATCGACTCTTCTTTTTTACGATTTATCTTGACACTGTTTAGATTACAACGTATAATCTAAACAGCGTTAAGATGTTGGGAGGCGTCGATATGAAAACAGATACTTATCATCACGGTAATCTAAAAGAGGAATTGATTGAGAAAGGGCTTATGTACATTAACCGGTACGGGACGGAGAGCCTTTCCATGCGAAAACTGGCGGACTCGGTCGGTGTCAGTCCGGCGGCTCCATATGCGCATTTCAAAAACAAGGAAGCGTTTCTGGCTGCCGTAAGAGACTATATCACAGACCGGTTTTACGGGACGCTTCGGGAGACGGCGGACCGCTGCGCGAAGCCGGAACGGATGTTGCTTGAGATGGGGAAAAGTTACGTACTGTTCTTCTATGAGAACCCTCTGTATTATAGGTTCCTGTTCTCAAGGGACGATATCGAAATGGGAACCTATCCTCCGTTTATGCTGTTTAAATCCATCGCGCAGCAGGCAATCGGGGAGAAGGGAGACAAGGCGGTAATCGCATTGTGGGCTTTGGCCCACGGGCTTGCTTCCATCGTTACAATCAAAGGCGCGGTGGATACGGATCATCTTAGCGAGGAAGTCGAGCGGATTCTCTGCTCGGTAAATGTGTGAGGAGGCGAAAATGACAGGAGTATATCTAAGCGGTACCGGAAATACAAAGCACTGTATTGAAAAGTTTCTCTCGGGGCTTGATGAAGCCGCAGGGTGCGTCCCGATTGAAGGAAAGGAAGCAGTCGAAGCCATTCGTAACAGCGAGGAAATTGTATTGGCGTACCCGACGCAGTTTTCAAACGTTCCGTATATGGTGAAAGACTTTGCCAAAAGAAATGCGGAACTCTGGAAAGGAAAAAGAGTTTTCCTGATTACAACCATGGGGGCATTTTCCGGTGACGGAACGGGATGTCTGGCACGTGTTTTGAAGAAGTACGGCGCCGTGATCCTCGGCGGGATGCAAATCCGTATGCCGGATGCGGTCTGTGACAGTAAAATGCTGAAGAAATCGTTAGAAGAAAATCAGAGAATCATCCGGGAAGCAGACGTGAAAATCGAAAGAACAGTAGCAACTATCAAAGATAGAGGAAACTACCCGAAAGAAGGGTTAAGCTTCCCGGCTCACCTGGCGGGACTGTTCGGGCAAAGACTTTGGTTCTATGGGAAAACGACCGGCTACAGTAAAAAACTGAAGATCAGCGATTCCTGTGTCGGGTGCGGACTTTGCGCCGCGAACTGCCCGATGGGAAATCTGTGCATCGAAAACGGAAAGGCAGTCAGCCTCGGAACATGTGCTATGTGCTACCGGTGCATCAGCACCTGTCCGAAACAGGCAATCACACTGCTCGGGAAGAAAGTTTACGAGCAGTGTAGGTATGAGAAATATGTACAGGAGCCGGACATATCTCAGTTTTCCGAGTGACAGGAGGGCTTGTTTTATGGTATAATAGACCAAATAGTCTGTTGGCTTAGAAGCCGGGGAGAAAACTATGTTAAAAGATTATGCAATAGACAAGCCAATTCTTGAAACAGACAGACTGATTATCCGTGTGCTTAACGAAAACGATGTGGCCGATTTAAAAGAGTGGTTGGGGAAAGATGAAATCTATACATATTGGGGAAGAAAAGCAAGCAAGGGCGAGAAAAATCCTGAACTCTTGTTTATTGACGCTCGTCCTTGGGTGAAAAGAAAACCTTCTCTTGATCTTGATTGGGGAAATTGTATTAGGTATATGAAAAAGAAGGTTAAAACAGCCAGAATTATAGGAATTGTTCTCTTGGCAGTACTTGCAGTATTATTAGTGATTGTGTCAGGAACGTATATCTTTCATAAAATAAAAACTGCGCAGGAAATTAAACTGCTGAAGGCAAATGGATATTACAACCCGGTTTCTGTAGGAGATTATTCACTCAATGTTGCCATTTTCGGAAAACGGGACGGAGAACATACCATAGTATCTTTGGCGGGGCTTGGTATGGCTGATTATTCCGTTACGGAGCGCAGGATGACGGAATGTCTTGAGAAAGAAAATACAGTCATTTTTATTGACCGTGCCGGATATGGATTAAGTGATGATACAGACAATGATATGACGATTGATTATATAGTGGAGGACTATAGGAAAGCATTGAACAATGCCGGCGTTAAAGCACCATACATTTTGATGCCGCATTCAATCGGAGGTGCGTATGCATCTTACTGGGTAAGCAAGTATCCTGATGAGATAGAGGCAATTGTTTTCCTTGACGGCACGCAGCTTTCAGACAATATGGAGCTTGAGGAAATTGAAATAGGTTTTGGAGATAAGGCAGAGGTTTTTCTGGCAAAACTTGGATTTGGAAGATATGTGCTAAGAAAAGAATGCTTTCTGTATCCAAATGGGTTTACTGAAGAAGAACAAAATATGGGTGATGCCTTGAATTTGATGTCGATGGATTCTTATGCATGCCTATCCGAGAATGATTTTCATAATCAAAACCTGACGGATGCGTGGAACGGCATTATTACGAATGATGTACCGAAGCTTTATATCTGTGCCAGCTGGGGGTTTCAGAATGTAGATGAGCTGATAGAAAATAGCAAATGGCTGAATAATCAGATTGTAAAGAATAATATTGACACAAAACTTAGACCGACGGAATATGAAGGCAATGAATATTATTTTGATACTATGTTGGCTCAGTGTGAAGACGCCCGAAACACAAAACTTACTCCATATCTTGAAAAAATGGGAAACTGTGAGTTGGTTTTACTTGGTGGAGATCATGCAATCTATGAACAACGTCCGGAAGAGTGTGGTGATATCATTTTAGAGTTTATTAATGGATTGGATGTAGATTGAATTGGAATATAGCGGAACTTGAAGAGAATTGTTCGATGCTATGAAAAAGCAGGAGGATTGTTATGAGGAGCATTTCGTTGGACGGGAAATGGACTTTTCGCCGGGGGTATCTGGATTCCATCACTATGATGGAGCAGGATCCCGGCGTTTTGGTTGACCTGCCGCATGACGGCGTGATTGGGACACCGGTATCGCCGGATGCACCGGCCAAAGCGGATTCCGGTTACTATACCGGCGGTCTCACGAATTACACGAGGTATGTATTCGTTCCGGAGGAGTGGCAGGGTAGCTGTGTAGGGCTGAAGCTGGACGGCGTTATGATGAATGCTTCCGTTGATGTGAACGGAAGCAGAGTCGGCATGTGTCACAACGGTTATGCGCCGTTTTACGTGGATCTTACGGACTATGTGACCTTCGGTGAGAACAACCGCGTCACGATCAATGTCAACACATCCATGCAGCCCAATTCCAGATGGTATTCCGGCTCCGGGCTGTACCGCGGCGTCTGCCTGATGAACGGACCGCGAGTACATATCGTTCCCGACGGTCTGTATGTATTCACGAAAGAGATCAATGACGGTTATGCCTTTTTGGAAGCCTTGGTTGAGGTGGTGAATACGGAGCTTCAAAACTGCATGGCAGAGGTGGAGCTTACGCTTTACTATGACGGTCGTGAGGAGGTTGCTGCGCAGACGAAGCGCGTAATCGAGATCGGTCACGGTAAGACGGAAAATGCAAGGCTTACCCTTACCGTTAAGGACCCTCTGCTTTGGGATGCGGATTCCCCGAATCTCTATCGGGTAAAAGCAAAGATAAGAAAACTCGGTATCTATACGACTCACTTTGTCCCGGGCGAAGATGTTACCGTCGACGAGGCAGAGGCTGTCTTCGGAATCCGTACCGTTACGGCAGATCCGGTGCACGGACTCCGGATTAACGGAAAGACGGTAAAACTGAAGGGCGGCTGTCTGCATCACGATAACGGTTTGCTCGGTTCGGTTTCGCTCCCCGGCAGTGAGGAAAGAAAGGTACGAAAGCTTAAGAGCATAGGGTTTAATGCAATCCGGACAGCGCATAATCCGCCGTCTGCGGCTTTGATCGAATGCTGTGACCGGCTCGGGATGTATGTCTTCGACGAGGCATTTGACGCATGGGGGATCGGTAAGAGAGGCGGAGACTATCATCAGTTTTTCGAGACGGACTGGGAGAAAGACCTTACTGCGTTTGTGAAGAGAGACCGGATTCATCCGTCGGTTATTCTGTGGTCTACGGGCAATGAAATCCCCGAACGCGCCGGACTCGGAGACGGTTACAGAAAGGCAACCAAGATTGCCGAACGGATACGCTCGCTCGACGGCACAAGACCGGTGAGTAACGGTATCTGTTCCCTTTGGAGCGGATTGGACGATACGCTTGCCATAGGGCAGAACCAGGCGCAAAATGCCGGCGACGGGATGAAAGCAACGCTCTGGGAGACTGTGACCGAGCCTTTTACAAACGGCCTTGATGTGGTCGGTTACAACTACATGGAAGATATCTACGAGAGGGACCATGAAATGTTCCCGGAGAGAGTGATCCTCGGCTCCGAGAATTTTCCGAATCAGATCGGATTCCGTTGGCCTATGGTGGAAAAGCTCCCTTATGTCATCGGCGATTTTACGTGGACAGCATGGGATTATCTCGGCGAGGCCGGCCTCGGTAAAGCCGCATATGTGGAGCCGGATGACCCGAAGGCGCCGCGATTCCCGTGGAATCTGATGCCGGACCGGACTTCCCCTTATCCGTGGAGACTTGCCAATGATGCGGATTTCGATATTACCGGGTTCCGATGCCCTCAGGGTGACTACAGAAGCGTTGTGTGGGGCAATGAAGAAACCTTCTTATATTCCATGCATCCGGATACGTTCGGAAAGAAAGAAGTCGTGAGCATGTGGGGATTCCCCTATGTGCTTCGAAATTGGAATTATGAGGGGCTTGAGGGTCATCCGACGGAATTGGTCGTATTTTCTAAAGCAGATGAGGCGGAAGTCTTCGTGAACGGGAAGAGCATAGGCAGAAAACCCGTCAGCAAAGAACGGCCGTTCCCGTACAGCGTCCGGTTTGAAACGACGTTCCAACCAGGTGAGGTTATCGCGGTAAGCTATCAAAACGGGAAGGAAGTCAGCAGAGCCACCCTGGTTACCACGGGCAGCGCGCAACGGATTCGGCTGGTGCCCGAGAAGAGTGTGATGGCTGCCGACGGACACGACCTGATCTATGTGAACATTGAGATTACGGACCGGGACGGTCGTGTGGTACCCGATGCGGCTGTGACGCTCAGGGCCGATGTGAGCGGTGCAGGCAGGTTGGCGGGTTTCGGCTCGGCAAACCCCATCACCGAGGAAGATTATACGGACAGTGAAACGGTTTCCTACCGTGGGCGAGCCCTTTTGATTATGCGAGCCGGATACGAGAGAGGAACCTGTTCCGTGGAAATATGCGCCAATGGATTTGAACCCGTAAAAGCGGAATTCCGTATACAATAAGTATCAGTAATTGCCATACAGGTGAACAAAGCATGGATAAACAAGAGAAAGAGATTGTTGAAAAGAGACTACAGGTTTTGATCGGTGCAGAGAAGATCCGGTTCGGGAGATCCATCGATGTCATATGGATTGCCCTTAAGGGAACGGACGGCAGGGATTACGCCCTGCATCCGAGTGCCTTCTTCCGGGTATGTGATGAAAACCGCGTCCTTGTTACGAAGTTCGATATGTATTGGTTGCTTCCGGAATATGAAACCGATGCGGAGGATGAAGATGCATGGGATGTTCAGGGACACAACTTCTTTGACGATTGGGCGAAAAGATTCAACGACGAGTATTCCGACACCGTAACGGTTTCTTCTGTTGCGGTAAAGGAGAACGGCGATCTGACGATTTCCTTCAGCAACTCCATGGTGCTTGAAATCCTGATCGAAACGACTACGGACTGTGAGTGCTGGAGATTTTTCGAATACCATGGTACAGACCGGCACCTGGTTATTACCGGGAAGGGTATCCGATCCAAAGAGGATGAATGATGAGCGAACAAAGCATTTCTGTATTACTCAACTTAAAACTGACAGACATACACCGGGAGCATGAGAATGTGGCGTTCACATTTGCCGCAGATGACGGAACCGGGTACATTCTGATGACATACACGTTCTTCCGCATCACGGACGGCGACAGAATTCTGGTGACCGAAACAGACGTGTTTTTAAAAGATGGATTCGATGATAATCCGGACGGATTCGAATGGGATGAACCGGGCGCAAACGCCTTTGATCAATGGCTTCGTGACGGGCTGCCGGGGATCGTCGGACAATCCGTCGTATCGGCTGAACGCAGTAAGTATAACGACCTGATCCTTCGTTTCTCCGATGGCGTCGTGCTGACCGTGTACCCGGAATATACCGGCGACGGAGAGTATTGGGAAATCTTTCCGGTACCGGACAGGTGATTCGTTTCATGCTTAAAGACCTTCGGCAGAAAGGAGAACACAATGGAACCGGAGATGATCAAGCGTTTTCTGGAAAATTATGCGCCCGGGACGGAATTGACGAAGCCGGATGAGGCACTGATGAATTTCGGACGTCAGATGCTTCCGCCGGAGATTCTGTATCTTTGGGAAAATTACGGGTTCGGCGATTATGGTAACGGCCTTCTGAAAGTAGTTGACCCGAGGGATTACATGGGCAGTTTATACACATGGCTAGGCGGACAGGACTTCAACAAGATCCCGCTTTTTGTGACGGCGTTTGGTGACATTTTCTATTACCGAAGGCTGGATGAGACGGAAAATGATATTTCCCTTTTGAACATCCATTATCGCAGGATCGATGTGTGTACGTATTCGTATCAGGAGTTCTTCGAAGGCTATATTCTGGATAAGAATGTCAGGGAGAGCGTTCTTCGGGAGAGCCTGTATAATGAGGCTTTGGGAGCTCTCGGAACGCTGCGTCACAACGAGGTGTTCTTCTTTGTTCCTGCACTGGCACTGGGCGGAGGGGAGAACATCAGGTATGTTAAAAAAGGCGATGCCAACGTACATCAGCAGCTGCTGTTTGATCTGATGCATCAGTAATTGCCATACTGTACCGATGATGGGGAGTATTGGAGGATTATTCCGGCAAATGCTGTGAAATGAGAGGATACTATGATCGGACTTGTGTTAAATGAAGGAGGATATGTCACATATCCTTACGAGGTTCTTAAGCCTGTTGAAGACTATGTGAAGACATTAAAATGGCGTGTTACCAATGTGAACTGCATGGGCGACGGAAGCGGCTATTCCTTTCCCTTTGAGGAGCAGGAGGATTCCTTTGTTGACGGCGAGACGCTTCTTTCCATGCTGCAGGAACATCCGAAGATCCAGTGGGTCTGGGGGGCATTGTCAGGATTTACAAAGGATATTCCGTGGGATGAGATCAGGAAGAATCCGATAGAAGATTTGTTCGTCAGGCAGCCGTATCTGGAAAATACTCTGCATCATTTGGAGCCCGGAGCGGTCTTCGAAATGATAGCATTTGACAGCACGGATACCTATGTATTGATTGATGATCCGGATGTGGCCGATCGGATGCTTGCGGCATTCCCTAAGGCCGGGAATCTGGAGGGTGCTGTCTTCGAGACAGAAACGTGAACAAGATGAGTCATAGTTATCGGGAGGAGCAGCGTATGCGCGGAATCCGGAAGCCTGCCGTTTGAGAAGACGAAGAAGCTGGTGCTTTACTGCCAGATCGGGTGAAAATCCCGAGAGATTGATGAGGACCTTTTGGAAGGCCGGGAATGCTACAGCCTTGAGGGCGGTTATATCGCAATTATGTTAGGCAAGAGAATTTCAGAATAATGTACGAAGGAGTTTTGTGAATGCAGGCATTAATCATTAATTGCAGTCCGGTTCGCGCAGGAGCTACTGCTGAAATAGTTAAGATGGTTTCAGAACAGTTATCACCCCGATACAGCGTTAGAAGTATTTGCATAGATGATTATACCTATACATTTTGCAGAGGCTGCAGATCATGTCACAATACGGCGAAATGTGTTATGAGTGATGCGGCGGTTATCGAAAATATAATGGATGAGTATGATGCAGCGGATATTATTGTCGCTGTTTCTCCGTCATACTGGGCAGATATTCCCGGACAGTTTAAGGCGTTTATCGACAGATGTACACCTTGGTGCAATACACACGAACCCCATGCATCTATTAAGCCTGGTAAGAAGGGATATGTTATTGCTTTGAGAACCGGTCCAAACATGCCGGAATGCGAAAGGATCGTAAGCAGCATAGAACACTTCTACGGGCATCTTGAAATAGAGTGTATGGGACATCTTGGGCTGACATCTATCGAATATAAATCGGATGTCGAACTAAGAAAACAAGAAATCATGGAATTCTGTAAGATTATTTAGTCGTATGGATTTTGGATTTGTTAAACTAAGAAAGGGATGAGAGCGCCGAAAAAGGGCGCTTCTGAACTGATAAAACGCAGAGTGTTACGGAAAGTAACAGCATTGTCACAGTTCGTTTCTTGACTGTCACGGCAGAACGGTCATACGATGGCCTCACAAACAAACACGCCGGAAGAGAACGGCAGAAAACGGAGGAAATCATTATGACATTTGGAGAGAAACTTAAGAGTGCAAGAAAAGAGGCGGGACTGTCGCAGGAGCAACTGGCCGAGAAGATGAGTGTATCAAGGTCGGCGATTGCCAAGTGGGAATCCGACAAAGGAATGCCCGACGTCAACAATCTGAAGGTGATGTCTTCACTGCTGAATGTAAGCGTGGACTATCTTCTGGATGATGACGAACAGATTAGTTTTAACGAGATCAAGGAAGCGATTACGCTTGAGAACTATGTAAAAACCGGAAAATGCAGAGACAAAAGGGATGCCGTCTGTTACGAAAAGCATGGAGACGCAGATGCAATCTACGCTTTGATAAGCAAGCGGAAAATGTCCAAGATGGAGGCAATCATCGATTTTATCGTTCAGCCGGGAATCGTTGGAGTTTTGGACAGAACCAAGGAAATTGCCGGTTTCTATCTAGTTGAAAAAGGAACTAAGCAGTATTTTGTGAAGGTGACCAACGACTTTATTACCACAAGTGAACTGCCTAATAAGGTTGAAGGGAAGAAGTTTGATATAGGCAATCACAGATACATCAAGGGATACCGGATACTGTAACAGGATGATTTGTTTTCCGGGGCAGGCCGGACAGGACATCGAGAAGGCCGGTAAGATTATATGATTTCAAACAAGCGGGGACGGCTGCGAATGATTACATTGGCGCCGTCTTCGTTTTTTAGTGACAAGAGGACTTTTTGTGTGGTACAATTACACAAATAGCCGTCGGGATAAGAGAAGACCATACGGTATAGACAAATACAAGGAATTCTACTGCTGCAAGGAGTACAGTGAGAGCGCTAAGGCAGTTTTTGGGCGAACGCTGCAGGAATTGCATCAGGAGTTTGTCAGGTGGCTGGAACGTTAGTTTCACCGGAAAAGTATTATAGTATGTAGGGCAGTTATCTTTGAATTGGGTGGACTATTGACGTATGTATTGCTCTCATATTATATAGAGATGCAACGTAAGCTTGACGAGAATGGCATCAGCGAAAAGTGACAGGGGAATGAGTATAATGAAAGAGAACGAAATTGTTTTATTTGAGACCAAGGACAAAGAAGTAAAACTCAATGTAAAAGTTGGTACGGATACTGTATGGTTAAGCAGGAACCAAATGGCAGACTTGTTTGACAGAGATGTTAAGACAATTGGCAAACATATCAATAATGCATTGAAGGAAGAATTAGATAATTCAACTGTCGCATATTTTGCGACAGTTCAAAATGAGGGCGGGAGAAATGTTGAAAGAGATATTGAATACTATAACCTTGAAATGATCATTTCCGTCGGATATCGCGTTAAGTCTCAACGTGGTATCGAATTCAGACGCTGGGCCAATAAGGTTAACGTTTTTGAAATGGTAATAATTATTACATGCCTCATGTAAGATTTTGGAATTATATTCATGGGCACAAGAGTGAGGGCTGCCAAGGGCATATTTTCTGGGAGGAATAATGGACATTAGAGATTTTTGCTATGCCGAAAGGTTTACTGATGAAAACTACGCGTTGTTTTCTGAAGAAGAATTAGCGGAAATAGAGGTACTATCTGCGGAGGAAACTAGTGGGATATGGTACAGTTATTGTGATAAGAAAGAGTTAACTCGAAGTTTGTTCGTTATCAAAATCGTTTCTCATACGTTACCGATATTGACGGTAGACTGTGGTTGGGGCGATGAGAAAGGCGAAGATGATACAAGACAATTGTTGAAAAGAACACTGCGTGAGCATTTAGATGGGAAAATCAATATATGCTATGACAGCGAAACAGCGCTCCGGGTTCCTGTATGGTTGTTCTGCAAAAGATGGTCTGACTTCTGTTACGCATATGATTATTATGTCTTATTGGATTTAGGCGAAAGAGCCCTTTTGTACTATGATGAAGACATGATGTATTTCCTTGAAAAGAGGAAAGGAATAAAGAATCTGATACTTTCGGATGTGGGAGCAAAGATAGCACTAAATGAAATTGATTCATTCGAGAAGTATATCGGACTAACCTTACCAGATGACTATAAGCATTTCATAATGGAAACGAACGGTGGGGTTTCCGTTGATAAACTGGTTTTCGGATACAATAGTGTTATTACACTTAGAGTGACAGTTTCACGTTTTAGACAGTTATTTTCGTTTGGCAATGGAAAAGATGAAAATGATGTCAGAAATATCTATGAATCTTTGGTTAAGAATCACCAGATTCCGTCTTATCTGATTCCTGTTGGAGATGATATGGAGGAAAATGTGATTTGCATAAGCCTTGAAAAAGATGATTTCGGAACCATGTATTACTGTAATCTTAACAAAAAGGACAAAGAAACAGGACTTTGCATCGCAAACAGAATAGCAGAAAGTTTTATGGGTTTTATAAGAGCATTAACGGTTGAGACGGAATAATGAGATGGGAACATAAAATCGCAATTTTCTTGCTTAAGCCGAAGGAGAAAACAGAAGAAAAATGAGTATGGATATTGAAATCGAAGACAAGGAGTGGGAAGCGCTCAGCCATGAGCAGAAGAACCACCAACTCTACCTGCGGCAGAAGGCATTGCTTGACCAGTTCCTCGAGAAGGGAGCTATCTCGCAGGAGCAACACGATAAGAGCCTTCATGATCTGACAGAGAAGATGCATGAGACACCATAGCCAGGAGGTAACGTATATATGAGCAATCTCAATGAAATCTACAAAAGTGTTCTGGAAGCAGACAGGGCAGCAATTGTGATATGCAGCCTCGAGCATACCATCATTTACATGAATCCGGCGGCAATCAAGAGATATGATAAATGGGGCGGATTGGCACTCCTTGGTAAGAGCCTTCTCGCATGCCATAACGAGGATTCGCGTGAAAAGATTGGCAAAGTGGTAGACTGGTTCCGTGCTGATACCAATCATAACATTGTCTACACTTCCCGTAATGAGAAGGAAAACAAAGATGTCTACATGGTTGCGTTACGAGATGACTTCGGAAACCTGATTGGGTATTACGAAAAACATGAGTATCGCACCAGAGAAACCATGAAGATGTATGACATGGAGTAAAAAAGAAGATTGTGACCACGTTGCGAATGCAGCATTAGGCAAGCCTTTCATTTGAGAGACTTGCCTTTTTCATTTTTCAGGGGAGGAGGTGATGGTGATGGGCAGGAACCCGCGAGTTGATATGATTTCCCGTGGCCGCATTTATTAAATATTACCCGAAAATATCCTCTCCAGCACGATTTGCGTCATTTCCTGCGCCGACTCTGCATAACCATTTCGTGCCCACTTCATAAAGACGCCGAAAAGACCATAGGCAAGGTAGTAACTTTCGTAGGTATCCGAGGTATGTTCCGTGTCGCTGTCGGTCATGATGACCTCATAAGCTGATAAGATTGCCCCTTGATGCCCCTGCCCGATGATGAGATCGTTTTTTCCTCGCAGAGAATAGCAGAAATCAAAATACCGTCTGACACGGTAGCTATCATTTATCGGATGCTCTTTGAGCCTGTGTTCCTGTTCATATTCACGCCATTTCATGATGATGTAGGCGGTGATGATCTCGTCCTTTGACTTGAAATTTCGAAAATAAGTTGCTCTTCCGATGCCGCCTTCCTCACATAATTCGTCAACGGTGACCTTTTCGATATTCTTTTTTTTCATCAGTTTGAACAGTGCTTCACCGTAGGCTGAGGTCACATATTCCGACATGGGTTATTCTTCCTTTCTTCCGGATGATACGATTTCGCCGAATAGTATCATTTTCCCGATTTTATTGACTTTGCAGTTATCGAATGATACTATAGTATCAAAGAAAGGCGATCGTGTCAAGCGCTTGAAAAAAGGGGAGGTCATCTGTATGAAAAACAAAAAACCGAAAAGCAGAATGAAAAAGATACTTATCAGCATGTGCATTGTCATTTTAGTGATTGCAGCAGGCATTTTTATTCTTTTGAAGCTGACATTTCTCAAGACCTTCCCAAAGCTCAAAGGAGAACCTGAGCCCGGCAAATGGTATGAGGTCGAGGTCGACGGCGCAAAGTCTTCCGACGGCAGCGAATGGCACGGTATCTTCCGTAAGGGTACGGAAAACAAAGTCGTTGTGTATTTCTTCGGCGGCGGCGTAAGCATCACTCCCGAAACCTCCGAGGGCGGTAAGAAATTCTTTGCGACTAATATGACGGCCCAGGACTTTGTAGCACAGGGCGGTATCGGCAGCAATGCAGAGGATAATCCGTTCAAGGAGTGGAGTTTTATCGTGATACCGTATGCGACGGGTGATTTTCACGCTGGCACGGGAACTTATGAGGGCAAAAAGACTGTATATCACACAGGATACAGCAATTACTCCGCTTTTGTGGAACAGGTCAAGCAGTATTTGGGCGAGCCGGACACTTTGCTTGTAACAGGCTTTTCCGCAGGTGGATTTGCGACTTCCCTGTTGGCTGACGATGTGATTGACCGTTTTCCAGGCGTGGAAAATGTGACGGTCTGTGTTGACAGCTCGCTCCTGCTTTATGACGGATGGCACGAAACTGCCGTGAACTTGTGGAAAACTCCGGCTCAGATCTCTGACAGACTGACTACAAATAATCTTGTCCTTGACAGCCTGACCGCACTCCACGAAAAGCGCGGCGACAGTGTGAAGATACTCTTTGACTGCTCCTACCGGGATGATACGCTGATGCAGTATCAGTCGTATATTGACAGCGGGAAGATGGATAAGACGAAAGAACTCGGCGACAACTTCCAGCGCGATCTGAAAGAAATGGTAGACGGTTTGCAGACGAACATCCCCGGTGTTGGCATTTATATCTGGCGCCACGGCGAAGACGCAAATACCCATAATACCCAGCATACGATCATTTCTTCGAATGCCTTTGATAAGCTTGGGAATGAACGAAGTGTCGGTGAGTGGATATATGATGCTGTGAATGGGGATGTGAAGACCTACGGGCTGGACCTGCTTGATTAATCATTTGGCGGTGAACCATATATTCCCCTGTGTTTTTCTGATGGATAGGGAATATCGGAAAGGAGAAACCCGAAATTATTCTTGTTTTGCGTGGTATGTTTCACGAAGCAGCGCTGCAATGCCGGAGGCTGCAAATAAGGCGAGGCCGGCTATGGCATAAGCCTTTGACCAAATGCTGTTCGTTCCGTAGATTTGGACGACTCCCGTAAAAAGGGAACCGACGGTCCATACGGCAATTCCGTCCTGCCACAGCTTTCCCGCGAATCCGTTAAAGGCGGGAATCCGCCTGCAGAACGGCAGAAGAAGCGCCGGCAAAGCACCGAACACAAGCGGAACGGCAAAAGCATAAATCATATAGTAAGAGTATACGCCAAAGCTGAAATGCTCATAGACGGCGCCGAATACGGCTACCGCAAGGGCAATCAGAACATAATTCCTTGCAGCTCTGAAATAGCGGAGCTGCAACGTTTCCCGGGATTTGTCCCCGGAGAAATCATTCCTTTCGATATCCGATGCATACAATGTCACTCACGCTCCTTTCCGATGTGTTTCGGCCGTTTGTGGTGGGGTGGTTGATGACCTCTCCCATAAAGACCATGGTGGATGATCCGCCGCCGTCGAGATTATAAGCGGTCTGCGCGCCGAGCGTCTGCAGAAACTGTGCCAGTTCATACAGGGTGAGGCCGTCGTTATCGCTGGTCCGCCCGTCACTGACAACAAAAAGATAATGGTTTTCACCAAGCTGCGTAACAGCAGTGCGGGGATTGGATGCCTTCGCTTTTCCGACTTCCTGACTTGCCGATACGGTAGTCTCGCCGTCTTTCAGTAATCCGGGACCGAAGGACCAAACCTGCACGGCACCGTCTTTGAGCAGATTTTCGGCGGAAACAGAAGACTCCTTAACGACCTCCATTTTGCCGCTTTGGTATAATACGAGGTCTTCATTTTTCACGGAAACATTCCGATAGAGGATGCCGTTCCGAATGACATAGCCGCCGGTTCGGGAACCGTAAAAGTCCCCGTTAACGGCCAGGATCGCATCGACACGGTCCGCTGTTTCGGACACGGTTTCCTTTACGTTTCGTCCGTACGTGTCCTTGGCAAATGCCGAAAACAGGTACTCCGGAGACGACACCGTTACATCGGCAACATAAACGTCGGTATCGTTCACACGGTATTGCGTAATCACGACGGAGATGTTTTCGTCCCGATAAGAGCGGTCCGTAACAACCGGGTCGTCCGTGTTCGAAACCGCTTCTGCAATTTCGCTTTCGTCCTCCCCGCTTTTCGATATCGAAAGCCCTGCAGACGGGACGTCCGCTTTTCCGTAATTCCGCGGGATGACGAACACGTCAAGAAGCGCATATCCCGTGAAAAATGTGATCAAAACGCCCGAAATGATTCCGTGACGGCAGCGTTTCATAAAGGATTTCATGTCATGTCTTCTCCTATAAAGTCTCTTTCACAACCGGTCTTCCGCAGACAACGGTAAGGTTCCCGTTGCGTGTTCTGATTTCATCCATGAACTGCTTGGTTTCGTGAGAATCACGAAGCTGAATCTTATAGCTGAGCTCGTACAGAGTTCCCATATTGGTCGTCTTGACCCGCTCGAGTTCGGCGCTCTTCGTATACTTCCGAAACAAATCGTCAAACAACTCTTCGTAATCCAGATTTTCCGGAATCGTGATTTTGAGTTCCCGCTCCGCAGCGGAACCCGCGCCGAAACCGACTAGCGTCAACAGCAGCATGTAAGCAGCAATGATAAGGAAGAAGACGGCCGCAAGAATCACATACCCCATTCCGGTCGCTAAACCGATGGCGGTGGCGAGAAATACCAGCCCGATCTCTCTCGCGGTTCCGGCGACGCTTCGGAAGCGAATCAGCCCGAAGGCACCGGCCACGGCTACACCTGCGCCGATGTTTCCGTTCACCAGCATGATGATGAGCTGTACCATCGCGGGAAGAATGGCGAGTGTAAGAAGAAAACTGCGTGAGCTTTTGGAACGGAACATGCCGATCAGAGCCGTCCCGAGCCCGAGTACCAGAGACACTGCCGTGCAGATGAAAAATGAAGACACCGTAATTTCGAATCCGTTGAAAATGGTATTAAGCACTGAGAATGACCTCCTTCTTGAAAGTGTCGGGTTTGCTTTGCAATATGTATTTCTGATAGTAAGCACCGTATTTTGAGAATGTGGTTGGGAAGATTCCCTGCCAGGAGAGAAGACCGGCAAGCCACATCGGCGCGACTCCCGGAATCTTGATTTCCATCAGAATCAGGTCATCGGGAAGCAGAGGGTAGCCGCCCCGGGAGGAACGCAAATCGAGGCTGTCGCTGCGGCCGCACAAAGCGGTGTCGAAAGTGATGCGCAACTCGCTGTCGGTTTGGGATGCCCAGGCCTCGCGCTCATACCCGATGAACGCCTTCGGAACCGGGCGGTAATACTTCAGAAACCATTCGATTTCCCGGCCGATCTGACTGTTTTCATGCCGCTGCCCGTTAAGGAACCGGACGGCCTCCTGTAACGGCTCCGTGATACGCCGCTTATAGACGACTCCGTCATACTTTTTCTTCAATTCCACGAACACCGTGTCCTGGTTGCCGGGCACGCCGTAGCTGCGAAGCCGCAGCTTTTCTTTGTAAACCGGTTTCTCCAGGGATGAGCGGATCAGTTCGTAGTCTTCCGTGTCATAATAGATGTTTCGGATGGAATAACGGGGATGTTCATCCGGACGCATATACGGGGACATGACAAGTTTTACCGCCCGGTACTGTTCTTTGGTGATCAGATATTTCTTTTCATATCGGTTGAAACAGCTCTGTATTTTACACATGGAGTGCCTCCTTCGTTTCGGGATGCGTGTGTTTCGTTTTGGCTTTTACGATTGTAATGATACTTCCGAAAGATCGGGAAATCTCCGAGAAAAAGGTGCGAAATTTACGAAAAACACACGAAATCATTCGTATGAATTGCGGCAGTTTTCGAGAGGGAAACCCATTGTCAGATTCCGTTTTCGCCGCTATAATGAAAGAAAAAACGGAGGAGACATCCGGTATGGCAGATGAGGCAAAACGAATCTATATTGCGGACGATGATGACAACATTCGTCAGGTTGTCAGAACCTTTCTCGCGAATGACGGTTACGAGACGGAAGATTTCCCGACCGGAGACCTGTTGCTTGAGCGGTTTTTGCAGAAACCATGCGATCTGGTCATTCTTGATGTGATGATGCCCGGTTCTGACGGGTTTGCAATATGCACGGAGTTACGAAAGACAAGCACGGTCCCGATCATCATGCTTACCGCGCGGGATTCGGAAAATGACTACGCGATGGGTCTCGGTCTCGGAAGCGATGATTATATTACGAAGCCTTTTTCCGCCATGGCGCTTCTGATGCGGGTTCGCGCTATCTTCCGGCGAATCGATTTCGAAAGCCAGAAGCACGGGACGGAATCTTCGGTTGAAATTGCGGTGGGAAGACTTCGGCTGGATGAGCAGCGGCGCCGCATTCTGAAGGACGGGAACCCGCTTTCCCTGACACCGACAGAGTACGAAGTCCTGAAATACCTGATGCTTCATGCCGATCGGGCCGTTTCGAGGGAAGAACTGCTGAATACGGTCTGGGGATTCGAGAGTGTTGTGGAGACAAGAGCAACCGATGACACGGTTCGGCGTCTTCGGCAGAAGCTCGGAGAATGCGGGGCAAATATCACCGCGGTTTGGGGCTTCGGATTCCGCCTGGAGGAAGTAAAATGAAGAAGAAATGGCATATCAAAACGCGACTGTTAGTGACCATGACCGGGCTTACCTGCCTGATTCTTGTTGTTGTGGCGATTGCCTTTAATCTTTCCGTGAAAGGATACATCCGCGCGCGTGTATCCTCGCAGCTTGATCTGGTGTCGCGAAGCGCCACGGAAATCAGAAGGGAAGAGCGCGGTCCCCGGATGAACCCGGATCCGTTCAATGAGCATCCGGATAAGATTACCGGAACGCGGGGAAATGCGGTCATTCTGGATGAAAAAGGAAACCTCGAGTTCAATCTTCACGGAGACAACAAGATTGCGGCGGAGCTTGCGGAGTGGTATCAGGGGCTGAATCAGGCCGAGGACATTTCGAATAAAACGGCCGCTTTAAGCAGCGGCACATTTGCCGTTTCCACGATAGCCGACCCCGCAGAAAGCGGAAGAACCATCCTGGTTTATGTGGATGTCACCTCCATCATGGCATTTGCGAAAAGAATCAACCTCGTTCTGCTGATTGTCATCGCGGTGGCCGTTCTTTTATCGGTTGTCCTGAGCGGAGCGCTTGCGAAAACGCTTGCGGAACCCGTGCAGCGCCTGTCGGATTTTGCATCGGAAATCGGAAGGGGAAATCTTTCACCGAAGGAACTTGCCTTCCGGGACCGGGAATTTGATGAGCTCGGAAATACCATGAACCGGATGGCAGCCGAACTCCGGGAAGCGAAGCAGAAGCAGGAGACGTTCTTCCAGAATGTGTCTCATGAGCTGCGGACGCCTCTCACTTCGATAAGAGGCAATGCGGAGGGTATCGTTTACGGCGTCATGGAGCCGAAGAGCGCCGGCGCGGTCATTTTGTCGGAATCCGACAAGCTTGCCGGCATGGTGGAGGATATCCTTTATCTGTCCCGAATGGGCAAAGGCAGACCGGAAGGAGCTTTGGAGCAGATTGATCTGCGGGATGTTCTTTCCCTGTGCGTATCCGAACAGCGCGCGGAAGCGGAGAAACGGAACCTCACATTTTCCTTCGATTTTGACGACGAGCCGGTTCCGGCGGCGATCCGGGAACAGGATGCGGAGCGGTTGTGCGGTAATCTGATTTCCAACGCGGTGCGCTACGCGAAGCGGGAAATCCGCCTTTTCTGTCGGAAACAGGACGGCGGCATTACAATCCGCGTGAGCGACGACGGGGCGGGAATCGCGGAGGAGGATCTTCCGTATGTGTTTGAGCGGTTCTACAAAGGAAACGACGGCCAGCACGGAATCGGGCTCGCCATCGCGAAGTCCGTGACGGAAAGCTATCACGGGAAGATTCACGCATACAACGATAACGGGGCGGTTTTTGAAGCGGCCTTCCCGCAGTAGGGACTGATGATATTTCGGGAGCGCCGATATTCGTCGGCGCTCTTTTCGTATGAATTTCGTATTTTCTGCCTGAGCTTTTCGGGGATTCCGACCGCGGAAAATGATACAATGACGCCGGAAACAGAGAAACGGAGGTTCCCAAAATGAAACAGAATAAAAAACAGAGATACAGTATTTTTCTTGTTGTAATCATGATTCTTGCCATGCTTCTTGCGGCATGCAGGACAAGTAATGAAGAACAGACGGAAGACGTCGTTCCGAAGACGGCTTCGGTCGGGTCCGGCAACAATTCCGGCACATCCGGCATGGTTGCTGTCGACGGAGGAGAGTCCGGAGACATGTTCGCGGCAGCATTCTCCGAGAGGGATCTCACAAACGGGTATGACGCGGAGGGAGCGGTCAGCATCGTTTTGTCCGGCTCGTCCATAGAGGCGTCGGCCTCCTCGGTGAAGGTGAGCGGAAGCAACGCAACCATCACGGAAGCAGGAACCTATATCCTTTCCGGAACGCTTACCGACGGCACCGTCTATGTGGATGCCGATAAGGAGGATAAGGTGCAGATTGTGTTAAGCGGAGCGGACATCACCTCTTCCGATTTCGCGGCAATATACGTCCTGCAGGCCGATAAGGTGTTCCTTACCCTTGCGGACGGAACCGTGAACAGACTGAAAAACGGGGGCACGTTCCGGGACGAGGATGAGAACAATGTGGATGCCGTCGTATTTTCCAAAGACAATCTCACCCTGAACGGAACCGGAAAACTGATCATCACGTCTCCCGCGCAGAACGGAATTGCGGGGAAGGATGAGGTGACGATTACGTCCGGAACCTATGAAATCACTGCCGGAAATCATGCCGTTCAGGCGAAGGACAGTCTGGCGATTGCAGACGGAGATTTCATCGTCACTTCCGGTCAGGACGGATTCCATTGCGAAAACGATGAAGACAACACGCTCGGAAACATCTATATCGCAGGCGGAAGCTTTACGATTCAGGCAAAGGACGATGCCGTGCATGCCAACGCCATGCTGCAGATTGACGGCGGAAGCATAAACATCACGGCAGCCGAAGGGCTTGAGGCGACCTACGTCCGCATAAACGGCGGAGAGATTGCGATTCAGGCATCGGATGACGGCGTGAATGCCGCAAGAAAGTCCACGGCCTATACGCCGACGTTTGAAATGAATGACGGATATCTGAAAGTCGTCATGGGCCCCGGAGACACGGACGGCATTGACGCGAACGGAAACATCGTCATAAACGGCGGAACGATTGACGTGACCGGCAATTCGACCTTCGATTATGACGGAACCGCACAGCTTAACGGAGGAACCGTCATCTGCAACGGACAACAGGTCAGCACCCTTCCCAATCAGATGATGGGCGGCGGACGCGGCGGCAACTTCGGCGGCGGAGGCTTCGGAGGAAACGGAGGCGAAAACAATCCCGGATACGGCGGACGGGGAAATGAAGGAAATCCCGGGTTTGGCGGAAAGGAAGGAAGAGGCAACCCCGGCGAGGGCAGAAGAAAATAAGCATGAAAAAGGCGCTGCGAACGAATCGCAGCGCCTTCTTGGTATCCGGATTGTTTATTTGTAAGTGGAAACGTTCTTCTTCACGAGATCTTCGAGTGCGGCCTCGGACTGCGTGGATCCTGCAATGATGAGGAAGGAGCCGTGGCTGTTTACCTTGCGGGCATAGATACCCATGTAAATCGTTATGCCGTTCGCGGACATCTTGATCGGAAGGTATTTATATTCCTTGCCGGCAATCTTCGGATAATGGACTTCGTTGACGGTGATGTTGACGCCTTTGCTGACACCGGCAGCCTGAAGGAATACCTGCTTCATCTGTTCCATGCCTGAATCAACGTCGGGGTCATTGAAAGCGGCAAAGCCGAACATAGCCGCCTCTGTGCCTGAGGTCTTCATATATAACTCTTCATGAGCGTTATCGGCCGCTGCGTTTTTGTATGATTTAAACCCCTCCGGAACCCGGATGCGGACATCTGCCCACTTGTTCAGATACACACCGCTCTCCGTCGTGCCGGGATCAAATTTGCGGGCTCTTGCGAAGATGATAAATGTTACGACGACTGCAACAATAACGACAAGAATGATGGCCCAGATCATCCCGTTGCCGCGATTCTTTCTGCTTCTGTTCATAATTTCCTCCACTGTCGGTTTTGCTGAAGAAAGACGTAAAGAACTGCTTTCCAACAACTGATTTTATGATACGAAATCACGGGGGTAATGTCAAGTGTCTCGCCGTAAAACTATCCTTGATACTTACAGGGTTTATATGGTATAATGAACTGAATATGGGGGTATGTTTCCAAAAGGGAAGTGCCGCCCCGGAAGGAGAGCATATGGGCAGGAGCAGCATCGGCAATGCGGAATTCGAGCGGCTTGTATCGCGGACCGGAAACCGATCGTTTCTCGGGCGGCCGTATACCGGGCGCAAAGAGGATATGACCTGTGCCGAATGCGTATATGCTGCCGGTGTCAATGACCGTGCAAACGGAATGGCGTCCGGGACCGTTTCGGGAGGAACCCCTCTGATCGTCCCCATGGCATTTGCCAGAGCGGTATCGGAGCTTTATGCAAGAGGACGAAAGCCGGTTTCGTTCGGGCTTTTATTGGCGGCGCCGAAGGATGCGCCCGAGGATGCGCTCCGGGAATTCATGAAGGCATACTACCGGCTAGGCGAGCTCAATGATGCCGAGATTATCCGTGAGGAGCGGACGGATTACATGGTAAGGATAACGGCTTACGGAGAGCCTTACGAAGGGTTTTCGGAGCCGGAAGCAGCAACCGGAGACATCGCGGTTGTCATGTGCGGGCAGGCCGGCGCGGAGGAAACGGTGCTTCTTGCCGAGGAGCACGGGGAACTGCTTCATAAAAAGCTGCCGTCGCATTTTCTGGCGGAGATTCCGGAGCTTTTGCAGCCGAAGACGGCGGAGACAGTCTGCCGGATCGGATTTGAGAACGGCGCACTGTATCAATGTGCCTGCGGAGACGGCGGCGTGTACGCCGGGCTTTACCGAATGGGAGAACGGATTCGGACGGGAATGAAAATCAGTCTTCCGGAGATACCGATTTCACAACTGACCATCGAGGTTTGCGAGATTTTGGATATTGATCCGTACCAGATCGGCTCGGGAGGATGCGTGCTGATGGCAGCAGCCGACGGCGAACGGCTGGCGGATGCGCTTACGGCTGCCGGGTTTGAAGCGGCGGTCATCGGAAGCCTTTGGGAAGGCAAGGCAAAAGAACTTCATAACGGCGGGGAAGTCCGGTATCTGGAGCCCTACCGGGGAATACATTTTTAGGAGGATATTGAGATGAGTCTCGATATGAGAATTCTGGAAAGTCTTGACAAGAATGCAAAACTGACGGCAGCAGAACTGGCCGTCATGCTCGGAGAGAGCGAGGATGCCGTGAAGGCGGAGATCCGCAGAATGGAAGAGGAACTGATCATCTGCGGTTACCCGACCCTGATTGACTGGGATAAGACCGAAAAGCACTGCGTTACGGCTATGATCGAGGTAAAGGTTACCCCGCAGCGCGGCAAAGGCTTTGATGAGATCGCGGAGAGGATTTATCAGTTTGAAGAGGTAGAGGCCGTATATCTGATGAGCGGCGGCTTCGACCTTTGCGTGATGCTTAAGGGAACAAGCCTTAAAAGTATTGCGGAATTCGTTTCCGGAAAGCTTGCCCCGATGGAATCCGTTCTTTCGACGGCAACGCATTTCGTCTTGAAGAAATACAAAGAGCACGGGCTTCCGCTTGTGACCCGTACCGAAGATGAAAGGATGTTAATCACACCGTGAGAAACCCGTTAAATCCTGCCGTTGTCGGCATCAAGCCGTCCGGCATTCGTAAGTTTTTCGATATTGTCCATGACATGAAGGATGCTATCTCCCTCGGTGTCGGCGAGCCCGATTTCGCTACGCCGTACCATATCCGCGAGGAGGGCATTTATTCGCTCGAGAAAGCAAGGACGCACTATACCGGAAACGCCGGTCTGCCGGAGCTTCGCAAGGAGATTACGAACTTCCTGAACCGCCGTTACGGCCTTTCGTATGACCCGATGAAGGAAACCATCGTAACGGTCGGCGGCAGCGAGGCAATCGACCTGGCCATCCGTGCCATGGTCTGCCCGGGCGACGAGGTCATCATTCCGCAGCCCTGCTACGTTTCCTATGAGCCGTGTGTCATTCTGACGCAGGGAGTTCCGGTTACCGTCTGTCTGAAGGAAGAGGACGAATTCCGTCTGACAGGAAAGGACCTTCGTGCCGCGATTACGGACAAGACCAAGCTTTTGGTGCTTCCTTTCCCGAACAATCCGACCGGAGCCGTCATGACTGAGGCGGACCTTAAGGAGATAGCCGAAATCTGCGTGGAGAAGGATATTGTCGTTCTCTCCGACGAAATATACAGTGAGCTGACCTACGGAATGAAGCACGTTTCCATCGCTTCCTTCCCCGGCATGCGCGAGCGAACCATTGTCATCAACGGGTTCTCAAAGGGACACGCCATGACCGGATGGAGACTCGGCTACGCGTGCGGACCGGAGGAAATCATCCGTCAGATGACGAAGATTCACCAGTTTGCCATCATGTGCGCGCCGACGATGAGCCAATATGCCGCCATCGAGGCACTCAGAAACGGCGATGAGGACGTGGCGATGATGCGCGATTCCTACGATAAGCGCCGTCGGTTCGTGGTGCATGAGCTGCGTGACATGGGACTTCCCTGCTTTGAGCCTTACGGGGCATTTTACGTATTCCCGTGCATCCGTGAGTTCGGAATGAAGAGCGAGGAGTTCGCGACGAAGCTCCTTATGGAACAGAAGGTTGCCATCGTGCCGGGAACCGCTTTCGGCGACTGCGGCGAAGGCTTCCTGCGGATTTCTTACGCATATTCATTGGAAAATCTGAAGAAAGCGCTCGGGCGGCTTCGGATCTTTACGGAGCAGCACAGAAAACATGATTAACGTTGTATTGCATGAGCCGGAGATTCCCCAAAATACCGGCAATATAGGCCGCACCTGCGTTGCTGCGGGCGCAAGGCTTCACTTGATCCGGCCGCTCGGATTCTCGCTTGACGAGAAGCATCTGAAAAGAGCCGGAATGGATTACTGGAAGGATCTTTCGGTACAGGTCTATGACAGTTATGAGGATTTTCTTCGGGCCAACCCGAATGCGAAAATCTTCTATTCGACGACGAAAGCCAAGCACTTGTATACCGAAGTTTCCTATCCCGAGGACTGCTTCCTCATGTTCGGCAAGGAAAGCGCCGGCATCCCGGAGGAGATTCTTAAGGAGCATAAGGATACGTGCGTGCGGATTCCCATGCTCGGAGAAACAAGATCGTTAAACCTTTCAAACGCTGCTGCCATCGTCATCTACGAGGCGCTGCGACAGCACGGATTTGCCGGATTGACGACAGAGGGGGAACTTCATATTCACCCCTGGAGTTATTATGAATGACAGAGCAATTAAAGTATTAGAGTTTGACAAGATCCGCGAAATGCTTGTTCATTTTGCGGGATCTGATTTGGGACGCAGACGCTGTGCGGCCCTGGTGCCCTCGGATACGCGGGAACAGGCGGAAGCATGGCAGCAGGAGACCGAGGATGCCCTGACAAGAACCTATTCGAAGGGTTCCCTTTCGTTCAGCGGCATTCCGGATATCGGTGATTCCCTGCTTCGCCTCGAGAGAGGCGGTTGTCTGCAGATTCCCGAACTTTTGCGCATCGGCTCGTTACTTACGGCAGTTGCCAGAGCAAAAGCGTACGGCTGCCCCGGAGACCGCGGCGAAGACGTGCCGGAGGACTCCCTCTCGGAGCGCTTTGACCTGCTGCAGGAGCTTCGGAGCGAGAAGCTGGAAATCAGCCGCTGCATCCTTTCCGAAGAGGAAATTGCGGACGATGCAAGCGCGGGCCTTAAGAGTGTTCGCCGTAAGATGAAGGCGACCAACGACAAGATTCATGAGAGACTCGGCTCCATCCTTTCCGCCGCCTCGCAGGCAGGAATGATCCAGGACGCTCTCATTACGATGCGGGACGGCAGGTATTGCCTTCCGTATAAGAGCGAGTACAAAAACCAGGTTGCCGGCATGGTTCACGACCAGTCCGCATCGGGCTCCACGTCTTTCATCGAGCCGATGGAAATCGTGAAGCTGAACAACGAATTGCGTGAACTGGAGATTGCCGAGGCGGAAGAAATTCAGAAGGTTCTTGCTGCGTTAAGCGAAATGCTTGCGCCGTATGCCGGGGATCTCCGCTATGACCGCGAGGTTATGACGGAACTTGATTTCATCTTCGCCAGAGCGTATCTGGCAAAGGAGATGAAGGCTGTCCGTCCCGAGTTCTCGGACGACCGTTCCGTTAAGATCGTGGCAGGCCGTCATCCTTTGATTGACCCGAAGAAGGTTGTCCCGATTGATATTTCGTTCGGACAGTCCTACTCGATGGTAGTCATCACGGGTCCGAATACCGGCGGTAAGACCGTTTCGTTAAAGACGGTCGGACTGTTCACGCTGATGGGCCAGGCAGGCCTTCACGTACCGGCAAAGCACGGCACTGTACTTGGCATTTTCCCGGAGGTTTTTGCGGATATCGGAGATGAGCAGAGCATTGAACAGTCTCTGTCCACATTTTCCTCGCATATGACCAACACGGTTAAGATTCTCGAGCAGGCAGAGGAGGATTCGCTTGTCCTGTTCGATGAGCTCGGCGCGGGTACCGACCCGACGGAAGGTGCCGCACTTGCGATGGCAATCTTGAGCAGGCTGCACCGTTTCGACATCCGGACGATGGCGACAACGCACTATGCGGAGCTGAAGGTTTTCGCCATGACGACGGAGGGTGTCATCAACGCCTGCTGCGAATTCGACGTGGAATCGCTCCGCCCGACGTACCGGCTTTTGATGGGAATCCCCGGAAAGAGCAACGCATTTGCCATCTCTAAACGGCTCGGCCTTCCCGACGAAATCATCGCGGAAGCGGATTCCTACATCGGCATCCGGGACAAGAGCTTTGAGGATATGATTGCGGGACTCGAGGAGACCAGGCTGAAGCTCGAGGAAGAGCTGAGTCAGGCCAAGGCGGACCGCAGAGAGACCGCGCTTCAAAGAAGCGAGTGGGAGAAGAAGAACAAAGCCATCGAGGAGCGCAAGGACCGCATCATCGCCGACGCGAAAGCCGAGGCGGGGCGTGTGCTGCAGGATGCAAAGGACTTCGCGGACGAGACAATCCGCCGCATCAACAAACTCGGCACATCCGGCGCAAACATGGCAGCACTTGAGGACGAACGCCGCAAAACCCGCGAGAAGTTAAATGCGACGGTTCCGGCGAACGAGCTGAAGAAGGAGCAGAAGAAGGGCGAACACAAGGCCGAGGAATTCCGAATCGGCGACCCGGTGCTCGTTTTGAGCATGAACGTGAAGGGCACCATTCATACGCTCCCGAACGCCAAGGGCGACTGCTTCGTGACGATGGGAATCATGACGACCAAGGTCAACATCCGGGATCTCGCGATTCTGGAGGCTCCGAAAGAGGAAAATGTCAAGAAGGTCTTCACGGCAACCGGAATCGGCAACAAAGCGATGACGATAAGCCCTGAGCTGAATCTCGTAGGCAAGAGGACGGACGAGGCCGTGGCGGAGCTTGACAAATATCTGGACGATGCCTACCTTGCACACATTAACAAAGTAACGATCATACACGGACGCGGAACGGGAGCCGTTCGGCAGGCCGTGCATCAACATTGCAAACGGACGAAATATGTCAAGTCCTATACCATTTCCCCCGATTACGGGTCGACCGAAGTGGAGTTTAAGGACTGATCAAAAGGAGGAGAAAAGCATGGCGGAAAAGCAAAAGATTCTGATTGTGGATGACGACAACAATATTGCGGAGCTGATTGCTCTTTATCTGACAAAGGAGTGCTTCGAGACCAAAATCGTCGGAGACGGCGAGGAGGCAGTGCGCCAGTTCGCGGAGTTTGAACCGAATCTGGTGCTTCTCGATCTGATGCTTCCGGGCATTGACGGTTACGAGGTATGCCGTTCCATCCGGAAGACGAGTGACACGCCGATCATCATGCTTTCCGCTAAGGGCGAAATCTTCGACAAGGTGCTCGGACTTGAGCTCGGCGCGGACGATTACATGATGAAGCCGTTCGATTCGAAGGAACTGGTTGCGCGTGTTAAGGCCGTGCTTCGCCGCATGCGTCAGGACAATCCGCCGACGGAGCCTCTTCACGAGCAGCATTCCGGCCCGGTGGTCAGCAGTGAGCAGGGCGACTATGTTTCCTATACCGACCTGATCATCAACCAGACCAACTACGCCGTGACCTATATGGGAAGAAAACTGGAGATGCCGCCGAAGGAATTCGAGCTTCTCTATTATCTGGCTTCCCACCCGAACCAGGTATTTACCAGAGAGCAGCTTTTGGATCGCATCTGGGGCTATGAATATGTCGGTGATACCCGTACCGTCGACGTGCACATTAAGCGCCTTCGTGAGAAGCTAAAAGACCACGAGGAGTGGCGCATCGGCACGGTTTGGGGCATCGGCTACAAGTTCGAACTGAGAAATGCACTGTAACACGATTTACGGGAGTAAACCATGAAGCATAAGGTCTGGCATAAATATGCCATTGTCTATCTGGTAGCGGCGGCGCTGATTCTGATTGCAACCAATCTGATCGCCAGACCGTTCTATCAAAGCGACAACATGAAAAGACATAAGGCCCGCATATACAAGGAGTGTGTTGTCATTTCCGACGAATACATTTCCGAGTATAAGCTGCCCGGTTTCACGCTGGAGACATTCCTTCTCCAGATGAAAGCCGTGCGGATGATGCTCGACGCGGACATCTGGGTTGTGGGAGCCGACGGACGAATGATCGCCGCAACGGGCGAGAATCTGCAGACGACGCCGATCAACCTGAATGAGAAGGCACCGGGACTTTTGGACAACACCTATTCGGAGAATGTCTTCGTAGAGGGGTTGACAAAGGAGAAAGTTCTCTGCGCCGTTGAGCCGGTTAAGGAAGGTTACAACATTAAAGGCTTCATCGTCATTGCGGAGCCGATGTCACGTACGACCGACGAGACCGACAATTTCATCATCCGCATGAACATCATATCGGGAACCTGCCTCCTGATTCTACTCCTCGTATTTTTCCAGTTCGCGGTGTACCATACGAAAAACCTGCAGAACATCAACAAAACAATCATTGCCTATACGGACGGTGATTTCACGGCGGAAGCCGGTGTTCGCGGGCACGACGAATACCGTGACGTGGCGCTTTCCGCACACATGCTTGCGGAGCAGCATGCGAACCTCGTGGATTACCAGAAGAACTTCGTGGCAAATATCAGCCATGACTTCCGTTCTCCGCTGACCTCGATTAAGGGCTATGCCGAGGCCATGAAGGACGGCACAATTCCGTATGAGATTCAGGGCAAATACCTGAACATCATCCTGTTCGAGACGGAACGCCTTTCCAACCTGACGAACGACCTGCTCGATCTGAGCAACTTCGAAAACAAGGGCGTACGGCTTATCTGGGAGCGGTTCGACATCGTAAAGATGCTGAAGCAGTCCTCCGCGACATTTGAAGGAAAATGTTCCCAGAAGAACATGAAGATCCGCCTCGTATTTCCCGAAAACGAGTTATACGCCTATGCGGATAAAGGTAAGATTCAGCAGGTTGTCCACAACCTGATCGATAACGCAATCAAGTTCAGCAAACCCGACAGCGTCGTGACGGTTGTCGTAGCGGAGAAACGTGACAAGGTACTCGTTTCCGTGAAGGACACCGGAATCGGAATTCCGAAGGACGCCATCGGTAAGATTTGGGAACGGTTCTACAAAACCGACCTGTCCCGCGGTAAAGACAAGCGCGGAACCGGTCTCGGACTTTCCATTACCAAGCAGATTATTGCCGCACATAACGAGAATATCAAGGTTATCAGTACCGAGGGCGAAGGTACCGAATTCGTCTTCAGTCTGCAGAGAGCGGATAGTTAGGAGTGGTTATGAAACAAACAAATGATACAAAGGACGAGAACGCCAAAAAGGCTGCCGAAACAGGCGAGAATTACGGCTTCATCAAAGAAGAGCGTGTTCCTCTCGGCAAATGGCAGAAGCGTCGGAAATACCTGCGAAACGCACTGATTGTCATGGCGGTTGCCGCGCTGTTCGGTGTCATCGCGAGATGCTCCTACGGAATCTCCGACTATGTCATCAGACATTTCTTCACGGACGATCCGAAGGAACCGGTAACCCTTCGACCGAGCCCGTCCGTTAAAGTCAATCCCGGCGGAGAAGTCATCCCGGACATCGACCTGAAAGCGCTTGAAAGCTATGAAAAGATTGTGCAGGGAGTGCAGGACGCTGTCGAGTCGCTTGACCCGTGCATGGCACGCATCAGCTACGTATCGCGGATTAAGGACCCTGTGTTCGCCGATGTGACCGAAAGCGTCGTTGACACGAGCGGTGTCATCATCGCGGAGAACGGGGAGGCTTACCTGATTCTTGCCCAGTATGACGTTTATAATGAGACCCGGCATGACAACATCATGGTCACATTTTACGGAGGCAAGAAGGCAGAAGCCAAGGTGTTCCGCAAGGCGCCCGAGGAAGGGCTTGTGCTCTTTGCCGTGAAGCATAAAGACTTTTCCGCCGCAGATAAGAACCTCATTCGCACGGTGCCTTTCGGCAGATCCTCCGAGCTCACCCTCGGGTCTGCGATCATCGCGATCGGGTTCCCTAACGGGCATTCGCCTTCTGTGAACATGGGCATGGTTTCGAGCCGGGCCGAGAAGGTTTATGTGCCCGACAATGCGCTTGAAATCATTGACACCAATATGTTCGGCGGACGCGGAGAGAGCGGCATTTTGGTGAACTCTTCCGGCAAATTCGTGGGATTTATCACGAACCGTTATCATAACGGCGGCCAGAGCATCCAGGCGCTTAGCATTGATAAGTTCGAGGAGTTGCTCCGGCTTTTGGCAAATGACATGGCTTATCCCAGATTCGGTGCCGTATTCCGCGACATCAATGACGAAGTGCTTTCGCAGATGTCCCTGCAGAACGGCATCATCATCGATGAAATCATGGAAGGAAGCCCGGCGGCGCAGCAGGGATTTCGAAAGGGAGACATCATCGTGAAACTGGACGGCAATCCGGTAACCGCAGTGGAGGAATTTTTCGCGATTTACTCGCGTTATACCCGCGATGAGGAAGTGGAAGCAACGTTCTACCGAAACGGCAAGGAAATGAAGAAAAAATGGACAGTCAGCCTGACTTATTAGAAAGAGGTACATATGCGTTATATCAAAGAACTGCGTGAAGGCGAAATGGTGACGGAGGTTTATCTGGTCAAGCAGTGCCAGATTCTGAAGGCCAAGACAGGAAAGAATTACATGTCGCTGACGCTGCAGGACAGGTCGGGCTCGCTCGACGCGAAGGCGTGGGATCTCGGGCCTGCCATTGCCAATGTGGATCCGCTTGATTTCGTGAAGGTGGAAGGACAGGTGACGAGCTTCCAGAATGCGCTGCAGTTAAATGTGCGGCGGCTTCGGAAGGCCGATGAGGGCGAATACGACCAGGCGGATTACATCCCGACGACCGACAAAGACCGCAAGGAGATGTTTACGGAGCTTAAAGGGTACATTGACTCCGTGAAGGAGCCGCACCTGAAGACACTGCTTATGAACGTCTTTAATGATAACGATATCGTGACCCGCTTCATGAATCATTCGGCTGCAAAGGCAATTCACCATGCCTTTGTCGGAGGCCTTTTGGAGCACACGCTTTCGGTGACGAAGATGTGCGCCTACCTTGCCGACAGTTATCCGATTCTGAACCGAGACCTTCTGCTTACGGCGGCGATATTCCACGACATCGGCAAGCTTTCCGAGATTTCTTCCTTCCCGGAAAATGATTACACCGACGACGGGAACCTGCTCGGGCATATCTTCCTCGGAGCCGAATTTGTCGGAAAGAAGATGGAAGAGATTCCTCATTTTCCTGCGGGACTGGCCTCAGAGCTTCGCCACTGCATCCTGGCGCACCACGGCGAGCTGACCTTCGGATCGCCGAAGAAGCCCGCAATTGCCGAGGCACTTGCGTTGAGCATGGCCGACAATCTGGATGCCAAAATGGAGTGCCTGAAGGAGCTTTTCGCAGGCAATGACACGGAGGGCGTCTGGCTCGGATACCAGAAGCTTTTTGAAAGCAACATTCGTATTACTTCGAAACAATAACAGGAGAAATGCCGCCGTCATGGCGGCATTTTCGAAAAGAACAGCATGTTTGTAAAGAATCAGCTTACGGAACTGAAAATCGAAGACATTACCGACACCGGAGAAGGAATCGGGCACATTGACGGATTCACGGTCTTCGTGTCCCGCGCTGTTCCCGGGGATACCGTGCGCGCCCGCATCATCAAGGTGAAGAAGACGTATGCGATTGCGAAGGCGGAGGAAATCCTTGTACCGGCGGCAGGCAGGGTTGAGCCTGAGTGCCCGGTTGCAGGCTCGTGCGGAGGGTGCCAGCTTTCGTACATGTCCTATGCGTCGCAGCTTATGCTTAAGCAGAAGAAGGTGGAGGACTGCATCCGTCGGATCGGCGGATTCGCGGATGTTCCGGTGCTGCCGATTCTCGGGATGGACAACCCCTTCGGGTATCGGAACAAAGGGCAGTTTCCGGTCGGAAGCCTAATCAGTAAGGAAGGCGCGGGCGACGGAAAGAAGGAGCCGGTGCTCGGTTTTTACGCGGGGCACAGTCACCGCATCGTCCCGACGAAGGAGTGCATGATGCTTTGGCCCGGGCATGAAAAGATTCTTGCGGCAGTTCGGGAGTACCTTCTTACAAGCGGTGCGAAGCCCTATGACGAGGAGACCGGAAAGGGACTTGTGCGCCATGTTCTGATGCGCCGCGGCGCGGCGACCGGACAGGTATCGGTATGCCTTGTCGTGAACGGACGCAGCATTCCGAAGGCCGAGCTTTTGTGGGAAGGTCTTCGGCAGATAGAAGGAGTCGTCGGACTCTGTCTTAACGTCAACACCGAGCAGACCAATGTGATTCTCGGCCGTGAGACGATACCGCTGTTCGGAAGCGTCACGATTACCGATTTCATCGGCGACGTGGCTTTTGAGATCTCCCCGACCGCATTCTACCAGGTGAACCCCGTGCAGATGAAGGTGCTTTACGATACGGCGCTTTCCTACGCGGGACTTACGGGGCAGGAGGTCGTATGGGATCTTTACTGCGGCATCGGTACCATTTCCCTCTTCCTCGCAAAGCACGCGAAGCGCGTCATCGGCGTCGAAATCGTTGAGGACGCCGTTAAAAACGCAAAGGCAAATGCCAAACGCAACGGCCTTACTAACGCCGAATTCCACGTCGGCGCGGCGGAGGATGTTGTTCCCCGGCTGATCGCCGAAGACCCTTCGGTAAAGCCGGATGTTGTTGTGGTCGATCCGCCGAGAAAGGGCTGCGAAAAGTCGCTTCTTGAGACAATCCTTTCGATGGAGCCGGCCCGCATTGTTTATGTTTCCTGTGACCCGGCAACGCTTGCCCGCGACCTCAGAATCCTCGCAGACGGCGGCTACCGTGTCGACCGCGTCCAACCCGTTGATCAGTTCCCCGGAAGTGTGCACGTGGAATGTGTTTCTCTTTTACAGCGAATGAGCAACACCCGGGAGAGAACGATCACGCTTGATGTAGAGATGGAGGACTATCATAGGATCAAGAACAGAACGGAGGTGACTGCAGATGCCACGGAATGATCATGAAAGATGGCAGATGGATCTTGAAGAATATATCAGACAGGGAGAACCTGAGCAGTCAGAGAAATCCACGGCGTGGAAAACGGCTATTGGTCTTCAGGATGTTGATGGATTAAAGACCTCTGAGTATCTGTTAGAAACGGCCAAAGAGCATATTGAAGGACGGATAGATATAAAGACAGCGCAGAAACGCATTCAGTCTTATTACGAGGAAAGACAGACCCGAAGTGAGATTGAAGAGGGAACAAAGGAAGCTGATATTGTTTCCGCCAGAATTACTGAGCTGCTGGGTGAAAGAACATTTCAGTTTTCACCGGCAGAGTGGAAGACTATTCACAAACGGCTTTTCAAAGATATCTTCCCCCATGCAGGAGAATACAGAACTTATAACATTACGAAAAGCGAATGGGTTCTTAACGGGGGGACCGTTCTGTATGCTTCGGCTGACAGTATAAGGGATACCCTGGATTATGATTTTGGTCAGGAAAAACAATTTTCTTATGAGGGTCTATCTGCCGGTGATGCGGTGAAGCATATAGCGAAGTTTACCTCCGGTATATGGCAGATTCATCCGTTTTGTGAAGGCAATACAAGATCTACGGCGGTTTTCATTATTAAGTATCTGAAGACGTTTGGCTTTTCAGTTAATAATGAGATATTTGCCGAGAACTCATGGTACTTCAGAAACTCACTTGCCAGAGCCAATTACAATGATCTGGGCAAGGGAATCAGCGCAACTACAATATATTTGGAGCGTTTTTTTGAAAATCTTCTGATGGGGTATCAGAATGAATTAAAGAATAGGTTTATCCATGTGGATTATAGGGACCAAAGTGCAATTCAAAGTGCAATAGGAGACGGCTCAAAGTGCAATAATTGCACTTTGGAGGAATTGGCAATTCTAAAAGAGTTACTGAAAAATCCTTCGATTACTCAGAAAGAATTGGCTGGTATCATAGGGAAATCAGAAAGAACGATAAAGACGCGAACAGTTGAAATGCAGGAAAAGGGATTGATCCGTCGGGGAAATGGTAAACGTAATGGAAGATGGGAGGTACTGGTAAAGCTGTGATGGATACTTATGTTGATGAAAGAGACTACAAGCTTTTAGAAGCTGACAAATATACTTTCTTCGTTCTTAAGAGAATTATAGGCGGAGAATGTAAGCTGCTGCTGACCGACCATGAGAGGATGATCATTTGCTTTACAGGACATCCGTACCCAGTCTGGATTTGGACTGCGGATGATGCATCAAAAGAGGAAATGGAAAAGGCATATCAGCTGGCCAAAGAAAACAAGCTGCTTTCCGGGAAACATCATTTTAATATCAAGTATTCTCTGGCGGAGTATTTTATAAGACGCGTAGCGGAAGATGGATCAGTGCTTAAGATCATTACAAATATGTTTGCTTATGACTGCCTTGATCCTGTCAGACCTGACACAGAGGCAGATGGCGGCATCTACTGTTGTGAGATGAAGGACTTGGAAGAATTGGTTGACTTCCTGGATAGATTCCACAAGGAACTAAGCATTGACCAGAAGGATATTTCAGGTTACCGGGAAGATGCTGAAGA
>Ga0310691_10001283_pt1 | contig 39038 bp, 39 predicted proteins | sample 176DNAGHGlowgp2_FD_203887 | JGI IMG/M metagenome (GOLD analysis project Ga0310691, IMG submission 203887) | Sheep rumen microbial communities from Palmerston North, Manawatu-Wanganui, New Zealand - 1766 DNA GHGlow gp2 (v2) (version 2) | ecosystem: Host-associated > Mammals > Digestive system >... | reverse complement strand
AAATGTAGGCTAGGGACTAGCCGAACCGGTCTTAAGACCAAAAGCCTGTGGACACCGTATAAGACGTCAGTTAAGTATATCTTAGTTAACGCAGTGGTGGTTGAAGCAGGAAGCCCCTTCCTAAGCGGAGCGCAGGTTGGGGTAGTTCACATTCTTAAACAGATCTATATCGGCAATTGCTAAGAAACGTTCACTGCCCTTCTCACTGTTTAGTATCTCCATCATGTAATGGCGGTTATATAATCCCGTAAGCTTGTCTATATGAGCTATTTCCCTTAGCTTTTCCTCTGACTGTATGATCAACTTTATCAGCCAGTTCGTATAGAATATCAAAAAGGCAAACACCACGATCGAATTCATAAGCCAGAAGATACTCGCTACTTTTTCATCTCTTTCATAGACAGGTCCGAAATACGAAACATAGCCTGTAGATACCAGATAGACCACAGCCACACCAAGGCTCACGTATACAGCCTTAAGGCTCTTTTTATTGATTTTATATGCCATGTATTCGGAAACAAACATGATAGGTATCATAGACATGCAGTACAGATGAAATCCGAAACTGTATCCAAGGCATACAGTAGTCACACCCATGTATATAGTGTCAGCCAAAGATATACCATCCATACATAGATGCTCAGTTTTCCCCTGTTTATCAGATAAAAACCAATGATATAAATGAAGGCTGTGGGAATACTGAAATATGCAAGGAACTCAGCATCGATAGCTTTAAAGAAAGCCATCAGACCAAACACCATGAACAAGATCAAAGTGTTTACTATATATGTCAGTTTTACGGTTCTTGCCTGTATCATGATCGCCTCCGATCACTGCTCACTGTTTTTTCCTTACACACCAGATGACATTTTTTGCCAAATGGTCTGCCGATTCCTTATTATATCCGCCGTAGACATTTACTATCTCATATCCCGTGAGTTCCAAAAGGTATTTCATCTCCTGACGATAGGTCTGACGCATTTTAAGAGGTCGGATCCTCTCGGATATGACATGTCCGTCAAAATCGTCAAGTGTCTCAAACTTCCAGTTGCCGCTCATGATCTGGGTGTAGGGATCGTACGAGATCGCATTGTATATCCTTTCACGGCTTCCCTGCTTATTAGTATACTCCAGCCTGAAAGAATAATCAGTATCTTTTGTGTTCATCTGCTCAGTCTGAAAAGAAGGATACGGATCAAAAGTATTGAATGTGAGCATACCTGAATCAACAAGATTTTCACGGATATTTAAAAGTGCTGCCCTTTGAAGTTTAGGTGTTGTAAGATGCATGAATCCGCTTCGGGCTATTATTGCACAAGAATACTTTTTATTGCTCCTAAACTCGGTCATATCTGCAGGAAATATATTCAGGTTGAATCCTTTAGCCTTTGCTTTTTCTTCTGCCACATGGCACATTTCCTCAGAAAGATCAGTCCCGTCTGCATTGATCCCGTTTTCTGCCAAATGCAACAGTACAGCTCCCGTGCCACATGCGATATCTATCACACCATCTTTTCCGTACTGCCTGGCAAAATCAAGATAGAAGTCAAGAAAACCTGCGTGGTTATCCTCCTTCTGATACATTACATCCAAATACAGATCATAGTTTTGCGCAACATCCTTAAAATCATGCAGATCCTTTTGTTTCATCAAATCTCCTTATACATAATAATCTCATCGTGGTAACTGCCGTCGTCAAACCTAAGCGCGTTGTGTCTTTTACCGCTTTCTATAAAGCCGCACTTTTTATACAGGGCCTGTGCTCTTTTATTTTCTGCCACTACTTCAAGATCTATCTGCTTGTATCCTATAGCCGCTGCAAGCTCGCAAAGATAGTTTATCATCGCAGAGCCGATACCAAGATCCCAGTAATCCTTATACAGAGCAACAGCCATTGAACAACGGTGGTATATCTTTCTTTTATTTCCTATCCCGTTTATTGAGCAGTTTCCGGCTACTTTTCCGTCAACGACAGCGACCATCATAACGCTGTATTCGTCATCAAGCAGCCTTGCAAGTATCTCTTTCTCATCTTCCAGTGTATAATTAACCTCGTCGGGATACCTCAGCAGATATTCAGTTTCCGCTGAAGTCAGTTTAAGGTACTCGATCATATCTTGCGCATCATCCGGCATGGTCGGTCGCAAGATGCATTCCCTTTTATCCTTCAGTTGTATTCTTCTTTCATCAAATCTCATCTTGTCTGCCTCTTTTATTTAAACTCATTTTTTCGTTTCCTGAAAAACTCATAAAAGTATCTTACATTTTCAAGTTCACTCCATCTGCATACCTTGTAATCATCGCTGTCCAGATCGAATATCTTTGCATCCAGCGTTCCTAGCATGAAAGGAGAATGCGTGGCTATGATGAACTGACAGCCTAAAAATCTCGACAGTCTGTTTATTTCCTCAGCTAACAAAATCTGATTGGACGGAGAAAGTGATACTTCAGGCTCATCCAAAAGATATAGAGCATCCGGTAGCAAGAATTCCTCAAAGAATCTTAGCGAAGTCTCGCCGTTTGAATACTTCTCCTGAGCAAACTCTATAAACTTCTGCTGTTTTTTTCCTTCCTTGGTTGAAAGATACTCCTTTGCATCTTTAAGATCCATACCGCCTTTTACGTGATCATACAGCATCCCGTCAGCTAACACCTGTCGCTGCTGGATCTTTTTGATCTCGTAAAGTATATCTTCGCTCTTTAGGTATCTGCTGTTTTGGGGTATATGTTTTATCTCATGTCCGTATTCATCGTCAGAAAGGCAGTAAGAGCATTCAGACTCAAACGCCGTGCAGTAATCAAGGATCCCGAATGTATTGGGTGTAGCCAATTCCTTTCCTTTAAGGTCAAGCTTATTTGCTATGACGTTTAACACTGTGGATTTGCCGCAGCCGTTGTTCCCATACAGAACCGTTATAGGCGAGAATACAAAAGGTTCTGTATCCTTGTTTCTAAATACACTGTATGGGTATATGTTTGGATCATTCAGTTTTTTGTCACTGAGCCTAAAACTTAAAAGATATATCATGTCACTATTATAGCGCATATCGATACTTACTGAAAACAAAAGGAGCAAAACATCTCTTCTGTCTTGCCCCTAAATATCAGTTCAGATCGTTAATGAGTTGACTTATATCAGATGCTATCCTTTCGGATTCAAAATGATGAACATAGTGTCCGCAGTCAAGCTGTATCATCTTTCCGTTAACTGACGCATCTATGATCTTTTGACAGGATGATTTATAGATCTCATCCTCATTACTGCTTGTATCAAGATACTGCAGTGTTGGTACGTCTGGCAAAGGGTAAGCGCTTATCTCTTCGCACGCCTTACGAATGCCGTCATTTTCGCGCATAACAGTATCATTTCCCTGATTCTTGCAGACAAGTGCGATGTACTGCTTAATCTCTGCATCAGACATGTCATCATAATCGCTGATACTCATCAAGAACCGGTTAAGGCCCACAAATCTGACAACCTTGTTAATGTTATTTATCGTTTTGTTTGAACTGCTCTCCTGCTTGTCAGCATATCCCGGGTAATTGCCAAGTGTCATATCAAGACCGACTATTGCTTCAACTTCATCTGGGTATTTCTGCGCCCAGAGAGTGGCTTCCAGTCCCGACAGTGAATGTGCGCACAGCACATACGGCGGTTTGATACCTGCTTTTAAGAGAGCCTCTCTGTCCTGACGAAGTATCGTATCAAAATCACGTTCTCCTTCTATCTCATCGCTGAAGCCATAACCGAATTTTTCTATAACTACGCATTTATGATCATCACTCAGTTTTGTATAGAGGGGCTTGAAATCATAGATCGGAGATTCCGTTCCCCACCCGCTCAAAAATACAATGGTATGATCGCCATCTCCCGAAACAAAGATGTTCATGTTATGACCATCAACCTCAACAAACTGACCTGTAGGTTTAGCAAGAAGTTCTTTTTCCTGACTGCATCTGATCCTGTTATATATAGTCATTACTAAAATGATAATGGCTAAGGCAATAAACAAGCCCAGTATCGTCTTTCCAATAAACCTGAATATCTTTTTTACTATGGTCTGCATATCCGCTACTTATCCTCAGGCTTTTTTTATCTTATATCTGTCCATATTTATGTTGTATCTTTTAGCCATTAACAAAAGCTGTTCAGGTGTAGCATTGTATGCATTGTTAGTGGTCGCCACATCCGAAAAGAGACCGGTAACAAACCCTGTCAGCAGATTCCTTGATATAAGTCTCTTTCTCAGTTTTTCAAAATCATAATTCATGTCATCTTCCCTTATCATCTTAACCTCCTTTTATCCCTGAAAAAACAACTAAAGCATCTGTTGTTAATGCGAATATACATTATGCTTTTTTACTTATCAACAATTTGAAAGTAAGATGCAGTCAGATACATATAAGACGTAAATAATACATCTCTAAGATGCAAATGTTCGCTTACGCAAAAATACCGTCGTTTAAATGCGACGGTATTTAGAAACGAGAAAGATCAAGTATATGATAATGACTGATTGTGTATAGTATCATCGGCTGATTCATAGATAAGGGATCATTCCAAAAACCTTTCCGGAAGGGTAACCATAAAATCCGCAGCCAGCCTTCTCAGATCATCCGAAGTTATGGTCTGTAGTTTATCCGCTCTTATCGAAAGTGTTTTTACAAGTATTTCAGCTGCTTTTTCAACAGTATGCATCAGACCGAATGTTAGATCAAAATCCTCTCCAGTAGCAAACATACCGTGATGAGCCCATATGGCTACATCATACCGCTCCATCATCTTTGCTGTCGCTATGGCTATATCCCTTCCGCCGGGGACCATCCATTTTATCACTCCTATCCCGTCAGGAAAAACGACAGGACATTCCGTAGCCATCTCCCAAAGCTGTCTGGTAAACACTTCATCCTTTAAAGGCAATACAAATGTCAACGCGATCACATTAGTCGTATGTGCATGATATACAACTCTGTATCGCCCATCAGTAAGCTTCTTTTTCACCTGATGATTCATTAGATGAGATGGTAGTTCTGAAGTCGGTCGTCCTCCGTTTACAAGTCCCCAGACTATTCTGTAGCTGTCTCCTGTTTCGTTTATCTGTATTATGCATAACGAATCGGTCGGATTGATCTTGACATTTCTGAAAAACTTTCCCGAGCCCGTAACCATGAAATACTCACCTGCCAGATCGGGGACGTATACTCCTATATCCTGTAATTTTCCATCTTCAAGTTCATCAGTGACACTTTCAATCTCTTCCTTCTTTATTCTGTACGAAAGATTGCCTCCGTTTCTTTCATGCCAACCCATGTTACATCCGTCATCAGCCATTCTGACAAACCCTTTGAAAAAATCTGTATCTTCTACTCTCATTTATTACCACTTCCTATATCGGTCTTTTTGACAGCACTCTGTCTTCATACTCATGTATACGATCATATAACTGATCATCGTCAGCCACATTGCAAATATTGCAATACCTATCCCAAATATCTCCAAACGGATAAGTTTTTAATTTTTCCTGCAGGATCATCAGTTCAGTCATCCTGCCGTTATCCTGCAGCTGCTTTTCAACTTCATGCGGAATAAGCATTGCCGCAAGCAGAGCCTTGCTGAAACTTCTATATCCTATTGCCCATGCAGCAATCCTGTTAATGCTTGCGTCGAAGTAATCCAGTGCCATATGAACACGCTTTAACCCGTCACATCTTATTATCTCCTTGGCCAGCTCTTTTGTTTCATCATCAAAAAGAACTACATGATCAGAATCCCAGCGTACCGGTCTTGTTATATGCAATGCAATCTCATCATAGAAGCATAACAGCGAAGATATCTTATCCGAGACAACTTCTGTAGGGTGATAATGTCCATTATCCATGAGCGGTATGACACCTTCATGAGAAGCCGCAAAACTAAGCGTGAACTCTGAGCTTCCAGCTGTATAAGATTCATATCCGATGCCAAAGACCTTTGATTCCACACATACTTTTACAAGTTTTTTATCATAGGGATATGACAATATCTGTTCCAGTGAATCCTTATATCTTAAACGCGGACCGAGCCTGTCTCCGGGAATATCCTTATAACCGTCAGGTATCCATATATTCATGACGCATTCTTTTGCAGTTTCTTTTGCAAAATACTCCGCTATCCTAAGACACGCCTTTCCATGCTCTATCCAGAAACATCTCACATCTTCATCAGGACTGGTAAGAGTCAGCCCGTCCTTTACCTTATCATGCGAAAAAAATGTAGGATTAAAATCTATTCCCAGAGAACGTTCTTTGGCAAACGATACCCATCTTGAAAAATGCTTTGGCAACAGCTTATCTCTGTCTGCAGTTTCTCCGTTTTCAAATATTGCGTAGCTTGCGTGAAGATTGATCTTTTTTGCTCCCGGCATAAGACTCATTGCCATATCAAGATCACTCATCAGTTCCTCATAAGTAGTTGCCCTTCCGGGATAATTGCCCGTAGTCTGTATACCGCCGCTTAAAGGGCCGTCATGATCAAATCCCGTCACATCATCTCCCTGCCAGCAATGAAGCGATATTGAGACTTTCTTTAAATCTTCTATCACCTTGTCGGTATCGATTCCCAGTTTTTCATATCTTCTTTTTGCTTCTTCATATCCTGTACTCATACAACCCCTCAGCTTTCTTCTATCTTTATATTTCTCCTTGCCTGTGTGATGTTTTCACAGACGCCGTCCGCTACTATCTGCACAAACAGATTACCCACCGCTGTAGCTTCAGCCGGTCCGACACAGACTCTTTTATTTGTAGCCTTTTGTATCAAATGGTTTAGGTATGATGCTTTTGATCCTCCTCCAACTATATGGATCGTCTCATACTCTGTTTTTGTGATCTCTTCCAGCTTATCTATGCTTTTCTTGTAACAAGCCGCCAGACTTTTGTATATGAGCAGGGCATATCCAGCGATATCCTTCGGGGGATCGATCCTGCTTTCCAAACAGACCTCATCTATAGCCTCTCTCATTCTTATCGGTGCAAAGAACCTGCTGTCATTTACATCTATCACTCCGTCAAATGTATCATCAGTACAGCTTTTGGATCTCTCTTCAGCAAGCCTTGATATCTCATCATAGCTGTATCTTTCGAAATAATCATGTCGCAGAGACTGTATCATCCACATTCCCATAATATTTTTAAGAAATCTGTATCTTTGCTCCACTCCTCCCTCGTTTGTAAAGTTTTCGTTTTGCGCTTCCTTGGAGCAATCACAGTTTTTTCTTTCCGTTCCAAGAAGTGACCATGTCCCGGAGCTTATAAAGACTGTTTCACCTTTTGCGGGTACGGCAGCTACAGCAGAAGCCGTGTCGTGGGATGCGATCTTTATCACTCTCGTGTCATATCCTACGATACTAGCTATATCTTTTTTCAGTCCTCCTGCCAATGTCCCGGGATTTACGATCTTGCTTAGAAGTTCCTGTCTGATGCCGAGTGCATCAATGATCTTTTTGTCCCAGTCACAGCTTTGAGCGTTTACCAAGCCTGTAGTTGTAGCATTTGTATATTCAGAAGATATATTCCCTGTCAGCATGAAAACAAAATAATCCGGCAACAACAGCATATGTTTTGCCCTGTCGTATATCTCAGGTCTTATCTTCATATCACTAAAAAGCTGATATACAGTGTTGAATTTCTGCTTCTGTATTCCGGTATGCATATATAAGGTATCCGCAGATATTATACTTTCAAGTTCCTTATCAATAGAATCGGTTCTGTGATCCCTGTATGCATAAACTCTGTCTAAAAGCTTTCCTTCTGAATCTATAAGCGCATAATCAACACCCCATGTGTCTATACCGAGACTGTGAGGGATCTTTCCTATCCGTTTGCATTCTTTCATGCCCTCAAGTATTTCTCCAAAAAGCCTGTCAGTATTCCATGTAAGCGAACCGTTTTCTTCATCCATATGATTCTCAAATCTATATACTTCTTCCAGAATGAGTCTGTCGCCTTTAATATGTCCTAAAATATGTCGGCCGCCTGAAGCACCGATATCTATTGCAAGATAGTATATAGTCACAGCGTTACTCCTCTCTTGAATACAGCCATATCATGATAACCGGCCACTTCTGCACATACCTTTTCTCCGTTGGCACAGTCTATGATCTTTTCAAACAGTTCATCAGTTAATTCTTTTATGCTTTTGCCATTTACCAGTGTTCCTGCATTGAAATCTATCCAGTTGCTCTTACGATCAGCAAGCTCATTGTTAGAAGATATCTTCATTGTCGGAACAGGAGCGGCAAACGGAGTCCCTCTTCCTGTTGTAAACAATATGATCTGTGCGTGAGCAGCCGCCAGTGCGGTGCATGCCACAGGATCGTTGCCGGGAGCATACAAAAGATTCAATCCATTCTCTTTTATACGCTCGCCGTAATCGAGTATGCCTACAACCTGTGATGTTCCCGATTTTTGAGTGCAGCCCAGTGATTTATCCTCAAGAGTCGTGATCCCTCCCTTCTTGTTTCCGGGGGATGGATTCTCATATATGTTCTGACCGTTATCCTTAAAATATCTTTTAAAACTGTTGATCATATCAACCAGTTTTTCAAAGAGCTTTTCATCACGGCATCTGTTCATAAGAAGCTTCTCGGCCCCAAACATCTCGGGAACTTCTGTCAGTATGCAGCATGCGCCGAGATCTATAAGTCGATCGCTGACATGACCCAAAAGCGGATTAGCAGTTATTCCCGATAATCCGTCCGAGCCCCCGCACTTTAGTCCCACTGTCAGTCTGTCTGCAGACACCTCTTCTCTGACATCTTCGGATGCATAGTCTATGAGCTCCTTTAACAGTTCCTCGCCGCGTTCTATTTCATCTGCCTCATCCTGGCATACCATGAACCGAACCCTGGCCTCATCGTAGTCTGTCATCTTTGCTTTTATATTCTCTACAGGCGAATTCTCACATCCCAGTCCCACGATAAGAACGCCTGCTGTATTTGGATGTGTTGCCAGATCAGCCAGTATTCTTTCCGTAGCTTCCTTATCCTCTCCGGTCTGTGAACATCCATACGGGTGAGTAAATGCGACCACGGAATCTATATTGGTCATGAATCTTTCTTTATAAGCTTCTCCCAGCCTTGCAAGTCTTTTAACGATATCATTCACACAGGCAGTAGTAGGTATGATCCATATCTCGTTTCGTATTCCAACTTCACCGTTTTCCCTGATAAAACCATTAAATGTAACCTTTTTATCAGACAGACCATCTGCAGACATACATACCGGTTCATATGTATAGTCTGTTATATAATCCAGGCCCGTCTTAACGTTATGAGTATGTACCCATTCTCCCATTAAAATATTACAAACAGCCGTACCTATACTGTTACCGTATTTAATAATATCCTCACCGGCTCTGATATCTTTGAGAGCAAATTTATGGCCTTTTGAAATATCTGTTTTAAGCTGTATATCTCCCGTATCCGCTATTGTGATCTTTTCTCCTGCCTTTAGATCAGTAAGAGCCACGGCCACATTATCATCAGGGTTTATCCTAAATACATCCATAGCTTTCCTCTATCTGTTTCTTACTGCTGACTCCAGTGCATGCTTCGGATCAGAAATAATATCCGAAAGTGCATTTATCACTCTGTCTTTAAGTCCATCAATCTCATTAAGCCTCATTCCCCACATGCTGTCCTCGGAATGGATAATCTCTACGTATCTTTCTGCATCATATACGGCGGCTTTGGCAAAGAAATCAAGGACTTCTTTATCATCTCTTATTTCATATGAGCATTTTTTTCCGTTCCGATCTCTTTTACCGATAAAAATCTCATCTTTGTCATATTCACCTTTGTAGTAGGCAAGCAGTGCTGCCAATGAGAAAGCCAAAAGTTTAGTTTCCTTACCCATTTTGATCAGATCAAGCATTGTCGGAAGGCATCTTGTCTTCCACTTTGATATACTGTTCAGTGCAATATCATGCAGTCTGTGATGTATATATGGATTTTTGAATCTTTTAAGGACTGATCCCGCAAATTTATCTAGCTCTGATCTGTCCATTTCTATTGTGGGTATTATCTCATTTTCAAACAGAGCATTTATATAATCCTCAACTTCCTTGTCCTGTACTGCTTCCAGAACCGTATCGTAGCCCATAAGATATGATATGAGAGCAAATGAAGTATGCGCACCGTTAAGTATCCTTACTTTTCTCTTCTTGTACGGTCTTATATCATCAGTAAAAACAACCGGCAGACCAGCCTCCTTAAGTCTGAATTCTTTGCTTATATCTTTTTCTGGCTGTATGATCCATGAACCGAATGCTTCACCCGTAACAATAAGCTCATCCCTGTATCCCAGATCATCCCACAGTTCTTCAGCCTTGTCTGAAGGATAGCCTGATATTATCCTGTCCACTAAGGTTGAACAGAAAATACATGCTTCATCAAGCCAGGTTAAAAACTCTTTCTCCAGATTCCAATCTCTCGACAGCTTTTTTACTATGTTCCTCAATACCTTGCCGTTATCATCTATAAGCTCAACCGGCAAAATGATGACTCCCTTTTCATTGTCTCCCAAAAAGGTTTTATATCTTCTGTACAGGAACTGTGTGAGTTTAGCCGGGAAAGATTTTGGCGGTCTGTTGTTTATCAGATCCGAATCATCATATACTATCCCAGCTTCTGTGGTATTGGATACAATAAATCTCAGGTTTTCATCATCGGCAAAGGCTACATACCTGTCGTAGTCCTCGTAGCACGAAATCATACTGCTCACGCTGGTTATAAGCCTTGTTCTTTGCTCTGTACTTGCGCTTAGCATAACGGTATACAGGCAGTTTTGCCGGTTAAATGACTCTGTGGGCTTTCCCGGTCTTGGTTTGACTATAATGATCTCAGTGTCCATGACGCCCTTCTCATTGGCGATATCGATCATCTCATCAACAAACCCTCTTAAAAAATTGCCCTCTCCAAATTGTAAAAGTCTCGTTTGCCTGTTTTTAGGCTGCGGGCATACATCAACTATATCTTTCATTTTTTGCCTTTCTTGTCGCCTTAATGTAAGCGCTTACATTTTGTATTCTACACCTGTAAAGCCTGTTAGTCAACGTTTCGTTTTCGGATTGGTCTTGTCTATTTATAAGTTTTGATGTAAAATTGTGTAAACTGTTACATTAAATCTTGAGGAGAGACCAAAGACATGAACATATACGATATTTCAAAGCTGGCCGGCGTTTCTACTGCCACAGTTTCCCGCGTCATCAATGGATTTGACAACGTAAAACCCTCAACCAGAGAAAAGGTTTTAAGCGTAATGGCCAAACAAGGCTATACTCCCAACGCTTTTGCCAGAGGACTTGGTCTCAATACCATGAATTCTGTCGGAATAATGTGTGCTGATTCCTCAGACATGTACTTAGCCAAAGCAGTCTACTACATAGAAGGAAGACTTAGAGAAGGCGGATATCACTGTATACTGACATGCACGGGCTATGAAAGAGAAAGCCAGCGTGAAGCCATGGATATGCTGCTTTCACAGCATGTTGACTGCATCATACTTGTCGGTTCTACATTTATTGATAAATCCGACAAAAATAATAAATATATATATGATGCAGCTTCAACCGTTCCAGTCATGCTACTAAATGCATCGCTTGAACACAAGGGAATATACTGTGTTCTGTGTGATGACTGTCATGCAACGCAGACAGCCACTCTGCATCTGATCGACGACGGCAGAAGCGATATCCTGTATCTTTTCAATTCATATTCATACTCAGCAAAGAAAAAGGCTCTTGGCTACAGAAGCGCATTTGAAATGCGAGGCATTACCTGTGACGAAAGGTATATACAGTTCTTTAACGGTTCTTCACAGGACATTGAGGGTGTATGCAATTTTGTTTCTGATCTGAAAGACAAAGGCCTGCACTTTGATGCCGTGCTCGCATCTGACGATTTCCTTGCAGTCGGTGCCATCAAATATGCCATACGCAATGGTATAACCATTCCAAATGAACTTTCAGTCATAGGATATAACAACTCGATCTTAACCACCTGCTGCGAACCCGAATTATCATCTGTCGATAACCAGCTGGAACTTCTTTGCAACAACCTTGTACGGATATGTATAGGCACTCTTTCAGGCGAATCAATGCCCAGAAAGACCATATTCGGCGGTGAACTGATACATCGAAAGACTACCGTTCACCCCGATGATTCAGATTCAGAGAATTCTTAAGTAAAACCATTTTCAGAAAAATTCATATCTATATAGGAGAGTAATTTAACTATGAAACAATTTATGGATAAGGAATTCATCCTTGATAACCCGACCGCCTCAAAACTATTTCATGAATATGCTGAAAAAGCTCCGATCATCGACTATCACTGCCACATCAGCCCTAAAGAGATAGCACAAAACAAACACTTCAAAAATATAACCGAAGTATGGCTTGGAGGTGATCATTACAAATGGCGTTTTATGCGCTCGTGCGGAGTAGACGAAAAATACATCACCGGAAGCGCAAGTGATAAAGATAAGTTTCTTAAGTGGGCAGAATGTCTCAGCAAAGCCATAGGCAATCCTTTGTATCACTGGAGCCATCTCGAACTCCAAAGGTATTTTGGGTTTAACAAGCCTCTTAATCCCGGCAATGCCGAAGAAGCGTGGGAAACATGCAACAGGGTGCTATCAGCCCCCGATATGGGAGCCAGGGATATTATAATAAAGTCACGTGTTACACTTATATGCACGACAGATGATCCCATAGATTCTCTTGAATACCACGATGTGATACGAAGTGACACATCATTTCCGGTGAAAGTTCTTCCTGCGTGGCGTCCAGATAAGGCCATGAATATTGAGAAGCCCGATTACTGCGAATATCTGGGCAAGCTTTCCAGCATAAGCAACATTACGATAGATTCATTCGAAAGCCTTATCAATGCTTTGAAAACAAGGATGGATTTCTTTGAAGATATGGGTTGTCTGGTTTCCGATCATGCTCTGGAGTATATCATGTATGCCCCTGCTGAGCTTTCAGAGATCGAGAACATATTTAGAGCCAGACTCTCAGGAAGGGATCTGTTAAGTGAAGAAGTGTTAAAATTCAAGTTTGCCTTTATGCAGGCAATGGCCAAGGAATATGTCGCCAAAAACTGGGTTATGCAGCTGCACTACGGATGCAAGAGAGATAACAACCGATTGAGTTATGAAAGACTCGGTCCCGATACCGGTTATGACTGTATAAATGATCATACACCTTCTTACGAGGTTGCGGATTTCCTTAATGCGCTTGAAGAAAAGAACAGTCTTCCCAAAACTATACTGTATAGTTTGAATCCTACCGATAATGCTTCGATCGGAACCATTATCGGATGTTTCCAAAACTCCGATGCTGTTTCCAGAATTCAGCAGGGAAGCGCGTGGTGGTTCAACGACCACAAATCAGGAATGCTGGACCAACTTCGTTCTTTAGCCTCACTCGGAAATCTGTCCGGATTCGTAGGTATGCTCACAGATTCAAGATCCTTCCTGTCATATACCAGACACGAATACTTCAGACGTATACTTTGCAACATGTTCGGCGAGCTTGTTGAAAACGGCGAATTCCCCGATGATTACGAGATACTTAAAAAGATCATCAAAGATATATGCTACAACAACTGCGTAAATTATTTCAGATTTCCGGTAGATTGCATTTAGAGAGATTTATAAATAAATCAAGCTGTACACATTGTCAGTGTACAGCTTATTTTTTTCTACAGTTCTATAACTCTTTGTATATCACCGTTTAGATTAGTTATTATCTTCACATCTGCTTTTGTCTCAAATATCTCGCGCCCGTCGATCTGCGCTCTTGAGCCTGTAAGAGTGTTTTCCACTCTGTATACATGCTCACCGATATGCTGTTCATATATGCTCTCACTTTTGTTTGTACAGCCCCAGAACAGCTGCTCTCTTTCTCTGTGGACTCCATATATCCTTGATATGTACTCAAGAACAGACAGCATAGCCGGCCCGTATGCATCGATCTCGCCTTCTAGGGATACTTTGGAAATCTGCCCCGTAAACGGATCAAACTGCTGTACAAATCTGCACTCCTCTTTTAATGCGTCAAAAAGACATTTTCCGAGTCTTGGTATAAGATGATCATATCCGTAGTTTTCAAGAGCCCTGATCGCTCTCTGATAGGTCAGTGCTTCACACTGTCCGCTCCAGTTGTTAGTCTCAATATTGCGAAACATGGAGTCATTTACCGCGACAGAAGGAAGCGGCATCTTTGTCCAGAATTCGTCCGGATTGAGCAGATGCCTGTTCACAAACGCATCCGTCATCCGATCATCTATGCTGTGCCAGTACATAGCCCTTAGCGTATTGTGATACAGAACCGGTATCTCAAAATGATTCTTATCCCTGTCAAAGCAGGTCCCTCTTTCTTCGCTCCAGAGGTACTCACGTATCTTTCTTCTTACCGCATACGCCTTCTTTTCCCATTTATCGGCCAGCTCTTCTTTTTTGAGTATCCTGCAGATTTCTGAAAGAGTTTCTCTGCTTGAATATGAATAACTCATAACATCTATAGATGCCATGGGAACTATCCTGCAGTCTTTTGGAGGCTGTTCCTCTGTCCATGCATCGGGAGCATCCATATATCTTACCGCGTGATCTTCACCGGTGTCATATTTGCAAAATGACTCCAGACATCCGTCATTATCGGAATCCCTTGTTTTCCATAGATAATCATCGAATCGCTCAAGTGTTGTATATAACAGATCAAGATAGTCTGTTTTCTCTTCAGCGATATAATACATATTTAGAGCCGGAGCCGGGAAGCAGAAACCCTGAAATTTATTGAACTGCGGTATTACCCTGCCATTCTCCAAAGCTATCGAGCCGGGGATCCTCCCGTCTTCTCTTGCATACTCCATGAACATGAGCTGGTTGTTAAGGCCGATCTTAATGTTCCTTTTGGCATACATCTCACCGCCCATCGGCTGTGTTTCTAGCCATATCTTCTCATATCCACCGCCTTCTACAAGAACACTTCGTCCCGCAAAATCCTTGATATTAAGCAGGCACTTGCGTTCTGCTTCATCGTAAAGGCGCTTGAGTTTCAAGTCCGATATATCAAATATAACTTTCGACTCTTTCTCCACTGTCTATACCTGTCTGCTCTCTACATGCCAGTAATCATATTTTGCCAAAGCCTTTTTTTCCAACATATCATGTATATACATTCCCATATGGGCGCCGGTAAATCCCCTGCAATACTCATCGGTAAGAATATGTGTATCAGCCTGCGCATTAATACCTATCCAGTTATCATCAAAACTATAAGAAAACCAGATCCTTATACCATCCGTCTCTATCCTTAACTTAACAGGATCATCATTATCTATAATAACCGGCTTGATAAGATCTTTGATATCGCCACTGTCACTCTTTAGCAGCACAAGTATTCTCTCACCAGCCTCATTTAAGGATTTGCCGAATATATAGAAATTCAGGTTATCATACATATATACAATACCTGCAAGTTGCTGATAGGATTGAGGTCTGAAATCCATGCATGTTTCTGCCATGCATGCAATGCTCTGCTGTCTTGTCGCAAGCAACGATACATGATGCAGTGAATTTAATGACTCTTCACCCCTTAGTATCAGTTTGGATGCAGCTTTATCAATGCTTGAAAAATTGTTATAATCCCATCTTAGAGATGAGTAAGCAACATCAATTGTTTCTTTATCAAAACTGTCATGAAAGACAGATTCTTTATTAAGTTCTGATCCTTCATCATCTTCACAGGATATCGCTGCCAGAGGCTCTGCTGTCTGAACCTGTCCATAGTGATCTTCATTTTGAGTTTTAAACCAACCATCTTTATTAAGGATCATCTTTTGGATCGCTGTTTCTCTGCCAAGGATGCATCCGCCTGCTTCCTTTACCGGTCTGGAACACAGATAGGCCATGTACCATTCATGCTGAGGTGTTTCCACAAGACTTGCATGCCCGCACTTTTGTAGCAATCCTTCCTTGTCTGATGTAAGTATAGGATTGTCGGGACATGTTATATATGGACCGTAAACCGAATCCGAACGCGCAAGTGTGACACAATGATCATATCCCGTACCGCCTTCGGCGACCACAAGATAGTAAAAGTCTCCTACGTGATATATATGAGGTCCCTCTAAGCAGCCGATGCCTGAACCATCATATACATGAACTCGTTCTCCTACAGGCTTCATGTTATCTGGCGAGATTTCCTGCACCGTTATACCCTTAAAACCATTTATCATATTCACGAGATATTTTCTACCATCCCTGTCATGAAAAAGCGACGGATCAAAACCGATGCTGTTAAGATATACGGGATCTGACCACTTTCCATATATATCATCAGCCCATACCACATAGTTATTCGTGTTATAGAATCTTCCCTTCTTGGTCTTGACATCCGTATATACCAGATAATATCTGCTCCCGTCATAGCTAAGACACGGAGCCCATACTCCGCCCGACGGCGGATCTCCTGTCAGATCGAGCTGGCTTTTTCTATTTAGCGGTGAATCGATCTGCTTCCATCTTTTCAGATCCTTTGATTCAAACAACCTAACTCCCGGCCACCACTCAAACGTAGATGTCGCTATATAGTATTTTCCTTTAGCCCATATAATACTTGGATCCGGGCAAAAACCTCTGAGTATCGGATTTATGATCATTTTGGCACCTGCTTATATCATCCTTTCAAACCGCTGGTTCCGATTCCTTCTACCAGATATCTGTTGAATATCAAAAAGATAAGAAATACCGGGATCAAAGATAATGTAGACATTGCAAACATAGCACCGTAATCCGTTTTGGAAGCAGCGTCCGCAAACATCTTGATCGCCAGCGAAGCCGTATAGGATTCAGGCTTGCTCAGATACAGTAACGGTCCCATATAGTCATCCCATTTCCAATAGAACTGGATGATGACCGTCGTCACTATAGAAGGCTTTAATAGCGGTAATATTATATTAGCATAAATCGCATACTTGCTGCATCCGTCTATTGTGGCAGCCTCATCCAGTTCCTTGGGGATACCCTTCATAAACTGCATCATCTGATATATAAAAAAGGCCTGTCCGCAAAAATAAGGGAGGATAAGCGGAACATAGCTGTCAGCTAACCCAAGTTTATACCAGATGAGGAACGAAGGTATCATTATTACCTGTCCCGGCAGCATCATGGTTGCGAGCATACATGTAAACCAGAACTTTCTGCCTTTAAATTCAACTCTCGCAAATGCGTAAGCGACCAGCGAAGAACTGATAACAGTTCCAAGCGTTGCTACAGCCGTTATAACAAACGAGTTTAAGAAAAATCTGGCAAACGATATACCGCTGAATCCACTCCAGCCTGTAGTATAGTTGGCTAGTTTAAAATTCTTCGGTATCAGACTCAACGATCCTCTGAGTATCTCGGCATTGTCTTTGAAAGAGCCGGATATCATCCATAAAACCGGATATATCATGACAAATCCGAAGGCAATGACCAATATATGGTATATTAGCTTTCTAATTCTGATCTTAGATTTCATCACTCGTCGTCGCCTCCTTCACCGAATACCCAGAACTTTGAGCTCTTGAATATCATAAGGGTTATGATGCTCATGATAACAAGCATAAACCAGCTCATTGCACAGGCATATCCCATGTGGTTGTACTTGAATGCCTGGTTATATACGTTCAGGGCATACATCATGGTTCCGTTATTAGGACCTCCCCCAGTTATGACAAATGCCTGGGTGAACGCCATGAAAGCTTGTATAGTCTGCATTACCAAATTATAAAGTATGATCGGCGACAGGCACGGGATGGTGATGCTCTTAAACATCTGCCACACTCCTGCCCCGTCGATCCGTGCAGCTTCATAATACATTGACGGGATCTCTTTCAGACCTGCTGCAAATATTATCATCGACGATCCAAACTGCCATACAGTCATCAGTATAAGCGGATAAAGCGCCAACTTTGAATCTCCGAACCAGTTGACCGCAGGAAGTCCAATATCAGCTAAAACTGAGTTGAAGAGTCCTTTTCTGGCAAAAAGCTGTTTCCATACAAGCGCTACAGCCACGCTTCCGCCCACAAGCGAAGGCACATAATAAAGTGATCTGTAGATAGTTACCATCCTGCTCTTTCTTGTCAATACAAAAGCTACCAGGAGGGCAAACGCAAGTTTTAAAGGTACCGATATCAGTACATATTTTAATGTGATCCCCAGTGATTTTATGAATATTTCGTCATGAAGCAGCTGTATAAAGTTCGCCGCTCCCACGTAAGTTGCGGTCTTGTTTCCCATCGAATAGTCTGTAAACGCATAATAAAACGAAGTTATGATCGGAATAAACGAGAAGCATACAAAACCGAAAATGAAAGGAAATGCAAAAATATTTCCTACTGTCTGATCCTTATTGAAAAATCTTGATACTATGGATGTTTTTTCTGCATTATTCGACACAGCAGCCATCCCTCCTTAAAACTACAGGTACACATCTCCTAAGGAAAGTGTACCTGCATATAACATATATCTATTTACTATCCCTATTTCCCCAAAACACTATTTAAAAAGCTTTTCAGCATCAGCATAAGTCTTGTCAGCAGCTTCTTTTGCTGTTATATCACCTGATACAACCTGCTGAATATAGTTACGATAGTTGTCAACAACCTCATCCTGGCCGGCAGGGCTGAGAACGTTGATCTTTTCAGGTGTTTCAAAAGTTCCTACAAGGCTTACATAGTCATACATGATCTTCTGACCTTCAGTCGCTTCAGCCTCAAGAGCCTTACGTACTTCGTCGTTGATCGGTATTCCTCTCTCTCCCTTTAATACGTTGTTGCACTCTGTGCTGTTCTGGAACCAGCTGATAAACTTAGCAGCTTCCTCTTTATTCTTGCTGTCCTGTGATATGCAGAGCATCTGTGAAGACTGGATAACCGAACCTGCAGGGCCGTCCGCCTTTACTCTCGGAACAGTTGCAAGCGCCAGATGGCGACCTTCTTTTTCGCAAATATCATAGATGGTCGGGAACTGGTTGACAGCAACCCATGTCATTGCTGCTTCGCCTGTAACAAGGAAATCATTCTCGATGTTAGTTATCTCCATCTCGGCACCGGCATCCGGCGATGCACCCTTTTTGATAAGATTTGCTCTCATCTCAATATAAGGTGTAAGCATCTGTGCATCTGCAAATCCCATACCTGTGAGATCAAGATTAAAGAAACCATATTCTCCTACCTTGCCCTGCTGTCCTATGTATGTAGAGCAACCTGCTATAAACTCACTTGAAGTGAATCCTGATGAGCCAAAATGTCCTGTCTTTTCAGCGATAGTAAGCGCCGCCTGTTCAAAATCATCCCATGTCCAGTTTTCTGTAGGAAGAGGAACGCCTGCCTCATTGAACATATCTACATCATAAGCAATACCGTATGTATTAAGACCATTTGAGAGACCGATCTGATGTCCGTCGGTATCCTGTGTGATCTTTAAATACGCATCTGAAATACCGGATGTATCAACTACACCGCTATCTATGAACTCATTCATGTAGTAGATCTTGTCGATATACTCAGGAAAGTTTCCTCCAAGCTGGAAGATATCCCATACCTGATCTGAAGCGACCAGTGTCTTAAGTTTTGTGAAGTAGCTGTCAAAATCGTAGAATTCATACTCGATATCAACATTAGGATGTTCTTTTTCATACATCTCGATTACCTCAACCGTGATATCGTGTCTTGTCTGTGAACCCCACCATGCCATTCTCAGTGTTACCGGCTCTTCTGAATCTGCTGCAGCCGTCTCGGTTACTGCCTCAGTAGTATCAGAGCTAGAATCCTCGGCAACCGCTGCTGTATCTTCACCGGATGGTGCTGTGTCCGCAGCAGGTGCTGAACTACCGCATGCTGTAAGTCCAAACAGCATTGTTGCGGTCAAAAGTGTTGCTAACATCTTTTTCATGTTAAAATACTCCTTTCCTGAAACCCTCATGTAAAAAGATTTGAGTGATATCCTCCAGACCGTTTTTTAAGATATCGCTCTTAATGGCTTGATTATATGATGTAAGCGCTTACAATAATACCAAAATATTGGCTGTTTTTTTATAAAATTACATATTTTTTGTGTTTTTGTGTTATAATGAACGTCAAAAGTAACAAAAATCCATAAGAAAATTCGCATTTTGTGGGGACTTTTATGAGAACAGAAGAATACAATAATGGTTTTTATATAGAGCAGAAGATCCGAATCCCTTCATTTGTTATGAACTATGAGCATAACCATAATTACTGTGAGATATTTTATCTAAGGCGCGGAATGTGTACTTATACTGTTGACAAGAAAAAATGCCATTTAAGCGCAGGAGATATCTTTATAGTAAAAGCCGGTGAGTCTCATTGCACCTGTTATGAGGGTATCGAAGAATGTGAACGAATAGTCATTGCATGTGATCCCAAACACCTGCCAGATGATTTTTTAAAAAAGTATCCAGAAATAGAACACACTCTCTCAACATCAGGCAAGGTTGTCTTAAGCGATTCCGTTCGGGAAAAGCTTGAGGATATTTTTGCTGATATGATGTTGGAAAGCAGTATGCCCGACAATTATTCCTATGATATGATGCTCGTTCTGGTCATCAAACTACTGCTCACAATACAGAGGAGCGGAATATTCGTATATGAGCAGTTATCCTCTTCAAACGAGATCAGTCCCGATATAGAACAGGCTATAAATTTCATTGCACTGAATTATTCAATGCAGTTGACGCTTGACGAAATATCAGCGCGATTTAACCTGTGTCCGTCATATTTTTCAAAGAAGTTTAAGATAGAAACAGGTATGACATTCAAGGAATACCTCAATTATATACGTCTGCGGCAGGCAACACAGATGTTGTTAACTACCGATGATTCCGTGACCAAGATCGCTATTAACTGCGGTTTCAACAGCAGCAACTATTTCAAGGATTGCTTCCATAAGAAGTTTGGCGTATCCCCCAGACAGTTCAGAAATACCAGAAGATAGATAGGTCATGCTTTTTTATAAAACATTTGACGGTTTGTGTTTTCGATGTTAGTATTCTCTTACACGGACTCGGAACCAGACCGCCCTGTTTGTGAATCATACGGATTTTTAGGAGACCTAATATGATTTATAATGTACAGGATTACGGTGCTATCGGTGATGGCAGTCACAACGATTCTTCCGCGATTCAGGCTGCTATAGATGCCTGTTTTGCTAATGGCGGCGGACGGGTAGTGTTATCTAATGATCACATATACAGATCGGGAACGATCATCTTAAGATCGAATGTGGATTTCCATATAGAGCAGAGAGCTGTTCTAAAGGCAAGCGATAATATCAAGGATTTTGATATGTTTTCCAAAGACAGCGCTTCTTCACATGAGATCAAAGTACCCACATATGAAAACTGTGAATATCAGGGCTGTCCAACATTGTTCTTTTTATATGCAAAAGATGAGGACAATATCTCACTTTCAGGAGAAGGAACAATTGACGGAAACGAAGAGATATTCTATGGGGAGATAACGCCATGGCATATAGACGGTAGTTTCTACCCAAGAGTTCCTCTGATGTTTTTCGAACATGTAAAAGACCTGAACATACGCGATCTGACACTATGCAAAAGTGCTTTCTGGACAGTTCATCCGATCGGTTGTGAAAATGTTACCATTGACAATCTTTTTATCAACAACAACCTGCGGCTTGCAAATTGCGATGGGATTGACCCCGATCACTGCAAAGATGTCATCATAAAAAACTGTCGGATAATCTCTGCCGATGATTGCATAGTGTTCAAAAACACTCATTACGGCAGTTATTACGGTCCATGTGAAAACATAACTGTAGATAACTGCTATCTTACATCCACGAGCGCAGCTATCAAATTCGGGACAGAAAGCGAAGATGTTTTCAGAAATATCACCGTCAGCAACTGTGAAATATCCAATAGTAACCGAGGTATTTCCATACAGTTGCGAGACAGCGGCTCTGTAGAGGATGTTCATTTTGAAAATATCAGTATAGACTGCCATATGTTTTCTCAGGAACACTGGTGGGGAGACGGAGAACCAATCGCACTCACTGCAGTTGCAAGAAAAAGCGATACGCACGTAGGAAGGATAAGGAACATATCATTCAACAATATTACATGCAACTGTGAAAACGGGATTATGATATACGGTGACAAGGCCACAAATATCAACAACATAAGCTTCAATGATCTTCACATGCTATTGATATCAAAAACAGGCGAGATTAGATCTTCCCGTGATCTTCGCCCATGTGAAGAGACTCCGTCTGTTGCGTCTCATCCTTTATGCTTTTATGCCCATCATGCATGTAATATATCTGTAAAGAATTTTATTATTGATGCACAAGAAAGCCTTTCAGACACCTTTAAACCATATGTTGAAATCGAAGGATGCAATTCAACATACATAGATTGGAAGCTTAAATGAGCAGGTTTTTTAACTTAGACAATCCGGTTTGGAAATTCATCGGACGTATAGCGGATCTGTTTGTATTATCCATATTGTGGTATATATGTTTAATCCCAGTAATCACCACAGGATCTGCAACAAGCGCCCTTTACTATGTTACTCTTAAGATGACTCATAATCTGGAAGGCAAGATCGTATCGCAGTTTTTTGAATCGTTTAAGGATAATCTCAAGCAGACTGTTATACCATGGACATCCGGTCTTATTACAGTTCTTTTTCTGTTCATAGATATCAGAATGGCATTGTTAAGACCATCCACCTTAAGCCTTGTGCTCACTATATGCTTCTTAATATGTGCTTTCATGCTAATTGTTTTTCTTTCCATGCTGTTTCCTCTGATCGCCAGATGTAATGACTCGATCAAGATACAGCTAAAAAACTGTATGGGCATCTGCATCAAAAATCCCCTTGCCTGTGTTTCTGTGGCACTTATCACAGTTTCAGTATTCCTGTTCGCAGTCTTTGTATTCTGGCCTCTGTTAATTATCGCTCCCGGGCTCAGCGCTTATATCAATTCATATGTCATCAATAACATCTTTCACAAGTATTCAATGGATCTACAGTGAATAGATCAGTTTATAAAAAACAAGTTGCGGGATGTTATCCCGCAACCAGCTTTTTCCTACTCTGAATACTGCATTTTAATAACTGCAGCATTATCTTTACAAACATTACCTTTTTTCTATCCAAATCAAGTTTCTTTACTTCCTGCATCTGAAAAATATGAAATCCGGCTGGTGGATCACACCGCCGAATACATCAGGATGCTCCTTTATCATCTTATCAGGAAGCTTTGATTCCTGACATTCTTCAATAGTAAATCCTGCCCCCGCTATATCATTTATCAGTGTTGAGAGCTTCCTGTGATACACTTCATAGTCATCCACTATCCAGTGGATATGCCTTACACCTTCAATCCCGTAATTGTGAAGATTGGCATACAGTCTTTCTCCTTCAGCCGTTCTTGTATATCTGTCATAGACACCGTCATAGGCAGTAGCAATAGGATGAGACATCGAAAAAACGCAAACTCCGTTCTTATCCAACAGGCCATATATCACTTTCATTAGCTTTGAAAAGTCTTCGACATAATCAAATGCCAGCGAACTTGTGATCACATCAAATCTTTCATTTAACCTGTCAAGATCCTCAAAAGCCATCTGACGGTAGGTGATATTGGGAGCAGAGTTATTCTCTCTGGCATATCCTAGCATCTTTTCAGAAATATCGATCCCGAGAACCGACAAGGCGCCGCTATTTGCATACTGGATCGCATGCTGTCCCATTCCGCATCCGATATCCAGAATTCTTTTATCCTTAAGATCCGGCATCATACCAGTGATTATAGGAGTCTCTATGACATCATTGAAATTGATATCATTCATCCTCTGATCCTTGAAATATTCATAGAATTTATCGTTATCATATATGTTCTGTTTTGCCATTTTAAAGATCCCCCTGCCAGTGTTACTGTTTAAGCCTTATCATATCGATCGCATACATTCATTTCCATACATCATTAATCCATGAAATCAACTGACGCTTCATCATCTCTCTGTCTTTCTCGCATTCCCTGGGATGATTTCTTTCGGACTTAAACGCCAGTTTATATATCCACGGAAGGTGAGCGATGGCAGCATGACTCATATTTTCGAATGCTACATGCTTATACTCGTATTCAAATGAAACAGACTTAAGCTTATCTTCGATAAACTTGGCGCTTTCATATGAAGGCCACACTTCATCACATTTAGAGGATATGAGCAGTACAGGACCTTTTATCTTCTCGACCGGTATAATGGTTTCAGGTGTCACATCCTTGTCTTTATTTATGTTTAAAAGCTTCAGTTCCTTTTCCTGCTTTAAGATATCAAGAACATTTATAGTCCTTGATCTGTAAGGAGCATACGCCAAATCCTTTCCTTTATAGCTCCAGCATGAAGTATTAGAAGGCCCTCTGTTTTTTCCTTTCCCCGATAATCCCTCACTCACAAAATATGATGGAACTCTTGCTATCACACAGCTTATCTCATCAAACATTGAACCTGCTATAAGAGCCATCTCGCTTCCTTTTGACGCTCCGTCAATCCCGATTTTTTGATATCCCATTTCCTTAAGATATGCTATAGCCTTTTCAACAAATTCAACCGGCACACTGACTAGCTGTTTAGGCGTCTGTTTTGTACGAAACAGAGCGAGCGCCATTGCCGCTATTCCATTGCTGTGATAGAATTTCGCTTCGTTTTTTGCCATGCTCATCCCGCCGTTTGATCCTGACATGACAATGACGATCTTGTCCTTTCTCCCGTTTCCGGGAAAGAGTATTCCTTCGAATCCCTCTTTTTCAACACTTGTATGTATCATCATTTCTGTCCCCCTGATGTATTTCTCTAGTTTAAAATATCAAAGCTTTCCGTCTTTAAATCACAGTAATACCTGCCCTTTATGGCAGTGAATTTCAAAACACAGTAATCCGGATCGGTCACTCCTTTTTTATAAAACATTGTATCACCTTTTTTCCAGATCATGTTCTTTGATCCCTGATCAGTTAATACTTCCATCTTTCCAGTGAGCATCACACCTTCATATTTAACTAAACCTTTATGATAAAAATATATGCATGCTTTTGATTCGTTAATAAACTGCTTTACTCTCATCGAAGATGTATTCGTAGAAAAATAGAATTCCTTTAATCCGGATCTTTTTCTCGGTCTTAGCATTGCTTTGGTATTCGGAAATCCTTCCTCGTCTATCGAGCTTATAAAAGCAACACTCTGTTTATCGATGAATATTTCTATCATTTCTAATTCCATAGATATCCCTCTTGATTTAAAGCTTTTATCTATTCCGGTTTCTCCACTCCGCACTCCATACAGTATCTTCTGTTATTCTTCGTTCCGCAGTTTGGACAGAACCAGGTTTCTGTGTCTAACGATGAATAGTTTTGACTCCATGCCGCACTTAAGACATTTTCAATTTCATAGAACGCTTCAAGACCGTTTTGGGGCATATCATCAGATGTAACCCTTATAAGCTCTCCTGAGCTCATAAATCTGACAACATATCTTTTTCCGTTCAGTCCTCTTCCGTCTTTCCACTTAAGCATCTTGTTTCGTTTTACAAGATCCATGCACTCGTCAAGCACAGATGGATCAACGATGCAGAAAACCATCTTCTCTTCTTCATCCTCCATCTTGCTGTAACATGCCAGTACCAACTTGCTATCGGTATACTTATACAGGCAATACTCATCATATCCGTCACCGCCGACAGTTGCTACAGTTGCCTCGTAATAATCAAACAAAAGATTCTCATTTTTAATACACTCCTCAGGTGAAGCCGGATTATTATCATCAGGTTTTTCTATATCAGGAATATATTCCATGGAATTTCTTGATCTTACACTGAGCTTTACATCATGTGCCGGCATCGTAAAAGTAAAGATATATCCGTGATCATTGTCATAATCCTGCTTAAGCTTTACATCGTCACTGTCTGTATAAAAACTGTAATCCGTATCTGTCGCGATCATATCATAGATGACTGTTACTTCTTCACCCTCTGCATATGATGTTTTTTCGGATTTAAATCCATATCCGTCAAAATCAATGTTGTACCTGATCTTACCGCATCCAAACAAACTAAGCATAATCAATACCCCTGTTATCAATCCAAATATCTGTTTTTTCATATATTCCAAACCACCCATACAGCAAGTTCTTCGTCTCAAAGCATTTCATATCGATTAACACACAAATCAATTCTATCATATTTGACCATCAAAAAAACAGAAGGTTGTTTCACCTTCTGTTTTATAGACTCAGTCATTAAATACATATCTCATCTGATACCAAACGGTATTGCCATGTACAGATGAGGATATCCCCTCGTTGATAAAACCAAGCTTTTCATAAAAGGGGATGAGTTTCTCCTTGCATGTAAGTACGACACCCTTTCTTTTCTGTGCTTTTGCTTCTTTGATCACGTGATTTATAAGAGTTGAGGCATACCCGTGATTCCTGTACTTTTGAAGTGTATTTATACCAAATATCATCTGCCAGTCGCCTGATTCATCATGCATATTTGGAGAGTCGTACATTTCATCTTTAAGGTCTCTTTCATTTGTAACAAAACCGTCAATGAAAGATATGAGAAGATCATCCTCAAATAAAAGCCAGAAATGTTCAGGATAGTATAGCAGTCTCCCTTTGAAGGCTTCCCTGCTTGCAGCTTCATTTGCAGGAAAGCATAATGCCTCGAGTCCTGAGATCTTGTCAATATCATCTATAGTCGCATTTCTAATAGTGATCATATCTGCACTTGCCAAGATCACTTGTACATATTCGTACTTAAGTATTTCATTCCGTCATCGGGGAAGATCACAACTATGTTCTTGCCTTCATTCTCGCTTCTGAGTGCAAGCTGCTTTGCTGCCGTAAGAGCAGCCGCTGCAGATGCTCCTAAAAATACTCCGTCTGACTTTGCCACTTCTCTGGCCGTTTCGTATGCATCAACTCCGCTTACATTTATCATCTCATCATATTTGAAATTACGTCTCACAATGAAAGGATGTGTTACACCGTCTTCTTTTTCAACTATTACAACTCCGTCAATCGTTGCAGGTGCATCCGGCACGTATGAAAGCGAATCCGGCGTAGGCTGAACTGCTACGATCCTAACTCCGTCCACGTGATCCTTAAGATATGTACCTACACCCGCAAGAGTACCAGCGGTTCCTGCTAACATAACAGCAATATCGATCTTTCCGTCCGTATCCTCAACAAGTTCCGGGCCTGTCGTCTTGTAATGAGCTATAGGATTGTTCTCATTAAATAACTGAGCCACATAGTAATAGCCCTGCTCTTTGGCATAGTTTGCGACAGATTCCATAAGCTTTACCGGAGCAAATCCAAATTCCTTGATTATCTCAGCAGCATGAGGTATATCATTTATACCTCTTACATCTGCTCCGTACGCTTTCATTATCTGTATTCTTTCAGGTGTGCATCCCGGCTCCATAAATATGATAAGAGGATGTTTCTTTGCAGCGCAGAATGCTGCAAGGGCTATTCCGGTATTTCCGCTCGTAGTTTCTATCACGGTCTGACCGGGCTTTAATTCTCCGCTTGCTTCTGCTCCTTCGAGCATTGAAAGGGCCGCTCTGTCTTTTACACTTCCTGAAGGGTTGAAAGACTCGAGTTTTCCGAGTATCTTTGCCTTCAGATTGTTATTGCTCTCAAAATTCACCAGTTCTAAAAGAGGGGTGTGTCCTACCAGTTGCGAAATACTTGTATATATCTTACTCATTTTCTGTTTCTCCTTTATGTTTAATCATTAAATTCAAATATCTGTGTTATTCTTTTACCTTCCAGTGCGCCATATAAAGATATAAGAGCACTTGCCGCTCCTGCACTACCCAGATATAGTCCTATGTGTGCATCCACATTCCATGGCAGTACTCTGGTCCAGGCATTGTACCATCTTGTCCCTTCATCATTTTTAAATGCATCACCTAACAGCTTGTCAGCTACACCGATCGCCCTTGTTTTATAGGATTCATCCTTTATCAGACCTATACCATCCACAAAGTGAAGCAGTACTCCGGCAGAACCGCAGCATATGCAGTCGTTCCAGTATCCGGGTGATCTTTTGTATGTAACGCCTGCTCTGTCAAGAGCATTTGACAATCTCTTGTAAAACTGCAGATATCGTTCATCCTTAGTTGCCTTATATAATTCCTTAGCTACTATCGCATCTCCTGCCGGTCCGTGACACATGCTCAGATAAAATACATCGAAATTATTATCACCCTCTGGCAGATACAGATAAGGAACAATTGATGCATCATCGTTATTGATCGCGATATTTTCCAAAAACCTGAATCCTGCCTTTGCCAGTTCAAGATATTTTTCGTCTTTGGTGGCTTCATAGTAAAGCGTAAGCAGATACACTATTCCAGCCGTGCCATGTGCAAAATTCGGGAGGATACCTCCTGCAGGCAGTTCAGGAAAATAATCATGTATATCAAAGAATTTCCAGTATGTTGTACCATCCTCATTATCTGTTTTAAATGTTATGATGTAATCTAGAAATTCCTTTGCATAATCAACATATTTCTGTTTGCCTGTGATCCTGGCAAGATATAGCCAGTATGCGATGACGCTGCCATCACCCATGTAATCCACAAGCCCTTCCCAGTGAATGTATCCGTTTTCTCTCACTGCATGTTTATAAACTATATCACCGGCATTTATCGCATATTCATGATACCTTACATCACCGGTCTTCTTAAACAGAGCTTCCGTAAAGAATCCCTCGCCTGTAAGTCCGCCGTGGATACCGGGCTTTATATTGTTCTCGTTAAATGTATTTAGCAGATACTCGCCTGCCTGTACTGCCTCATCAAGATATTTTTCATTTTCAGTTGCTTCATAAAGCTGAATAAAGAAAAGACCTACTCCTGCAGCTCCGGAATAAATGCTTCTGTCGGTCATTTTCTGAGCCAGGTCATCGCCTTCCTTTGAGCCGGCACCGCTGCTTATCTCCCAACACTTGTAAGCGCCTTTTATTACTTCATATTTCTTTATCCATCTTGCCACATCTATGGCAGTCTCAAGATAGTCACTTGCAGTATTCTTTCTGTATACGCTTATTTTCACCGGATCAGACATGTGAATATCTCCTTTCGCTTTATTTACCCATCTGTTTGGTAGGTTATACGAGAATAGTATCATTCTAGATCATTCTTGTATAATCAGTATTTCCTATTATGTGCGATAACTTTTGTTTATATCCGATAGTATTTATTCCAGCATTAAAAACGCTTCTCATTTGATCAGAGAAGCGTAACAGCACTAAACATTATCGGCATATAAACATTCCGTATTCCTTTGGAAGATCGATCGTTCCAAAAGAAACATGTTCATTAAGTATGTCTCTTATCCTGTCATCGGAAAGATCAAGAACAGCTTTAAACGAAGAAAGGCTTTTAAGATATGTGACAAGATCCTCCATGTCGGTTATATGCAAAGAATCTTCATAGATCAGAGGAGTTACCGATTCAAAATGTCTGCTCAGTTTGTCATAACCGTTTTGCATTGTAAAGTTATGGTTGGGATTAAATTTCTCTCCCGAAAGCTTAAACCAGTCAGCAAGAATGTCGGTAAAGTTATTCTCTCCAAAGGTTGCACAGTAGAATATACCTTCATCTTTTAAGACTCTTCGTACCTCGTATAGCCCTCTGTCAAGATCAGGCACATGATAAAGCATGGCATTGGCGATAACAACATCAAAAAGATCATCCTCAAAGCTCAGATTCTGAATATCCTCTATCTGATAGATCACGTTATCATACTGCCCGATATTTTCTTTTGCCGTTTTTATCATGCCTTCAGACATGTCTGTTAAAAACAGTTCTTCACATCTTGTAATAACATCATCATGACTAAGCCATAACCCGCCTGAGCCGCATCCTATCTCAAGAACTTTAAAGCCTTCACGTATATCATAATTTGATATCAGCCAGTTAAGATATCCCTGCCTGTTCGTTGAATATCTGTCATGAAATGATATCCTTATATCTAAGCCTTTTGAAGTAGCATACTGATCCTTCACCGCCAAAGAATCGTTTGGTCCCAGTCCCTGCATGTGATTTCTCCATTTTCATCAAAGATTTATAGCATACATCTGAAGATCCTCATCAAACGTATCGCTGTGAAACTCGTTTTTCAATACACCATTGCAGTTAAGGATGACGCCTGTGGAAGCTATGTTTTCTTTATCGCATGATATAAGTACTTCCCTGATCCCGATAGTCTTGCAGACCTTTAGAGCCTCAGAAAGCATATCCGTAGCATAATGCTTTCGTCTCTGTGTCGGCCTTACGGAATACCCTATATGTCCAGCCTCGTTCTTTAAAAAATCATTAAGTGCCAGTCTGATATTGACCATCCCCACTATCTGGTCATCTTCTTCTCTGACATAGAAATATGTCAGAGAGGGTACTCTTGGCTTTTTGATATTTGCTATATCCATATCTTTAAGTATCTTTTCAAGCCACAACTCATATGTCTCTTCTTCCAGATATCTATCCAGACTGCCGCTGCCGTTTATCTCAGAGCCGTACTCAATAAACTCATTTATATAATCGATCGCTTTTTCTTTATATGATATATTTGGAAAAACTAATCTCATTTCTGCTTCCTTTTCATGCTGGTTTTCAACAGATCTTCTGCCTATCCTCTAGTGCCTGTCTTTATGAATTCTATAAGTTTTTCGACATCATCAAAGTCATCGTAATCACCGATTATTCCCTCTCGATGATACACGATCCCGTCTTTTTCATTTCTCTCAAGGCAGTCCATAAGCTGATCTTCTCCGTATCTTTTTGCAAACAGCGTAAAACCATATGGCTTGATCTTTGAAAACATGCCTTTTTCACATTTATCATCACACTCATAGCAATGCTCGATTTTCTTATTGATCGAACACTTTCTATTCTCACACCACTGCGTACCCGGGCATTCTCCCGAGTTGCATCCGTGGCAATGATCATTCTCGCTGCAAAGGCAGCATGCCAGTCCGCATCTGGCTATACCCATTTCTCTTTTCATTGATCCCCCTTTTTATCAAATACTATCCTGTGACAGCATATATCATTTCCCGAAAGGATAGATCCCTTGCATTCTATTGTAAACTTCCTGTCTGGCACAAGCTCCTTAAACACGCATATCATGCTCTGTCTTGAGCACTCGCACAGTCTGTTTGATCTGATATTAGCCTGTGTATGCAGCGGACAGTCGCAGTTTGTAAAGATCAGTTCGTATACCTTTCCAGGTTCGATCACTCTTCCCTTTACATTCTTCTTTTCCCCTACGCGCTTAAAGAATGTATCAAGATTACTCTCACATTCCTCAAACAGGTCTCTGTACAGATACTTAAGGGCATCAAGAGAGCATCTCTTTGCACAATCCTCAAACAGTCTTGAACACTCCTTTATATCCATCTTTTCAAGACCAGCATTAAATGCATTAAACCAGTCATTAAAGAATTCATTATCCATTTTGAGTTTTCCTCATTCTTTTCTTGCTGACAGATGATACCACTTTTCTTTCAAATATTTGATCTTTAAATCTATTTAGGATATCATTTACTATCATTCTAACAAAAAACCCCGAAAAAGACATCAGTCCTTTCCAGGGTCATGTATGCAATAATATCCAATGCAGTAAAAATCTGCTCTATAAGAATTCTATGGTTCCCGGGGGCTTGCTCGTAAGATCATAGAATACTCTGTTTACGCCTCTTACCTCGTTTATTATACGGCTCATCACTCTTTGAAGCACTTCAAACGGTATATCGCATGCCTCAGCTGTCATGAAATCAACAGTCTTTACCGCTCTTAGAGCTATAGCATAATCAAAAGTCCTCTCATCACCCATTACACCAACGGAACGCATATTTGTAAGTGCCGCAAAATATTGATTGGGCATCCATTCGGGATTTTTGCCATTTGTCGTTTTATACTCTTTTGCCGCAGTGTCTACCTCATCACGATAGATGGCATCTGCATCCTGCACTATCCTTACTTTGTCAGCGGTTATCTCATCCGCGATCCTTACGCCGAGTCCCGGGCCGGGGAATGGCTGTCTGAAAACAAGTCTTTCAGGGAGTCCGAGTTCAAGACCTGCCTGACGTACTTCATCTTTAAACAGATCTCTCAAAGGCTCTATTATCTCTTTGAAATCTACAAAATCGGGAAGACCGCCGACATTGTGATGAGACTTGATAACAGCGCTTTCTCCGCCAAGACCGCTCTCCACGACATCGGGATAGATGGTTCCCTGCGCAAGATAATCCACTGTGCCTATCTTCTTTGCTTCTTCCTCAAATACCCTTATGAATTCCTCTCCGATTATCTTTCTCTTGCTCTCGGGATCGAGTACACCGGCGAGCTTCTTATAATATCTTTCCTGAGCATTTACACGGATGAAATTAAGATCAAAGTCTCCTTTGGGGCCGAATACCGCCTCAACTTCATCTCCCTCGTTCTTTCTTAGCAGACCGTGATCCACAAACACGCATGTTAGCTGCTTGCCTATCGCTTTTGACAAAAGGCCTGCTGCCACGGAAGAATCAACACCGCCCGAAAGAGCAAGCAGCACCTTGCCGTCTCCAACCTTTTGACGGATATTTCTTATCGAACTTTCGACAAAAGAATCCATCCTCCAGTCACCCGCACATCCGCAGATATTCCTTACGTAATTGTAGAGCATATCCTTCCCGCGCGGTGTATGAAGGACTTCCGGATGAAACTGTATCGCATACAGCTTTCTTGAAATATCCTGCGCTGCAGCGACAGGACAGTCCGCTGTATGGGCAACGATCTCAAATCCTGGTGCTATCTTTGATATATAGTCGAAATGACTCATCCAGCAGAGAGTCTCATGATCGTCATGTTTATGATCGTCATATATCACACCCTCAATATCTGAGCATCTGTCTCCGATACCGTGGAAAAGTCCGCTCTTTCTGTTTATATAGACCTTTGTCTTTCCGTACTCTCTGTTATCTGCTCTTTCAACCTTTCCGCCGAGTAAGTGCATCATCAGCTGTGCACCGTAGCAAAGGCCCAAGACCGGTATGCCAAGCTCAAACAGCTGTTTAGAGTATGTCGGCGCGCCCTCTTCATAGCAGCTGTTGGGACCGCCGGTCAGTATGATACCCTTGGGATCTAGCTGTTTTATCTTTTCTATATCAGTCTTGTATGAATATATCTCGCAATAGACATTGCACTCCCTGACACGTCTTGCCACAAGCTGATTGTACTGTCCCCCGAAATCAAGGACTATGACCTTTTCTCTTTCCATTAGGTGTTCCTTTCCCTAAATTCAAAGAAAACGCCTGAGCGTTTTCCTTAAATCAATCCGCTATTCTTCTTACAGCAAGGATCTCTCTGTAAGTTGCACTTCCTATCTTTATTCCCGAAGAGGGAGTAGATGCATGCACTATCTGACCGTTGCCTATATAGATGGCTACATGGCCTGCATAGCACAGGATATCGCCCGGCTGAGCCTCCGCATATGTTACGCCAGTTCCAGCGCTTCTCTGAGCAGTGGAGCTTCTCGGCAGAGAATATCCGAATGCCTGATATACCGACATGGTAAATCCTGAACAGTCTGCTCCGTCCGTCAGGCTAGTACCGCCTGCAACATAGGGATTTCCTATGAATTTGCACGCGTAGTTTGCTATATCCTTGCCCTTTGCACTTCCGTTTGAACTGCTAACGACTGAAGCTGCCTCTTCCTTCTTGCTTTCATTAGATGAGCTGCTCGAGCTGTCTGATTTTGATGCTTCCTCTGCTTTTTTTCTGGCTTCTTCGGCTTTGCGGCGTTCTTCCTCCGCTTTTCTTCTTGCTTCTTCCTCAAGCTTTCTTATCTGATTGTTCTGCTGCTTGATCTGTGCCTTGTAAGCTGCCGCTTCCTGCTTGGCCTTGGCTATCTGATTATCGTAATCCTCAGCTTCCTCTTTCTTTTCGTTAAGCAGAGTGTTTAACTCGTTCTTTTCTTCCTCGAGCTCATAATGAGCGGTCTCAAGCTCTTCCTGTTTTTCCTCAAGAGCGATCTTGGCTGCTTCTACCGCTTCTTTGGCTGCGATGAATTCATCCAGTTTCTGTCTGTCATAGGTATACATCTCATCAATGTATTCGGCCTTGTTCACAAGGTCTCCCATGGTCTTTGACTCAAACAGAAGCTGTGCATAGGTGGCATCGCCCTTTTCATACATGAATTTGATCCTGGCCTTCATAGCCTCATACTGGGCATTCATCACCTCGATGGCATCTTTAAGCTCAACCTTCTTGACTTCTATCTCGGCTTCGATATCCGATATCTCGTCTTCAAGGATGCTGATAGATGTCATCACCTCAACCAGATCATCATCTATCTGCTGTATCTCGTCGGTAATGCCTTTTCTGACCTCGGTAAGCTCGGATATATCCTCATTAGCCTTGTCCAGCTGCTTTTGAGTTTCCTGCTTCTGCTTCTTGATATCATCTATCGTGGTCGCATACACGCCTGAAGTCACGCTCAGACTCAATATTAAGATTAGTGCCAGAGCCTCTTTTAATCTCTTCATTCAGAAAAAGTACCCCTCTGCAAACTATGTCAGATCATTTAGAGCTGATAGAAACCAACCTTCTTGTATACCTTGCGCAATGTCTTGTTAGCTATGTATGAAGCCTTCTCGGCTCCTTCCTTGTAAATGGAATCAAGATAAGCCTTGTCAGCGATCAGCCTCTTTGCTTCTTCTCTTATGGGAGTGAGTGTCTCAACTACGGCTTCGCCTACAGCAGGCTTGAACACGCCGTATCCTGCTCCCTCGAATTCCTTTTCTATCTCATCATAGTTCTTTCCCGTGATGGTTGAATAGATAGCCATGAGATTGGCTACTCCAGGCTTGTTTTCCTTATCAAAATGAACACATCTTTCCGTATCGGAATCTGTAACTGCGCGCTTGAACTTCTTCATGATGACATCCGGCTCATCCATTAGGAATACGCAGCCGTTAGGCTCTGATTTAGACATCTTTGAACCGGGAGTTGTCAGACCGTAGATGCGGGCTCCGACCTTGCTGATATACGGCTCTGGTACCCTGAAGACATCTCCGTAGATGTTGTTGAATCGTATTGCCAGATCCCTGGTAAGCTCTACATGCTGCTTCTGATCCTCTCCGACAGGCACATAATGAGGCTGATATAAAAGTATATCTGCTGCCATAAGCGACGGATAGGTAAACAGACCTGCATTTATATTGTCCTTATGCTTTTCGGATTTATCCTTGAACTGGGTCATTCGGCTGAGTTCACCAAACATCGTATAGCAGTCAAGGACCCATCCAAGCTGTGCATGAGCAGGTACATGTGACTGCAAAAACAGCGTATTTTTGTTTGGATCAAGACCGCATGCTATATAAAGAGCCAGCATCTCTATAGATCTTCTTCTCAGTTCCTTGGGATCCTGTCTTACCGTTATTGTGTGAAGGTCAGCCATGAAATAATAGCACTCAAATTCATTGACACGGTCTGCCCAGTTCTTTATTGCTCCAAGGTAGTTTCCAAGGTGCAGATCTCCGCTGGGCTGTATGCCCGAGAGCATTATCTTCTTTTCTGAATCCATATATATACTCCTATCTTTTTATCCTTAAAGTTCACAGTTGTTTACTGTTCTAGGGAAAGGAATGACGTCTCTGATATTTCCCATACCTGTCAGATACATGATGCATCTCTCAAAACCGAGTCCGAATCCGGCATGTCTTGCTGAACCGTATTTTCTAAGATCTAGATAGAAATCATAGTCTTCCTTGTTAAGTCCAAGCTCTTCCATACGCTTTTTTAGAAGCTCGTAGTTATCTTCACGCTGAGATCCGCCTATGATCTCGCCTATTCCGGGTACGAGACAGTCACAGGCTGCTACAGTCTTTCCGTCATCATTCAGTTTCATGTAGAAAGCCTTGATCTCCTTGGGATAATCTGTCACGAATACAGGTCTCTTGAATTCCTTCTCTGTAAGGTATCTCTCATGCTCTGTCTGAAGATCGCATCCCCAGAATACCTTGTAATCAAATTCATCATTGTGCTTTTCAAGTATCTTGATCGCATCAGTGTATGTTACATGTCCGAAATCGCTGTTTACGACATGCTCAAGACGTTCAATGAGTCCCTTGTCAACAAAGCTGTTAAAGAAATTCATCTCCTCAGGACAGTTGTCAAGCACGTATCTGATAACATATTTGAGCATGGCTTCTGCACACATCATGTCATCTTTCAGATCAGCAAAGCACATCTCAGGCTCTATCATCCAGAACTCTGCTGCATGACGTGTCGTATTTGAATTCTCGGCACGGAATGTGGGACCGAATGTATAAACGTTCTTGAATGCAAACGCATAGGTCTCAACGTTAAGCTGTCCGCTTACGGTTAAGTTTGTAGGCTTGTTAAAGAAATCCTGCGTAAAATCAACCTTGCCTTCTTCGGTAAGAGGAAGATTGTTCATGTCCATGGTAGTAACCTGGAACATCTCGCCTGCACCCTCGCAGTCGCTTCCGGTAATTATCGGTGTATGAACATATACAAAGCCTCTCTCCTGGAAGAACTTGTGTATCGCATAGGCAGCAACAGATCTTACTCTGAATACGGCCTCGAATGTATTCGTTCTTGCTCTAAGATGAGAGATCGTACGAAGATATTCAAATGTATGTCTCTTCTTTTGCAGCGGATAATCCGGCGTAGACTCTCCTTCGATCACTATCTGGCTTGCCTGCATCTCAAACGGCTGCTTTGCATCCGGTGTAGCCACGATCTTGCCCTTTGCGATCACTGCAGAACCGATATTTAGTTTTGTGATCTTGTCGAAATTTTCAAGCTTGTCGGCATAGACTACCTGCAGGGCTTCAAAAAACGTACCGTCATTTATAACAAGGAAACCAAAGCTTTTAGAGTCTCTGTTGCCTCTTACCCATCCGCCGATAGTCACTTCCTTGTCAAAGTATTCCTCTTTGTTTCTAAACAGTTGTTTGATGTTTGTAAGATCCATATAAAAAACCTCTTTCCGTATTATTCAGAGACAGTATCCGTCGCCTGAGCGGGCGCTACTATCTTGGCATTTTCCTTTATGATCTCAAGTGCTTTTCTGTTTATGAGATAAGACTTGTATTCATCTATGTTGTAGTTCTCCTTGAATTCCTCTACAGTAGAGACACCGTAGTTTTCAAGGTTTGCGGCGATGTCCTCCTCGACCATCTTGTCTGTGACTTTTTCGCCTGCATTTTTAAGGATCATTCCGCTTGCGAGATCGATCTGAACAGCCTGCATCGCGCTATCCTCAACATGCTTGTAATATGCATCCGTGTTCTCGAATCCGTAGTATCCGGTAACGAATGTATCAAGATCCACTCCAAACTGTGCCGCATACTGAGAATCCATGTTTATCACATTGTCATAGTAGTATTTGTATCTGTCCTCAGGGATCTCGTCAGTGAAATCACATATCTCGATCATCTTCTGCATCGCAGAATTGTTAAGCTGTGTCTCATAGTCATTCTGAGCTTCTATCTCAAGCTGCTGTCTCATGTATGTCTTTAGGCCGTCGATCGTATTCACGTTTTCGATACCGAGTCCTGCTACATATTCATCCGTCAGTTCGGGTATCTTCTTTTCCTTGATGGAATTGAGCACTACTGTAAATACGGCATCCTTTCCGGCAAGCTGCTCTGCAGGATACTGCTCAGGGAATGTAACGGTGATATCCCTCGTCTCTCCGGCATTCATGCCGATGAGTCCTTCCTCAAATCCGGGTATGAAAGCCCCAGAACCTATCTCGAGGTCATATCCGGGCTCTCCCATGTTTGAACCGCCGTCAAACTTAACGCCGTCGATCTTTCCCTCATAATTTATATTTGCTATATCCCCGCTCTTTAACGCACGTCCTGTAACTTCAACATCTTCCATTGAATTTGCGAGATTTGACTGTATCCTGTTTTCAACCATCTCGTCAGTGACTTCTCTGAGAGCTGCTTCAAGAGTCAGGCCGTTGTAATCCCCGATCTGAGTGATATACTTATCCGGATTCAGGCTGGCTACGGCATCACCCGACACAGAGCAGGCGCTCATGCACAGCAAGCTTGCAGCAACAGTCAATACTGTCATTAATTTCTTCTTCATAATACACTCCGCTTTCTATTGCTTATATTTATAATAACACATCCTATATTTATACCATACTTTCAGGTGTTATTAAAGTGTTTCTTGCCTTTCGTCTTATAAAATGATAGAATTTGAGAAGTCTTTGATTTATTTAAGGAGGTTACACGTTGAAAACAGCTACAATAGTTTCGCTGATCATCATAGCGATCTTAATAATCGCGATCGTAGTATTATATTTCCTCGGCAAGAAAGCTCAGAAGAAGCAGGCTGAGCAGAAAGAGGCGATCGACGCAGCAAAGCAGTCCGTTTCAATGCTCATAATCGACAAGAAGCGCATGAAGTTAAAGGATGCAGGCTTCCCCGCATATGTCGTTGAACAGACACCCAAGATCATGAGAAATTCAAAAGTTCCGGTTGTAAAAGCAAAGATCGGGCCTCAGATAATGACTCTTATCTGCGACGAGAACATATTTGATGATGTTCCCGTTAAAAAGGAAGTAAAGGCCAGCGTCAGCGGCATGTACATCACCGAAGTAAAGGGTCTTCACGGCAAGCCGATCGTTCGTGAACAGAAAAAGAAGAGCCGCTTTAAGAGAGCTCTCGAGGCAGCACAGGAAAAGGCCGGAGCAAAGCCTATAAAGTAGAAAAGAAAAAGGAATCAGTCTGATCAGCCCTCTGTCAAGTAGACAGGTCAAATAATTAAACAATAGTTACAGATATCCGTCATGCCATTATCGGTGTGGCGGATTTCTTTGTAATTAGGCATTTATGCCGCGAAAGTCTTATGCACA
>Ga0310691_10001282_pt1 | contig 39054 bp, 53 predicted proteins | sample 176DNAGHGlowgp2_FD_203887 | JGI IMG/M metagenome (GOLD analysis project Ga0310691, IMG submission 203887) | Sheep rumen microbial communities from Palmerston North, Manawatu-Wanganui, New Zealand - 1766 DNA GHGlow gp2 (v2) (version 2) | ecosystem: Host-associated > Mammals > Digestive system >... | reverse complement strand
TTTTTTCCGATTGTTCGAAATCCATGTAATTCCCCCTTTCTCAAAATTTTCCGGGCGTAAAATGGAAATTACGCCCGGACACACCATTTAAAATGGCGTTTTGGAGAAGAAAAAATGAAGTTTTATTTGAATGTGGCATCGAACACATCATCAATCTTGAATGTGTTATATCCCTTGCGGTTTTCACCATAATTCAGATCAAATTCAAGATTATCGCAATTTTCGAAAACATCCATGATCAAATCATTATAGTGTTCATAATCACCATCAAATCCGATATCTGCAACATCTGTATCAAGTGATTCCATGAACTGATTTACAATGTGAATCTGAAATGGTTCATTGATTACTTGATTCATGAATATGCAAGAATTCTTGAATTCACCATCAAGGATTCTGAACTGAACGGAAAACATCGGATCACCCTTACTTGATTCTCTCATTTCCATCTTATCAATCTTCACGTTGTAATTGCCGTGTGGAACTTCATCATATGTTCCACCATTCTTCTTGATATCTTCAAGTTCTTCAGCAAACTTCTTTTTATCAATCTTCTTGTTAAACTTTGAAAAATCCATCTTTCTTTTCCTTTCTTCTATTCTTCATCTTTATCATCTTCATCATCTGAAAACAGATATTCAAGAAAATCTGCAACAAGATTTGCGGCGGCTTTTCTGATTTTTCCCTTTACTTCATCAGCATCAACATCCGTGTTTTCAATATCTTCCTTCGTTGGTGTAACAAGCGGAAGAAATGCTTCAATTGCCACTTCAGAAGCAAACGCCGCGAACGCATCATGAATTTCATCGTTGCGCTGAATCGTATCAAGCATACATGAAACAATTGCATCCCTTTCCATTTCCGCTTTCTTTTCCGGATCAGTTTCCGGACACGGAACAACCTTGAATGTTCTTGCAAGCATGGATTTTACATCCATATCATCAACAAGATATCTTGCAACCTTATTGAAGTTTTCATCAATCTTTTCGCTGTGAATAGCTGTTACAATCTTTTCCATGATTATCTTTCCTTTCTTGTTCTTCTTCTGCGCTTTGGCGGCTCACTTGGTTCTTCTTCCGGTTCAATTGGTTCAACCTTTGGTTCACTTGGTTCAACAGGCGTTGGAATTGGTTCACCACTTCCGAAATAATAATTCTTTACGGCATCAATGGCGGCTTTAAGATCATTATCGATTTCAGCCGGGAACATTCCCATTGGTGCTTTCACCGGATCATGTCCGGAATTCTGCGTGATGAAAGAATATTTTCCATCTTTCACGGATGTTTTCAGAACAATCGTAAACATCCCCGGAATATTGATTTTTTCATCAAGAAGCTTTCCGATTGTTTTCATTTTCTCATTGCCGGAATCATCACGATCAATGTGTGAAAGAAAAACAACAACTTTTTCCGGTGGAAGTTCCTTGATTGAATTTACCAAATCCCAAAAGTTCACGCCGATTTCCGTGAATTTATCATATCCACGTTCTGAAGCCCTACGCATAAATTCGTTAGCCATAAGATATTGACAATCATCAATAACGATTACATCCGCAAAACAATCTTTGATAAACTGTTTGATCTTTCTGTAATTATCAGAATCGATTGTTTCATCGAATGATCCGCGGAATGGAAGCGGCTTTCCGGCAACATTTACAAGCGCAACTTCATCTTCTTTGAAGTTTCGCATTGAAGCGGATTTTCCTGTTCCACTTTCCCCAAGAATTAAGATTGGAATTCCCATTTTTTAAACCTCACTTTCTTTTCCGAATAACGCGATTTCCAATTCATTTACAAAAATATTCACACTTGCGTTGAACATTTCTTTAACTGTTTCATCTTCAAGAAGTTCATCCATCTTATCAAGAATGATTTCACAACATTTTCTGTATTGTGTTCTGTCAATCATTGTTATTTGTTCCATGTTGAACCCCCTATTTTATATTTACGTTTAAATTCTTCTTTATAAACGCACCTTTGATTTTTTTACCATTGTTCAATGCTTCTTTGATCATTGTTTTATCCGGTGTATATTCAACTTTTCTTCTGAACCATTTCTTTGGAAGAATTGAATCATCAACTTCAACGGATTCTGATTTTCTGAAGCTAATAACAACTTTTGCTGTTGTGAATTTCGGCGGCTTTTCCGTTTGATCATCTGCACCAAGTGCATATTTTAACCAACCCTTCAGCCCTTCGATTTTTCTATCAATTGATTTTTCGCGTTTTGTGAACGCATCTTTTTCAGCTTTAACGGCGGCTTTTTCAGCTTCAAGATTCTTTATGAAAAGCCCAACGTTTTCAATTTTCTTTTCGCGTTCAAGCTGAAGTTCTTCAAGCTTTTCTTCATCAAGGATTTCCCCGGTTTCAAGATCAAAACATTCAAGGATTCCTTTATCAATTTCGTATAGTTTCATCCGGATCACCTTCTTCATCAAATGATAAATAGTTTTCAACTACTTCTGAAAATTTACGCATCAGCATTACTTCACCAACTGTTTTCGCGTGTTCGCTTGCTTCCATCATCACGGAAGCAATTTTGGAAAGATACTTTTCAACCCATTCTTCACGCAAGTTGTAAGTTATTTTTTCATCCATATATAAAACCCTTTCTGTTAATAAAATCCGATTTTTTTAGCTGTTTCCACTTTTCCGGATTGTAAGCAATAAACAAGTTGTTTGAATACTTCGAAATGATCCGGATATAAAACCATTGCCACACCCCCGGCTTTCTTGATTTCTTCAATGTTCCAAAGTTGCAAATCACTTGCTTTTCCTGTTTCGTTTTTAAGTTCAACCCCCAAGAAGAAACCGTTACAACAAACAAGCAAATCCGGAACACCTTTTCTTTGAACGCCGTTCGACCACGTTTTCAGCACCCAACAGTTTTGATCTTTCAAGAATTTTTTAACTTTGTTTTCGAACTGTTTTTCTGTCATTTTCAAAAATCATTTCCTTCATCGTTTTTCGGATAATCTTCCGGTGCATATGGATTTATTTCTTCAACATATCTTCCAAATTCGCGAATCAACGCAACACCGAATCCAACGATCAACACACCGATTCCAATTCCAATCATTCGCATTTATTCCAACCCCCTAAAACAAATCCCATAGCCATTAACATAAATCCGGCAAACATCATTGCAATTGCTTTGGAAAACGGAAAAAACATATCTGTTTCCATTCTTCCAACTGTACCAAACGCAATGAAGAATCCAACGAATCCAAGCACGGCGGCTATGATATCATTTACTTTCTTCTTCATTTTTCATCCCTTCTTTCGATAAACAATTCATTTGTGTAGTATTGCCGCGTTTCCAATGTTTCAAGAATTTCTTCTTCAACTGAATCACGGCATTTCATGATGTAGTAAAAACACGTTTTTTCCTGTCCGATTCTGTGAATTCGCTTCATAGCTTGATCAAACAAATCTTGCCGCCCATCCGGAAGCGTGAAGAATATCATGATATTGGCTTTCTGAAGATTCAAACCCATTGCACCCGCTTGATACTGTACGAATGTAACCGCGTTTTCATGGTTTTCATAAGCCGCCAATGATTTGTTTCTTCCATCGATCACACACCACGGTTTTTCAAGTTCTGTTGCTATGTGAATCAATTTCTTTGCTTCTTCCGTGAAGTTGTAAAACACAACCACGCGTTCATTTGTTGATTGAAGTAAATCCCGGAAAGCGTTTAATTTTTCTTTGGAATAGATTCCGCATAATTGCCGTTGATATAAACGTTTTGTTAATTCCGTATCACCAACAAGCATTTCACCATTGATTTCTATGATTTCGGATTTGTTGAACTTCCGATATTCTTTTGAATTATTAACTTCAATTTCTGTGAATACTTGTTTCGGAAGATCAAGAACTTCATCCGTTTTCAGAAAAACCGCACCATGTTCACGCATCTTGGATTTCAATCTTTCAACGTTCTTGTATGGCTGTTCTTTATCGATTACCGGAACAATCTTTGCATTTACACCCCAACCAATTTTCATTGATTTCCAATTAACATATTGGCTGTTATAAGTGCTTTCCTTGATATCCCATCCAAGAAGTTTTAATTGTGTCCAAAGATTTTCATATCTTCCGGAAGTTGGTGTTCCGGAAAGAAGAATCACGTTTTCCGGATTCAGCTTCATAATGAATTTGCTTTGTTTGGCTTTCCTGTTTTGAATCAATGAACTTTCATCAAGAATCAACGTGAAGTTCTGAAGCTTTAATAATTCCGGTCTACGCCACGCAAGTTCATAATTGATAATTCCCACAATCGGTTTATTGCCGTATTTCGCCATTTCCAAGAAATATTCAAGTTCCAATTTCTTTGTTAAATCATTGAAGATCATTCCGTTTCCGGAATAGTGTTCAACAAAGTGATTGAACCAATCGTTTATCTTTGACTTTTGGCAAATCAACAAGTTCACACGATTACCAAGCTGAACGGCTTTTTCCGCGCCTACAAACGTTTTTCCCAAGCCCATATCCAAGTAATAAGCCACGCGGTTAAAATCGCTTGTATCAGCTAATATTTGCTTTTGAAAGTCATATAAATTTGGCTTCATATCCGTTTAATTCCTTCACATGGTATGGATCACTAATATCCATTCCTTCCATATCTTTAAGAAAATCCATTAACGTTTCTTTCCGGCATTTGTAACAACCGATTTTTATAAACGGAAGTAATCCGGATTTCCGCAAACTGTGAACATAATCAACATTGGTTTTCAGAATTTGCGAAACTTCTTTTACGGTCAATAATTCATCCATCATTCTTCAAAGAATCCTTTCCAATCGATTCCAAGAACTTTACCAATCGCAATTGCTGTTGGAACACTTGGTGCGCTGATTCCACATTCAATGTTTGAAATTGTCTGTCGAATTACACCAACTTCATCCGCAAGTTCCTGTTGTGTTTTTCCGGCTTGTTCTCTAATAACCTTCAGATCAATCATGTTTTCACCCCCTTTCCGCATTGCCATTTTAAGCCATTTTGATTGGCGTATCAAGCCATTTTAAATGGCGTTTTTGATATAAATAATTCATCACGTTTTTCAATTTCTTTTTCGATGAAATCACACAATTCTTTGCGAATTTCATTCATCGCTTCTTCACAATCACCCATAAACAGTAAATGGATTGGAAAACAATGTGTGCTTTCTTCATTCGGAACTGCGCGAATAGTTATCAAACAATTTACACATGGATCAAGTGTATTTGTGTTTAATCTTATTGATTCAACATATACGTTATCTTTTACCGCATCCGATATTATTTCATTGATTACCGAATCATTTGAAACCGCTGTTCCTAACACATCAGCGAAAAATGATTTATCTATTTCTCTTGAAAACATAATTTCAAAATCCCCTTTCATGGCAACACCGGGAATTTCTTCCCGGTGCTTTCTCTTGTGGTCTATGCTTCTTCAATAAGAAGTTCATCACATTCGTAACATTTTACTTTGACTTCTTTAGTTGCGCGGATTATCAAACCGCAACACGGACACACATATTTTCTTGAAGAAGATTTACCACCCTTCTTTGGTTCTTTCTTGATTGCTTCACGGAACAGATCAAACGTTGTTTTTCCAAGATCATCCATGAAATCACCAACAATTTCTTTGGATTGTTCGTTTAAATCTGTTTTGCACCATCCGTATTTGGAATCAGCTTCAACAACCAATCCATGTGATTCTGCCGCCGCTTTAAACTTTGCGTTGTGGTAAGTGCCGCCGCGGGAACAATCTTTAACACCACGTTCAAGATTGTAAAGATGAATCATTTCGTGAAGCATTGTTCCGGCTACATCTTCGAACGGTCTTGCAAGATGTTCAGCGCAAATGTTGATTTCATAATATCCATCTTTGCCGCTTGCATCTTTCCAAGCTTTCCATGATGTACACCATCCGTATGATCCTTTTGTCATATCCGGGGAAACTGTGATAACAGGCTTTGAAAGCTTGCTTTCGAAATATACGCTGTTGAAGATTTCAAACAAATCTTCAAGTTCCTGTATTGTTGTCTGAAGTGAATTGTTCTTTGCCATGTCTGTATGTCCTTTCTTTATGAAATTTGATTAACGATTGATTACATTGTTATTTTAGCCATTTTAAATGGCATTGTCAAGCACTTTTGACATTAAAACATTGTTTTTCTTTAAGGTTTATTGATAAAGCCATTTTCAATGGCGTAAAATAAAATGCACCAAAATATCAAATTTAAAGAAAGGAAGTGAACATCATGAAAAACTTGGTATTTTCCGAAAGATTACGCGAATTAAGAAAATCACGCGGAAGAACACAACAAGAAATTGCGGATTTATTAAACATTCGGCGTTCAACTTATGGTGAATATGAACGCGGCGTGATCCTACCACCAACAGATAAAATTCAAATTCTTGCAAAATATTTCAATGTAACTGTTGATTGGCTGATTGGAAAAGAAGAAATGCAAGAAGATATTTCCAAAACATTGAACACCCTGTTGACACAATTAAAAAGCAACAAGCAATTCAGTTTTCACGGAAAGAAGATGAACAAAGAATCCCGGAATATTTTGATCAAAAGTATTGAATCCGACCTTGAAACAATGGAATTGTTGAATCGAATGAACAAATAGAACAAACATGAACAGCATTTTTCGTTGAAATTTCAACGATTTTTGCCCTGTTCAACTTGTGCGTGAACAAATCAATCTTTTATTTAATTTCATTTTTTATTCTTTTCTTCTTATTTATATATAAAAATATAAAAAATATATAGAATGTGCGTGAACATCTTGAACACCATTGTTTTTCCTTGAAATTTCAACGTTTGTGGCTGTTCAAGTTCTGTTCACATAGTTCAAGGAAATGGAAAAATGGCAAAATTACAATTAACAGATAGAAATAAAGGAAAGCTTGATAAAAACGGAAAAAAGAAAAAACCGAATTGGCAATGGCGTTTTGAAATTATGATTGCCGGAAAGAAGAAAAGCTTTTCCAAATCCGGATTCAGAACAAAAGCTGAAGCGGAAGAAGCCGGAACAAAAGCTTATTTGGAATATACGCAAGGGAAAGAAACCAAACCCGCGGATATTGCTTTTTCTGAACTTTTGGAACAATGGTTAAAAATTTATGTTGATCAAGAATTACGCCCAAATTCACAAATCTATTATCGGCAACTTTCACGGAATCACATTCTTCCGGCACTTGGAAATTATAAAATCATCGCGCTTGATCCTGTTATTCTGCAAAACTTTGTGAATGATCTGCGTGAAACAGATTTGAAACCAAGAACAATTCAATCGATTTCCGGAATTGTAAAAAGAACTTTGGATTATGCTGTGAAGATTCATTACCTTCCATTCAATCCGGCACAATACGTTCGAAACCCACACGCCGAAAGAAGCCGCGGAAAAAAAGAAATCATATCAAAAGAAGATATGGAAAGAATCTTCAGAAGATTCCCGGAAGAAAACATTTGGAACATTCCATTGATGATTGGATTTCATGCGGGATTAAGAATATCAGAAGTGTTTGGATTAACTTGGAACAACATTGATTTTAAAAACGCATATATTAATGTAGAAAAACAAATCCAACTTGTTGATTCTGAATGGTGTTTCACCAACACCAAAACCACGTTATCCGCACGGCGCGTTAAAATCGGCAATACGCTATTAAATGCGCTTGAACGTGAATTTCATCGACAGGATAAAAGAAAAGCCGCATATGGCGAATTTTACAAGTATTACACCACACAAGATAAAGAACTTCCAAACGCGGAAATCGCAAAAGTGATTGTTCCATCAGATAAAGAAGATATTCGTTTTGTTTGTGTTGATCAGCAAGGAAAAATGTTAACGCCGAAAAGATTCATTCTTTGCGCGGATGCAATAAAAAAAGAACTTGGAATCAAGTTCAATTTCCATATGTTACGCCACACCCACGCAACAATTCTTGCTGAATCCGGTGCAAATCCGAAAAATATTCAATTGCGACTTGGACACTCAAACATTTCAACCACCCTTCAAACGTATATCCATTCAACCGAAAACATGGATGAAGAAACAGTTGATATATTTGAAGAAAATTTTTCGCACAAACCGCGCACAAATTAAGCTTTCGCACACTTTTTAATCAAAGAAAATGTTGAAATTTCAAGGATTACCGCAAACCAATCAAAGAATATACATCATGTTGACATATCACAAATCCAAGTTTCGTAATTCCTTGAAGTTTCAACGTTCAACCCCTTGATTTTACTTGCTTGTTAGTTGATTCTAAAATCACTATATTTCATTTAAAATCACTATGTTTCATTTAATAATTCTTGATTAGTTCGCACACCACGCGCACAAATTATTTGTGCGAAATGGCATTTCATGTTGACAACGCCATTTATAATGGCTATAATCTATTTGATGAATCGTATATCGTTAAAAAAGAAAGGACACACAACATGAAAGTTATCAAAGAACACTTCAACAGCATAGATGAAATGCTGAAAATCATCAATTCCCGCCCAAACAACGTTGCAATGATGGGAAAGAATGAAAGCCACGAAACCGGATCATCATATTTTTACGGAACTGAAACTTATGATGAAGCACTTGATTTGATCAAGCGCGGTTATAAAGATATTCTTCCACAAATCAAATCCGGTGTTGCTGAAAATCTGAAGCGTACCGAAACAAGACAACGCCGCCGAATTGAAAATGGTGTTGTTGGATATGCACCAAATGTTCCAAATGCCATTTTGGGATTACCGAATTCCATGATCAATGTGAAATCTGTTCCACAAAAGGTAAAAGCCATTTCACTTGTTGTTGGAATCACGGAAAACGCCGGAACAGGAACGGAAGAATTCATCAAATCCGGAATTGCCGCACTTGGTGTTGTAAATTCACTTGAACTTCAAGGATATCGCGTTAACTTGAAAGTTGCTTGTAAAGTATCAAGAATGGATTCAGAACGCGTTTTCTGTACTGTAACAGTAAAGAACTATCGTGATCATCTTGATCTTCAGAAGCTTTGTTTTCCGCTTGCACACCCTTCCATGTTTCGCCGCTTCGGATTCAAATGGATGGAAACTGTTCCGGAACTCACAAATTCCGGATGGGCTTTCGGATATGGTCAATCTTACCATAATTACGATGAATTCAAAAAATTGTTTCTTGCTGAAAATGAATACTTCATCGATTTGAAAATCACACGCGATTGTAATTATGATCCGGAAGCGATTATTAAACATCTGAACATTAAAATGTAAATCCAACACATCCAACGCCTTGAAAGCGTTGGATTTTTTATTGAAAAAATAATTTCAAATTATGCCATTTATTTTGGTTTTGTTTGTTGACAATGCCATTATAAATGGCTATAATGTTAATGTAATCAAATGAATCGTTAATCTAAATACAGAAAGGACACACCACCATGACAATTCTCAAACAGCTTGAAAGAACAATCCTTGCCGCTGAAGATAATGAAATCTTCGTAATCTATAAGAACAGAAAATATGAAACAACAAGCGGCGAATTCCATTGCGTATCTGATCCGGATAAAGTTGATCTTTACGCACATCTTCGTAAAGAAGTAATGGAAAATCTTGATTCCGCGAAAGAAGAACTGAAGAAGATGAAGAATCCTTCAACCACAACTTCTTCCCCACTCGGATCAAGCCTTGAAGAACTTCTGATCAAAACGATTGCTTCAGCTTCCGTTGATAAAATCGTTGAAGAAGTAAAACCGGAACTTTCCGAATATATCATGAAAACATTCGGAATCCTTCCAAAGCGCATTGAAGTTTCCACACCGAACGGTGTAAAGGAAATCAAGGAAACCACACACGAAGCTTTTGAAAAAGTACTTCAGCTTGTGAATCTGAACATTCCGGTTTTCCTTTCCGGCGCGGCGGGAACAGGAAAGAACGTAATCTGCAAGCAAGTTGCAAAAGCGTTGGATATGGATTTTTACTTCACCAACGCCGTTACACAAGAATATCAGCTTAAAGGCTTTATTGATGCAAACGGAACATATCATGAAACCCAATTCTATAAAGCTTTCACAAACGGCGGGCTGTTCTTCCTTGATGAAATGGATGGTTCAATTCCGGAAACGCTGATCATTCTGAACGCCGCTATCGCAAACGGATATTTCGATTTCCCAACAGGAAAAGTTGAAGCCAATCCGAACTTCCGCGTAATTGCCGCCGGAAACACCGTTGGAACAGGCGCGGATATAGAATACACCGGAAGATTTCAGCTTGATGCAAGTTCACTTGATAGATTTGCACTAATCGAAATCGATTATTCCCCGGCTATTGAAGAAGCTGTTACAAACGGAAATACTGATCTTTGCAAGTTCGCAAGAATGTTCAGAAAAATCACTTCAGAAACCGGAATCCGTTGCTTATTCTCATATAGATCAATGGAAAGAATATCCAAGCTTGAAGATATCATGGAACTTCCGGAAGTTCTGAAAATCAGCTTAACAAAGGGAATGGGAAAAGATGATCTTAACATCATTACAAGCGAATTCGAAAATCACGGATTTAATAACAAGTATGTAAGCGCATTGAAAAAAGTTGCATAAAAAAAAGAACCGGGGAAATCAATCCCCGGCTTTTTTATTTTACTTGATCACAAGCGTTTGTCCTTGATGAATTCGCGCATTTGAAAGATGATTATCTTTCATAATCTTTTCCGGCGTTGTGTCGAACTTTCTTGCAATTTCACCAAGCGTTTCAAGATAATGTTTTACAACATAATATTTCTTCTTTGGTTTTTCAACCTTTGGTGTTTCCTTTGAAACATCAACTTCAACTTTTTTCTTTTTTGCCATTATTCCATTCCTTCCAATTTCTTTAATCGCTGATTATGATTTTCCAATTCTTTATCATGTGCAATTAGTTTTTCTGAAAGTTCTTGAATTTGATCATTCGCTTTTTCTTGATTTTTCAAAATCTGTCTTGTGGAATCCATAAAGTTATCAAGCTTCATATCAATTTTCACAAAATGCTTTTCGATATCAAGATATTTTGTTGCTTCTTCTTCTTGATTCTTTTTCAAAGAAGTAACAATTGCAACAATTACACCAACAACAGACACAATCGAAAAAAGCAATGATAATGAAATCGTAACATCCGAATTCATAAGAATCCCCCTTTTCGCTATTGCTTATAGCGCGTTTATTTGCGTTTTAAGCGACTTTTTTATAGTGTGTCGATGGATTTATCCTTTGCAATTTCAACCTTTTTGAACGTTGAATCACCTTTAATTGCTTTTTGTGTGAAACTGTTATTTTTCCACCAAGCAACCAACGCCGCAACTGTTGTAAATGCAAAACTAACAACTTGCGTAATCATTTCATCCGTGATCGGAAGCGGGCTTTTCCCAAATATAGCAAGTGCATTATTAATAATTGCAAGAACTAAAATTGCTGTTCTGATTATTGTTGCTTTAGAAACTTTATACTTCATTTTTATCAACTCCATTCTTTTAACTTGCACGGAATACAATTCCGCTTAAACTTATCCATCCGGCATTTCCACCGCTTATCAAAGTAACATCACCATTCGGAAGAATATCAATCAAGCACAAACCACCCATTGTTGGAAGTTGAAATCTTTCAATTGCACGCGGTCTATATCCAATCGGAAGATTGAAAAGAACCGTGTTTGCATCAACTGTTCCACCGGATATCATTCCGGATAATTCAATTGTGGCTGTTGAATTACGCCAATAAACAGCTTCTTCAAAATCATTTCCGTAATTCACCCAATTGTTTCCAAGAATTGCGTTTTGCTTTACGCCCGGTGTAATAGCCGTTTCAATACCGCTGATTGTTTGATTGATTCCTTGAATTGAATTGTTGATTCCGGTGATTGTCTGATCAATATTTCCGATTGATCCGGAAATGTTTGAAACAGAATTTTGAAGATTTGCAACCGAACCGGAAAGTTCATTCAAATCAATTGTTGAACCTTCTGTTTGTTCTGTAAATGCGGAATAAGTTGTTCCAAGTGTTAACGAATTATTTTGTGGATTATCGAATTGAATTGAAAGCTTTTTTACAAGAAAATAGTTATTAATTCCATGTGGTTTTGTGTACACTTGAACATATTTTCCAAGCTTAAAACTTTCAAAATTTTTATCAACGCTTGCAAGATCAACCGCGGTTAATTCGATTGTTACAAGCTGATTGATTGTTGTTGCAACCAATGCTTTTGCTTTGGCTAACAGATTTGAAGCTTCTGTTACATCATTCCAATCTTCTTTTTTGAAAATCCAACCGTGTTCAAGAACACCGGAAACCGAATAAACAAAATCACTTTGTTTTCGGATTTCCCCTGTTGTTTCATTTGGAAGATTTGCGATTGTAACCGGAACATTATCAACTGTTGCACCAATCGGAATTATTGCTGTTGCGATATCAGCACCGTTTGTTTGTCTTTTGAAAGATAACAAGTTTTCACCAAATTCAACGATTTGATCAACCGCAACATCGAAATCTTCCAAATAATCAATATAAACACCATCTGATTCATGCCGAACCCATAAATAACCACCATTCGTGTTGATCAACTTTTGATTTATGGTTTCCCATGTGTTCAAATATGTTGAATCAGCGCGAACAATGTAATTGTTGGGATCAGTAACAGTAATTCTTCCGACTTTGAATTGTTTTTCTTCTTCAACTTGTTCGTTGTGTTTCGCTATCAGATATTTGAAAAAATCCGGAATTGTTGTGTGTTTATCCCCTGTTTGAAAATCATAAGGGCGTTGAATGGAATCATTAAGAAAAGCAAGTTCCCCTTCACAAGAAACTTGCTTTTCATTATAGAAACCATTTTCATCCGTTAAGATTCTTCCACGGAAAACCAATTCATCATCTTGATAAACTTTGATGATTGATTTCATTTTCTGAAGTTTATCGAAATACGGATGTTCCGGATAAATCAAGAAACTGAAAGTTCCGGTTTTATTTAATTCCAATTCCAACTTTGGTGAAAACAATTTCAACGTTTCAAGCCGCGGATCATACATCAAATAATCATCGCAAAAGACTTTATACATTGATTAAAGCCCCCCTTCTTGATATTCAAAAGTAATATTTCCGTTTCCTGTTATTGTTAAAATGTTTTTTCCCGCCGTAAGAAATAATTCCGGGAATACGAATGTTCCGGTATTAGCTGTGAACACTTGATCATTGAATTCAATTGTCATTGGTGCGGAAGTTGTAACCGTTGGATTCACACGTTTCCGCAAATTCTGTAATACAATTTTCTTTGTTCCGTTAATCGAATGTTGAACCGCTGTTCTGTACATACGATATTTGAATGGATCACAATCACATTCAATTGAAAATTCAGCAATTGCACCACTTGCTTCCCAATCTGACATGGAAAGCCGCCCATAATAGTAAAAATCCGGATCATCATCAAGAATGATTTTCACTTTTTTACCATCCAAAAGATTTTGAACCAATGAATATTGTTCCAAGAATTCTTTGTGTGGGATTATGCTTGTGAAATTAAATGTGATTTTCCTGTTGTTGTAATTGATATCACCGAAATATTCAGTTAAATCCAAGTTTCCATCCGCACCCGGAATATCAATATAATTTGTTTTAGCTTTTGGTGTTTCAATTTTCTTTGAACCAAGAATAAGAAGAAGATCATTCCAAGAATGATAATTCCCAAATTGAACGCCTTTAATTTTCATTTTTTCACTCATTTGGAAATCCATTCTAAATTCCCCTTCCCCTTAACATTTTCAATCTTCCCAATCTTCTATCAACCTTTGGTAATATGAAACCAACTAATTCATCAGAATCGATGATTACATCCTTTTCCGCGTTTTCAAGAATTTCCGGGAAGAATTCGTTAAGAATTGAAATTAATGTTTCAACTTTACTCATAAGTGCATTATTACTTGAAGCAACAACAGCTTGCATGATTCCCGCAAGTGTGTTTGTTCCGGATAATACTTCATCCCCGGCTTCACCCGCACCCATGAATTCACCATCAGAATTCATTCCAAAGATTGTTGGTTTTCTGAAGATCATCGGATTATCCATCGCTTTCTTATACCAAGAAACGGAAATGGATGGTTTTGTTCCTTTTCCCCCAAGTCCAAATGGTGCTGAACCACCGGAAACATTGAAGTGTGGAAGCTTCATTCCGGAAAAGATTTTTCCGATGTGAAGCGGGAAGAATCCTTTGATCTTATTAACCGCACTTTGAACTTTGCTTTTCGCTGATTCCATTGCGGAAGAAATCTTTTGTTTTACGCTTTCAAAAGTTGCACCAACCGATGAAACAATACTTTTCAAAGAACTGAAAATGCTTGAAATTTTATTTTTCGCGGAAGAAATAACCGATGTGATGTTATTCCAAACACTTTGAACCGTTGCTTTCAAACTTTCAAAAGTTGCTGAAATTGAAGCTTTTGCGGAAGATATCTTTGCGGTTATACTGTTCCAAATGTTAATCCAAAAGTTTCTGAAAGCTGAACTTTTATTCCAAAGAATAACGAACGCCGCCACAAGTGCCGCAATTGCCGCAATTACTAAACCAATCGGATTCATTGACATTGCAAGATTTAAAAGCCTTTGTGCAATTGTCATTTCCTTCATGAATGATGTAACCTTTTGGATTACAAACATTGCAAGCATTGCCGCTTTATACGCGCCCAATCCAACAACAGCACCACCAATAACAGCCGCAAGAACTGTAACCGCTGTTTGGTGTTCATTCACCCATGTTGTTAACGCTTGAAATCCCGCGGATAAAAGATCAACCAAAGTTGATAATCTTTGCATTGCCGGAATCACAACGTTTTGAAGTAATGGTTCACCAATTTGTGCTTTGAATTGTCGCCATTTTTCGTTTAAATTTGCTTGAACATTCGCATATTGTCCGGCTTCCTTTGCGGCTTGTCCTGTCGCACCGGATTGTTCCATCATGTTCTTTGCATATTCCAAACGCGTTGCTTGTTTTGTGGCTTCATCAAGTGCCGCCCAATCTTTTGTTGATTCAACAATTCCTTGTTGAACCGCATATGCCGCCATTTGTGTATCATTTGCAAATAATCCAATGGCTTCACCACCTTCATAAGAACCATTTACAAATGAATTCAAGTGTGACATTGATTCATCAAGTGATTTATCCCAAAAAGCGGCGGCATCGGCGGCAATTGTCAATCCATCTGAAGCTAAATCTGTTGCATCATCGATATCATATCCAAGTCCTTTGAATTTCGCGGTCATGGAAGTCATATATGGCGTTAATCGCGTGTCAACCATTCCTGTTGCATCTGCAATTTTTCCCATTTTTTCGGAAGCTTCTTCCGAATAATCACCCATGATTTGTTCGAACGCTGAAACTTCTGCATCAACTTCAGCCGCAACATTTACAACTTCTTTTCCAAAAGCAACAATTCTATCGATTGCAAAAGCCGCCGCAATTGCTGTTCCGATCTTCTTAAATGCGGAACTCATTCTTCCTTCGGATTCTTCAGCAATTTGTGTTGTTTCATCTATTGCTTGATTGGCTTCTTCATTTTTTATTCCAATCGTACCGAATAATTTAAATAGTTCCATTTGTTACCCCTTTCCGGGAACAAAACTTGATAACAATTTTTTCGAATTTGAAATTGTTGTTTCAAGTTCTTCATCTGTCATTTCCTTTTGTGGTTCATCATTAAGCATTTCAAGAAATTGCGGATATGTTTTATCCCAAACCTTGTGTAACCATAATTCGTATTTTTCACGTTCGTTGTGCATTTCAACGAATTCCATCACGAATTCAGCAAAACCACCGTAAGAAATGTATTGATCTAACAAAACAAAGGGATTTGCGTATCGTGAAAATAGCAAATCCCAAAATCTTGTTTCGTTTACTTGAACAATCTTGAAACAACCCCAATAAAATCCGCAAATTCTTCTTTCTGAAAAACGCCGAAAACCATATTTGCGAAATCTGAAAGTGAAGCTTCACGAATATCTTTTTCTTTAAGTCCGGTAACATTTGCAAGAAATGCGTAAATTTCTTTTTCAGCTTCCGGAAGATTTGCGATTATCACCCCACCAACATCAAGCGCAATTGCTACGCCCACGGCGTTAACATCCCCTGTTTTGATCATTGTTCGAACGGCTTCAGATTCAAAACATTGCTTGAATTCCTTAACACCTATTTTCGAAATGATTCTTGCCATTGGAAAAATATCCGCGGCTTTTAATGTTCTGATTGTAAATTCCAAGATTATTCACTTCCCTTCTTTTGAAATTAATTTTTCAATTATCCTTTATTCACTCGGTGTTGGATAATAAATGTGCCACGGAAGAACATCTGCTTCCGGTGTCAGATCAGCGAAACATTCAAATGTGAACGCCGGAACAGCGGCTTCCTTATTCTTTCCTTCAAGTTCAAGCCCGCTTGTACAAAGTGCATAATCAAACACAATGATGATTGGTGTTCCTTCAATGGTTTTTCCAACATAGCCCATATTTTCAAGATAATCACCTTCATTGATTCTTGCACGGCTTGTAATTTCGTTATATCCCGGTGCTGTTTCGCTTGCGGCTTCATCACCGATCAATGCCATTTTCAGAATATCCGGTTTAAGTTCAATAGGATTGATTTCAAGTGTGGCTGTTTCACCAACCTTTACTGTTAATCCCTTCACCTTTACAAGCGCACCATCAACCGGAACATCATAAAATTCCGGTGCAATAGTAAGCTTTGAACCACCGGATGTGGCACAAATCAAAGATTCTTCAAAATTCCAAACACCATCCGCGCCGCCTGTTCCCGCTGTGAAAGTCAAACCCTTGTGGATTGTACCCGCACCAAGCATTACTGTTTTCGGCGTATTTTCGGTAATTCCGGAACTCTTGAATTCATCACCTTTTGCCATTTAATTCACGCTCCATTCTTTTACTAAAATGTTGATTTGAATTCTTTTTAATTCCGGATCATCAATCGGAATGTTCAAAGAATAATCATAAAAAATAGCGATTCCGTTTCCGTTTTCAAGAATCGCTATTCTTCCACCAACATTTGGAAATAACTGTTTAATTGTCTGTTTTGCCTGTTCAAGTGCTATCGCTGTTAACGATGTTCCTGTTAGCATCAAAGTTGTGTTTTGTTGTCCATCTTCCGTTGAAGTTGATTCTTCAGTATATTCACCAACGAAATATGGATCGGGAACAGGATCACTTGACCATTGCCCAAATTCATAATTTATTCCGGCGTTTTCAAGGATTTCCGAAATAAAACCCATTGCTTCAATTGTCATTTATCCCAATCCTTTCAACACTTTCTGTAATTGTTTTTCAACCTTGCCTTTGGAAGCTTCCCACGCATTGAATAAAGCCCTTGTGGGCGTTTTTCCGTGTGTTGTTACCCATCCAAGCTTCGGATGTTTATATTTCCACGGTGTTTTTCTTCCATCACCCTTCAATGCGTACATTCCTGTTCCGAATTCTTCCCAAATTGCGTTTTGTTCCGGGCTTCCGATTGTTACGGTCTTTGCACCTTCATCAATCTTGTAATCCCATGAACCCGCCAATTGTCCGGTGTCAACACGCGTTCTTCTTGAAGCTTGTGAAGCAACTTCACCACCAACTTCATGAAAAAAAGCGATGATGGATTTATCCAACGCCGCTTTCACTTTTGCCGAATTATCTATAAATTCAACTTCGCCACTCATTGAAGATCACCATTGAATTTCAAATAAATTTCCCAATGATAATTCATTTCCATCGGATTATCAATCACAAGAATATCGAATTTCTTTCCGTTTATGATCATCCGTGAATTATCAGATTTTATGTTGGATGGTAATTCCACATAATCCGCAAGAAAAATGTGTGTTGATTCTTGAACTTTTGTATCGAACGGAAGATTTTTCGAATCACCACTTTGATAATCAAGAAATCCATTTAATTCAATACTGTTCACCCAATTCGGAATTGATTCACCGATTGCGTTTTTCGTTTTACCGGATTTCACTTGAATGATTCCGGTTATATTTCCACCGAATTTTTTCATTTTCAAAACCTTGCTTTCTCATAAGCTTGCAAGAATGAAACATATTTCTTCGGAACACCTAATCTTGAATCAATATCGTATTCGGATGAATCTGTTTGATAACTAACTGAATGTCTTGAAAGATTTTCGCTTGAAACAGGGCTTTGCGATGTGTCACCACTATTTTGAAGTTCATTTTTCAACTTCCACTTCAGCATTTCAACAACGCCCATTTGAACATCCGGTGGATAATAAATCTTTGTAACAAGTACATCCGATTCATTGATGAAATCACTTGGATCAAGTGTTATATTTCCATCTTCATCAATGGATTCAATCACATAAACACCATCATTGAATTCTGATTCTGTGATTTGAACCGTTTCCCCGGCATTGAACACCGGGGAAATAACGGTTAAAAATCCATTGTTGATATTTCCGATTGAACGCCTGTTGCGCTGTTGAAAATTGTTGTTCGTGATATGTCGAATCATTGATTCAATCGCGGATAACATCGATTTGATTTGTTCATCGGTTTTATCCGTTTGAACAAATTCACGGAATTTATCAACTGTAATAATCATGGGGAATATTACCCCCTTTCATTAAGCCTTAAATTTTGCAATTACAACCTTTGCGGCATTAGTAAGTGCAACACCGTAATACTTTGCGGCTACGATTTCATGAACTTGCGTTCTTGGCTTCCAATCATGATCAACAGAAGTTTCCTTCTTCATGAAAATTGTAAGTGCCGGAAGTTCATCTTCGGTAAATTCGGTTTCTGCTGAATCCGGTTCAAGCTTGATAACAGGATTTACATAATACGGATTTGTAACCGCTTTTACCTTATCACCAACAGCAAGTGTATCAAGGCAACCCGGCTGAATTGTGGAAAGATGTTTCTTTGTTGCTTCTTCTGTTGTTTCATCAGAAACAATTGTGATTGTTCCGTTTGTGTTATCCTTTTCATAGGAAACAAGGAAAACCTTCTTGGATTTCTTAATCCATGAACCCGCGATCTTACCAATTGCACCATTAACAGCAACACCCGCTTCAAACTTATCAGCGGAAAGGAAATCCGGATCTTTCAGAAGTGTTGCTTCCTGTTTTGGATGGATGAAGCAAACCTTATCAATTCCATCTTCTTCATCTTCAAACTTGGTAATTGCGTCAACAAGTCCATCATAACCAATTACGGCTGTTCCATCACCAACAAGTGTTGTTGCTGTGTATGCCGCATCCATCAGATCATCATCAACCTTTCCAACAATAGACTTTGCAAGCTGTGTTTCAGCCTGTCCAACAGGATCACCAAGACCGGAATTAATTGCTTCCTGTGTGATTCCAACAGCCTTCATTGCCTTCTTGATTGTGAAAGTTGCTGTGCTTGCTGTCATAGTTGTAAGCGCAACTTCAGCACCTTCAGCAACATCTTCAGCATCACCAATATAATTCCAACTTGGAACGGTTTTTGTATCACCCGGAACACCAACAAGTGTGGTATCAACCTTTGCGTATGGTGTCATTTTTGCGAGTGCTTCAATCTTTGCGTTGATCATATCCCCCATTACTTGTGGATTGATCATATTTGACATAGTTGTAATAGCCATAATATTTTTCCTTTCTAATCGTTTTTACCATCCATTGCGGCGTGATATGCTTCCGGATTTTCATTGAAAATCTTCATTCTTTCCGCATATGGTTTTTTAAGAATACTTTCTTTTGTAAGCCCATCATTGTTATCACCATGATCAAGCTTGTGTTCTTCAATTTTCTTTGAAGATGAACTTTCAAATTGTGTTGGAAACTGCGTTTTAAGTCCGGAAAGAAGATCATCCCAACCCTTGATTTTTTCGTTATCATCAAGTTCAAGATTCTTTCCATCTTCCTTCAGCTTTGATTCAAGCTTGAAAGTCAGATAATCGATATCAACCGCTTTTTCTGAAAGAAGTGCAACTTTGATTGCGGATTTGATTTTCGTATCTTTAAGTTCCTGTTCAAGATTTGAAACTTTCGCTTCATAATCTTTGATTTTCTGCTGTGAAGCTTCATCATCTTTGCTTGCTTTTTTAAGCTGATCAATCAATTTGTTTGCTTCTTCAAGCTGTTTTGTTGAATTCTCATGATCGGTTTTCAGCTTTCCATAACGAACATCAAGATTTTCTTCACCCGCTGTGAAAATCTTATTTTCTTTCATTTCGGAAGTGATCTTTTCGATTACATCATCAGCAATTCCATTGTTCTTCAAAAGTTCTGTGAGATTCATAATTTCTTTTTCCTTTCTTTTACAATTTTTACGCGTTATGTCGCGGAAGAAATAAAATGAAATAGTGTTATTACGCCCACCACGGCGAATGGCTACGGATGAAAGAATCGAACTTTCACATAGGGAATCAAAATCCCTTGCGCTACCATTACGCTAATCCGCATTAAAAAAGCGCATATTTGCCATTTTAAACGGCAAAATACGCGCTGTTGAACAGTTAATCAATTTTCAATAGAAAAGCCCGCAAAATGTAAAATGCGGGCTTCTACGATGGTTTATTCTTCGATGTAGTATTCACAATCCGCACCGTTAAATAATACGGCTGTTGGTTTTCCGTTTGTCTTTGGCGGCTTTTCATAAACCGCACAAAATGATTTTGTTGTACCAACATCAATGGTTTTACCATCCAATTCAATTGTTGTGTGATCCCGGTGAATACACTTTTTACATTTGATTTCATTTCCATCCGGGAAAGTTCCGATTATCGGATCAAATTCACGTTTCTTTTTTTCATCCATCGGTGCAACTCCCCTTTCTCTTTATAATCAATTGATTATAACATTGCATTATGCCATTGTCAATGGCAATTAGTCCTTGTGGCGTGTCGCACCATTGTTGAATGTTTCTTCATCACCATATTTGAAATAATCCGGCTGTTCCACAACTTCCATTTTTACACGATAATAATTTCCATATCCCATTTCTTTTTTTATTTCCGTAATTCTGAACGTTGTTCCGCGCTGAAGAATCATTTCCGCTTCATGTCCTACACCATAATGTGAATGTCCCGGTGTATATAATTCCGCACCGCTTATTGTGTTACCAAAATATGATTGCGGTTCAGCATAGATTGCTTTTGTTCCGGATGGTGCATAGATTTCATACATAACATTACCGGAAAATCCTGTTCCCTTTGCAATTCCTGTTGAAGTAAATGCGTGATTTTGGAAAGATTGACCTTCAAGCAATTGTTGTAATGTGTCAATATCACCGCTTTCAAGTAATCTTTTCGCTTGATCAAATGAAATATTGCTTCCTTCAAGTAATCCCGCAAAACCACCAATATCCGAACCACGCGTTAATTTCATCGGTGTATCAAGTTCACATTTATCAATTGCTTTTGTTAAATCTGTAATCGCTTTGAAGTGATCAACAGTTCCGTTGGAATGTCCGAATTTTTTAAACTTTGATGGATTTGAACGCCACGCATCTTCATAACTCCATCTTGCTTTTCCAACTCCAACAAAATTTGATCTTGACCACCCATCATGATATCCGGAAAGCGGCTTGTTCAATGGATTTGAATTTTCGGTGTATTTCCATAATCCATACTTTTCCGAATCACTCAAATCTTTCCATTGTTTATCAAGCTTTGGGCGTAACATTGCATCAGCATCATCCGCGCTTGTATAAAATTTTACTTTGGCTTTTGCTTCCGGTGTATATGCACTTGGTGAAAATCCTTTTGCGGTTTTGGATGTTCCTGTTACCTTTGCCAAATCATTTTGAAGTTTATCAATCTTATTTTTCAGCTTTACATATTTTTCACTATATTGTTCACCAAGCTTTTCATATTCTTCCAAATCTTCAATGTACTGAAGATATTTATCAACTTTATCCGATTTCCATTTCGGAAAATCATCCGGATCAGATGTTAATTTAACAATTTCATCTTCATACCATTGTTTCTTTGCTTTAATTGAAGCTTTCTTTGTTTGATAATCCGAAAGATCAACATCTTCTTTCCAAATGCCGGAATAAGTTTTGTTTGGAATTTTGTTAAGCTTCTTTTGTGAATTATTGATATCTTTTTCAAGCTTTTTAACTTTTTCTTCAGCTTTCTTTGCGGCGGCTTCCGCGTTTTTAACCTTCAATTCATACGGATCAACCTTCAATGCGTTAAGTTGATTTTCAATTTCATCAGCTTTATCTTGAAGTTTCCAAAACTTCTTTTTATCTTTGGCTGTTCCGTTGGTTACGAAATCAATATCATCTTTGTATTTTCCTTTGATTGATTCCATTTCGGAATCATATTTTTCCCATTTTGTTTGAAGCTTCTTTATTTCATCCGCTTCAGCTTTTGCCGCCGCTTTAAGTGCCGCTGTTTTTTCTGCTTGTTCCTGTTGATATGCTAATTTCAAATCAAGTGTATCAACACCGTTCTTTGTTAGCTTTTCCCCAACTTCAAATTGATCATCTAATGCTTGTGTGTATTCTCCAAGATCATCAATACTTCCATTAATAAAAAAATCATCGAAATCTTTATATTTTCCGATGATTGCATCCTGTTGTTCTTGATAGATTTTCCATTGATCTTTTAAAGCTTGTAATTCAGCTTCAGAAATCTTCAAATACTTCTGTTTGAAATCTTCAAAATCTTTGGTTTTATCAAGTCCATAATACGCGGCGCGGTCTTTAAGTGTTTGAAGTTCATCATCATCCAACGCCCATTTTGCACGTTGTAAGCATCTGCAACGGCAATTGATAACGTTTCGCGCACTTCCACCAACACCCGGTGCGGGAAGCTTTTCACCCCAAACTTCAAAATCTTCATCCATTTCGCGGATTTGTCCATCAGCTTTTGCGTGTTCCGGGCGTGTTCGCCTGTCAAGCGTTGCATCCCATTGTTTGACAACATCAGCACCCGCATCAATGGCTTTCTGCATGGAATCAAGTTTTGCTTGATTTGTAATTCGGTGTCCTTCTGTTCGAACTATTCTTTCAGCAATATAAAAAGCACCACCACGGAAACGGCTATAATCACCAACCATTTCTTTAGTCATGCTTTGCGCGATTTGATAATAACTTTCCCCTTGTGCGATTCCCCTTGAAAGATTCCTTTGAAGATTATGTTTCAATTTTGTTGTTGATTCACCAAGCTTTGTATAAAGCGGCTTTGATAACTTCGAATCAACAGTTAAAGCGTTCACAACTTGCTTTTGATCAATCGGAAAAATAATCGGAATTCCTTGATCATGAATATCGTACATTGTACCAAGAAATCCATTTTCATAACATTCGGTTAAGTATTCCGAAACTGTTGTGAATTGCTTGCTTTCCAAATCATCCAATATGCCGCTTATTTGCGTTTTTAAGGCTTCTTGATACTGTACTTGATAAACAATACTTTGAAGATTTTCCGTATCTGTACGCGCCTTTAAAGCGGCTATATTATCATTGATTCCATCAAGGGCTTCTTTATATTGTTTTTTAAGTTTCTTCAGAACTTGCGCTTCCGCTTTCAGTTCCGCTTCCACCACTTGCTTCTGTTTCTTGTTCATCTGAACCCCTTAATTCATTTAAAGCGGCTTCAATTTCATCATCCTTATCCGGAAGATCATCTTTGATTTCATCCCAATCAAGATCAAGAACTTCAGAAATCATTTTCACAACACGTTCACTTCCAAGTGTGGCTTCCAATCCAAGAAGTGTGTTGATTCTTGTTTGTTCCGTTTGTGCATCTGTTTGTTCTATCTGTGCATTATCAAGCGCATTTGTCATGATTTCACGTTCAAAATCAAAATAAACATCCTTGCTTTGATAATCTGTTTCTTCCTGTTGATTGATTTCTTGAAGAACAACTTTCAAAATATGCCGCATGAATTGTTTCAGCCGCACTTCAAGCTTGTTACACTTCAGATCAAGAAGCGCATATCTTGATTTGATTACAATGTTTGTAATGTTTCCATCACCAAGTTGTGCCGAATTAAAGCCCATTCCAAACCGATAAATATTCTTTTCATCAAGATCAAGTTTTTCTTTTCTTGCTTGATACGGAATATCAACTGTTTTGAATTCAACATCACCACCGGAATCACCATTCACGCCAATGTGCTTCTTTGTTTTCACATTCTGCATAAGTTCTTCAAGATTATCACCTTGAAATCCCTTAACAACCACAAGATATTCGGAAGCATCTTCAAGATTATTTGATAATCCGCAACTCATAAGATCATAATCATCAATCAAACCTTTGATTGGATGTAATCCGGATAATTTCTTCCTGTTGTTGTCAAGTCTGAAGAACGGAATGAATCCAAGTGAATCATAATATGTGTTTTCATCGTTTTCGCGCTTGTAAAGAATATGTGGGCGCGGATTTGGGCGTTCATCCGTTGACGGTTCATCAAGAATTTCACCTTCTTTTGTGGAATAGAAAAAATATGTGGCTTCATCATCCCACACTTGAATTCTTTCAACCTTTGTACGGTCTTTTCCGATTCTTTCAATGAAGTGATAAATCACATAATCTTTTCCATCTGAAGTGTATTTTCCATCAACTTCAACAACACCAAGTGAATCAGCCCATTCAAAAGCAATTTGATCATCGCGGTTTTTATATGCGTACATATAATCAAAACCCTTTGAAACTGTTCCGGTTATAAGTTCATACAATTCCGCAAGAAAATCTTCATTGTAGTTGAATCTTTCATCCATAATGGATTGAAGTTCCGGATCATCTGATTTCACGAATCCATTCTTCCCGGAAAGCATATATTGAACTTCTTGATCAACAAGTTCAGTAAAAAACGGATGGGAAATTTTGATGTTCGAACGTGTTTCATCTTCCACCAAATTACCATCCGCGTTGTAATAATAAAGCTTGTAATTAAGAATATCGTGCTTTCCTTCATAATATTCCAAGCCCTTCCGGGCTTGCCGCTTCTTTTCGGAAGCGGCATCTTCCCGGATAAATTCTAATATTTCTTGTTTCGTAAGCATTTCTTCACCTACTTGTTTTTATATCTCTATATCCCTGTCCGAACCATATCCACCAATTCTAACAGTATGAAGAATTCGATTTGTATAATCAACATAAACCAAATCGCATAAAACGTGTTGTGAACCGTAATATCCCGAACCATTATTGCTTCCGGCGTTTATGCTTCCCACGATTGAAATGTTTTCGTTGTTGTAATTGAAAACAGTATTGAAATCCCTGTGAGAATGTCCAACAATTGCGAATTCCACTTTTCCGGTGTTGTTTGAGAAATCATATGTTATTCCATCATATGTATATGTGGTTCTTGCGTTATAGGAACAAGCAATTTCCAATATCTTCTGTGAAAACGGTTGAATATTTTCGTTTTGATAAAACCAAATGTGCATGGTTAAAGCGATATGTTTTGAATTATCAGATGATAATTCTTGTGCAAACCATTTTATTTGATTTGATAGATAATTATCATATTCCGTTAACCCTTGATTTTCTGTTCCGGTATCGAAAACATAAAACTTTGTATTATTACCATTAAAAGTATAATAACAATGTTCTTTATCTCTAAACCACAAATCTTTCAAACATTGTTCCGTGAACCTTGAAGTGAATGATTCACTTTCCGGTGTTGCTTTTCCTTGATAATTTGTATCGTGATTTCCAACAACGTTGTAAAACGGTGAAAGTTGTGCTTTGCAAATTTCATTTGCCCTACTCAATTTGAATAATTCTTCACTTGGTATTCCACCATCATTCCAATCACCACCACACAAAGTAAAACTAACCGGATTGGATTCCATAATGTACTTTAATTCTTCAATATATTTATCAAAGAATTTACATCCAAGTGTTCTATCTTCAAGATTTTCCGTATAGTTTCCATACATTGTATGTGGATCAGTAAAGAACAGAAAGTTTTCAAAATCAGTTGGTGCTTCTTCCCCTTGAACAAGCCAATCACCATACATGAAAGAAGCATAAATCTGCATTTTGTCAAAGAAAGATGGTGTAAATCCAACTTTGCTTTCTAACGTTTCAATTTTTTTCCTGTTGATTGTATTAATTAAACTTCCTGTTGGATTTGACCATCCACAAGCAATTAACACAACATCAGAATTTGTTAATTTTGAAAAATCGCTAATGTGTAAAGCGTTATCAGTAAAACGATAATAAAGTGCATTGTAATACGGAACATTAATAACAATGTGATCATCCACAATTGAAGTTCTATTTGGTAACATCGTATTAATTGTTTCTTGACTAAAAGAAATTATTGGTGTGGAATCTGATTTTAATATATTAAAATCACTATAAAGTAAAACATTAATACTACCATTTGTACTTTTTTCCCACTTTATGTTTCCATCTTGACCGATATACAATTCAGCAATTCGCGGTTCAATGTTTTTTAACAAATAGTCATTTATATTTGATTTAAGAGTTACGGACACATTTACTTCACTTGGATGTATTCTTGTTGATTCCGCGTATGTTGCACCATTTGCCGCAAGAACAATAATATAACAATCGTTTTCAATAGGAATTGCACTTTCGTTATTCTTCCATTCACCGTTGATATTGCGAACGTTAGTTGGTGTAATTTGTGAACTTGTATCAAATGCCATAACTTGATAATATTGATCGGTTGAATTGATAACAAGCAATTGATTCTTTTTAGCATAAAAACTTTTACTTCTGCATCTTATGTTTGATTCATGGAAACCATCCGATTCAAGTGATCCTTGTTCCCAAAGATTATATGTTGTTTCTTCTTCTTCTTCCACAAACGGAATAATCGGATCAATATATTCTGTTGGATAACATCCTTCTTCAAGTTGAATATCTGTTAACACAACACCATTAGTAATTCCAATATTACAATTTTCAACCAAGATCGAAATAGTGTACCACTTGGTTAAACTTAACTGTGTGTAATACTTAAAGAAAGCAACATTCTTTGAACTTCCGTTGTGTTTTATTATGAAGTAACTTATTTCTTTAGTAATATAAAAACTTCTGTACAATAACGTATTTGCTTGTGTTGCTGTTCCTATATCAAGCTTACTTGTTGTGTTATCAGCATAATGAATTTCAATTTGTAATCTACAATCCGATCGAGAATCTGTTGCTTTGTTTGTGATTTTATTATCCGATGTTAATGTAGCATCATTACTAATCAATTGAAATTCATCTGAATCAATATTAACGATGTTTCTGCTTTTCATCGTAATATCTGAAAACTTTTGATTTAGCTTTGATATGTTATTTTGTGCTTCAGAGAACTCATTATTTCCAAATACAACATCAACATCGAAAACCGTAGTGTTTCCAATCCACGATCTCATATAAGCAATGTCGAACGGTGCAACAAACACAAGACTTCCACCGTTTTCACGAACAGTATTAATATATTGTTCCGTTGAATTCGAATCTTGAACATTCAATGTTATTGAAGCGGGTGCATTGTTTGTAACTTTTACTGTTGTTCCTGTTGGAATAATTCTTTGTGTAGCCCATTTATATGAATTATTCGCTTGAACAGTTGCAACTTTTGAAAACTTAATTTCATTTAATTTAATCGCTGTTGGATATAAATCACTTTTTACATTTCCAAATTGCGTTCGAATTGAAGTTCCCAATGTCGGATATGTAGTATTATCATCACCAACACGCGCATCAACAACTTCATCATCTTCAACGTGTCCGATCTTTACACCATCGATTCTTGTAATACTCGGAATTGATTCATTAACACCCCCTGTTGGTTTTGTATATGTATCATATCCATATATAAGCATTGAATTTGCTTTAGTAATTTTTGCTTTATTACCAACAATATCAAGCGCACCTTCCCAAAACTCAATGTTATCCGTTGAACCGGAATCAAGCATATTTTGCCCTTGAATCTGTATGCCTGTTAAAGAATTAACCGGGCGACGAATAAACTTATAATCAAGTTGACTAACATAAATATCAATAAAATCATAATTAGAAACATTATCAGATAAAGTTACTTCTTGATTATAATTCGATAATGTTCCTGTCCAAAGTGTTGTGACACTTGCGTTTTGTTGCGAATCGATCATGTTGTCAATTCTTCCTGTTTGTGTTGCAATATTACTTGCGTTTGTTGAAGATTGATTTTCAACAACAATTAATCTTTGTTCAAAATCAACCACTTGTGAAACATAATCAAGAATCTGATTATAAATATCCGGCGTTGGTTCACCCGGATCAAATGCTTCAGTAATCGCACCTTGAAGAATCTTGTAAAATGCAAGTTCACTTGTTTTGGTAACGCCATCTTTAACGCCCATAACACCCAACCACATTTTTCCATCTGTTGCGGTTACTTCATACGGAACATCTGCAACGCCTGTTGCACTTACCAAACTTGTATATGCTTTATCATCACGATAAAAACAGGCAACACAAGCGAATCCCGCCCAATCACTTGAAAAATCAAATTCAACTTGGTTTTCTTCAACACCACCGGAAGCGATAACAGGCATATTTGTTAATGCAATTTGTTGATCATCAACTTTTATTTTTATTACGCTCATTTACTTCACCTTTTTCAAATACGTTTCTTTGCTATCTTTAATGCAAATCCAACCTTCATACTTTTCGGAATATAACCACGAATTCTTTATCTTGTTTGCGGTTACAACTGTTCCTTTCTTGATCACGCGTAACACCTTTGATTTTGTTGTGTTTGCGCTTCGAACGTTCATATTGAACATACACTTGTATTTAACTTCATTGCTTTTATCCACAAGCATTTTGTTCACTTCATTCTGAACATCCTTATAGTTATATCCCGCGGCTTCAAGCTTCTTTTTTCTTTCATCACCGTTTCCCCATTTACCCGCAATTACTTCTTTTGCGATTTCTGCGTTTGATTTCTTCTTTGTTGCGGGCTTCTTTGGTTCATCCTTTGTTAATGCTTTTGCAACAGCGGCATAATCCGGTGAAATGTAACCGCGGATATATCTTCCGTTCACCTTGATTTCACGATATCCAACCGAACCATGATGATTGAATTCAAGAACCTTGATTGTTGAACCGTTAACTTCAACACATAATCCAACGTGATCCGGATTTCCGGTGTTGTTTCCCCTTCCGGAATCATCCCAATCATAAAGAATCCATTCACAAAACTTCGGCTTGTGCGCATCGTTTTCAATCCAAATACCAAGCTTCTTTGCTTTTGTGATCATCATCGGACAACCCGCCGAAAGCGGAAAATATTTCTTTGCAACAGCTTTTCCGAAAGCTTGAATTGTTGCGGCTGAAAGTCCACCCGCACACCACGGATCAGAACGCTTTAATGTGTAACCATCCGGCTTTACGCTATTGAATATTGAAACAAGTTCAACATGATTACTTGAATACTGATTACTTCCAACATAAGATTTTGCGATTCTGTATAATTTGTTTCTTGCTTCTGCTTCTGTCATTTGATCATCTTTCCTTTACATCAACTATTTCATCATCTGTGAAATACACACAAAAGTGTTTCAATCTAATCAATCCTGTTGTAACTGCATAACAATATCCATAAGCCCATTCACCAATGAAGTTAATCACACCCGGCGTTGGAAACTTATGATGTTTGAAATATTCTTTTATCTTCTTCTTGTTTTGCTCATGTTCAATCAATATAACCACCTATTTCCAACAATATAATCTTCCAAGCCGTAACGCATCGCATCCATCAAGTGATTGAAATCATCGATTGGAACATTCAATGCTTTTCCGAACTTGTCCTTACTCCATGTGTAATTGGATATTTCAGTTAAGAAGTTGTTGCATCTTGGATGAATTATTATTTCCAAATCTTGAATCCATTGGATTCCGTTCTTTATGCTGTCTTTACCTTTCTTTGCACCTTTGATATGCAAACCAAGTGATGAAAGTTCATCAATTGATTTTGGTTCAGCGGAATCAGCCGTGATCCGTTCTTTGGAATATCCCATTGAAGTTATCTTTTCAAATATCTTTCTGTTGGATAATCCCTTTTCATAAAATTCATCCCACACATAAAGCTTCTTGTTTTCAATATCCAAGAAACCAATGAAAAAAGCGGATGGATCATTCGTATAACCGAAATCCAAACCGCTTACAGTTTTTATATTATCCCTAATAACATAATTGCGTGATTCTTTTTCGAATTCACTTAATTCTTTGTATTCTTTCTTTGTGATTAATTCAAAAGATTCTTCACGCCAATTTTCATAGATCAATCCATCAACGATTCCCCATCCACCTAATCCGGCAACAGCATATCTTCTTGGATTGTTCTTCTTCATGGCTTCAAACACCTTTAAATCAGCCGTATCAAGCCATTCGTTACATTTGTAATTCGTTGTTAATGCAAGTATATTTCCATCTTCAGAAAGCGGATTTTGCCGTTCTTTGTATATCGGATTCCCTTCCGTATCAAGTCCAACAATATCATCAAAAAATCTGTGCTTTATCCAATGGCGTTCATTCCACGGATTGAATGTGAATGTTATCTGTTTGAATAGATCACCCGGAACATTACCACGGATTGATTCATCAAGCATATCAAAATCTTCTTCTTTCATGATTTCATACGCTTCTTCAATCCACATCCAACACAACACGCCTGTTTCAACTGTGATTGATGTTACCTTCATTGGATCATCAAGCCCGCGGAAATAAATCTTTTGTCCTGTTGGTTTATAAGTTATTTCAAGCGGATTTTCTTTACAGTAAAACCATTCATCAACACCCAATCTGTTAATAGCCCATTTCAATTCGGTGTAACAGGAATCTTTTAATGATCTGTATGATTTACGGATCACCAAAAGATTTGCTTCCTTCCACTTCATGATCCCCCAAATATACCAAAGGGCTGTTGTTTTGCTTTTCTTGCTTGCTCTTGAACCTTTAACAACACGATATCTTCCGCGATAATTCCAATAAGAAGCATATCCACGCCCAACAACATCCGGAAGATTTATGTTTTGATAATTAACATTCAATCCGAACACCCCGCTTCCGTGAAAGCCCGGTGAATCTTTGGATATTGTGAAGCGAACCAATCAACGGATGTTTCATCGTGTCCGAATTCCGGATGAAACCAATCCGCACCCAATCCGGATTCAAATAAAAAAGCATGAATTATTTCATGCCGTTTCACTTGCTTTTGATATGGTTCAAAGTTTCCGATTTCGGAATCCGATTTGATCACAACGATTTTCTTTGTTGTGCTGTCACAATATCCATCACACTTCAGAAGATTGGAATCTTGATTGCGTTCTTTCTCAAATAATTCATATTTTGTTCCAAGCACGTTAATCTTCAAGATCATTTTCCCCGCTGATTATTGGAATCGAAACGTTCAAGTTTACATTTTCTGCAACACCTTGCATCTTTGCAAGCTGTGTGATTGCCTTGATTGCATCAGCCGCACCAACTTTTTTCTTTACAACAACGCCTTTAGCTGTTGCAACTTCTTCAATCGTTTCCATTCTTCCGATTGCTGAAAGTCTTTCTTGCATTTCCGATATTTCCATGATTGCGGGCTTTTCAACTTCACTTCTTAATTCACGGATTCTTTCTTGTACGTTAGCCCTTTTTAGCAAGCGACTTGCACAAGCGATTGCCGAACCTTCCGTGTTTGATCTATATCCCGCCAATCTGTACGCTTCAACTGCATTTCCGGTTTTGGCGTAATGCAAACAAAACGCTTCCTGTTTCTTATTCGTTAAATTCATTACACCATCACCCCTTTCACACAAAAGAAAAGCCGCAACATAAGATGGTCTGTTGCGGCTTTCTTGTAATGAATCGTTAATCGAAAAAGAAAGAACTTCATTTCTTTTTCGATTATATAATAATACTTTAGTATTATTAAATCAATGTATATTCATGTCAAATCGTGTAAATACTTTTTCAAATTCAATCAATGCTTTACCGTGTTTATTATCGATTGTTTGCCGTGTGTAATTCATCGCATCTGCTATTTCATGCCATTCTTGAAACATGATATAACGCCGCATCAGAATTTCAACATATTCATCGGTTTCAATTGTGTTTATGATCTTGATTGTTTGAATCTTAATTTTCAAAAGTTCATTGATATCTTCAACTAATTCATTTTTCAGATCAATTATTTCTGAAATCACTTCTGCGTTTTTATCCGTGTTCAAACTTGTTTGGATATCAACTTCTTTCATGTGCGTTGTGCATTGTTCAAGCATATCGTACAAACTTTGAATTTCAAGCTTCTTATTTTGTACTCTTTTGTCAATCTGTTTGATCCTATTCAAATACTTTTTCGCGTTCAAAACAACATCCTTCCTTTCTGTTCAAGATGAATTCAATCAAAATCGTTGAAATTTCAACGTTTCTGAAGTGCTGTTCAAGATACCTTGAACATCTTGAACACATCTTGAACAGCTAAAACCCTTGATTTTTCAACGTTTCCTTTGCCTGTTCAAGATGTTCATGAACAATTTATATATTTTTTATATTTTTATATATACTTACTATTTGTTTATATTTTTAAAATTTACTTAAAAATGATTTTGTGCGTGAACATCTTGAACAGCACCCCAACCCATTGAAATTTCAATGAAATTTTGTGTTCAACATCTGTTCAACTTGTTCAAGTGAACGCAATTTTTTACAATTTCTTTGCCTACAACGGTGCGTGTGCATTAATCCGGCTGTTAAAAATCGATTACGCCATGCACAATACGCAACCGGATAATGCGTAAAATTTCCATCGATCAATTCAAATTCATCGTTGAAATAATCACCGGGCTTCAGAAACTTTTTACGTTTTTTTCTGCGTTTCCTTTGCGCTTTGATATTTCCTTTGTGTTTTCTCATTTAACTTTTTTCACCAACTTTTTAACTTTTTCGAACAAAATTTAACTTTTTAAAACTTTTAAAAAATCATTTTTAACTTTTTAAAAAGTTATTATTTACGTTTACTAACCAAATCAATTAGTATGGCAAGCAAAGCTATTTCAATTTCTATAAGATATAAATGGTGTTCTATGCTCATATATTCACCTCATTTGAAAGTCTAATTTAACATTCTGTGATGATTTGCGAATACGGAAGCGATTCAATCCATTTACAGAATTCACGCCATTCATCAAGCTTGTGTTCCTTCCGGGCGTGATACATATTTTTAAGAACCGCATAATTCAAAACCACCGTGCGTTTCTGATTATATGAACTTGGAAGAAGCTGAATCATTTGCCACCACCATTTCTTATCTTTCGTTTCTAAATATTTTTGTCTACAAGCGTTTAAAATATCTCTCAATATTTCTAATCCACTTAATGGAGAAAAAACGTAACCTTCTACATCATAAAATTCCGGTGTCATTTCTTCATCCGATTCTTTGAATAAGTGTTCACAACTAAAATCATCAAGTGTGAATTCTTTTGAATGAATCTTGTGCATTGTTGAACAGGAATTTGCAACTGTTCCAACTTTGTATGTATCGAATTCCTTCCACCAATAAAGCGGCGCGTTTATATCAAGTGAAACATTGATCATTCTTAAAAACTTCCCATGATCATTTCCGGCTTTGGAAAGCTTCTTCATCAATTCCAAATCTTTTTTACCAATATAATCATTAATTCCAACATAACCATTAAATAACGAATCCGATTGTTTCCATGAATTCATCGGATTACGCATCCCACGAATCGCGGCTTCAAATCCGGTAACAAGTGCATTTGATATTTCAATCATTAGTGTTCCCCCTTCACAATTACGTTTCCAATTGTCCAAACTTTTTCATCTTCATCGAAATACTTGATTTCTTTGGTTTCCATCTTTTCAGCCCTTTCAATGAACCCACCAAGCGCAACCATTTCATCAAAATCACAATCATTGCTTGCAATTCTTCTTGCGCGATAATTTTTCAAATCTTCAAGATTGATCACAATCATTTTTCTTCTTCCTTTCCCTTGAACGCCGCATTGCTTCACGCGCTTTTTTTCTGTACAAATCCGGAAAGTTTTCCATCATGAATTTATATCTTTCTTTGTTCGTTTGTTTTGTTCTTGCTTTTTTACATTCTTCCGAACCGCAAGTTTTCTGATAATCATTTCTTGGAATGAATTCTTTTCCGCAAATAATACATTTCTTCTTGTGAAGCATCGTTTTTACATCTTCTTCAGAAAGTTCAATTCCAAGAAGATTTCCTTTCGAATCGTAATAAACACCATCCATTGTGTTCACCTACTTCCAACCACAATCAACACTTTTACAAGCTTCACAATCACCGAAACTTGCACCCATGCAACCTTTGCATCTTTCAGCTTGTTTCTTTGTTTCCTGTTTGTATATCCATTTCAGAATGTGGAATATAACTTTCAGCATCCCAACAAGCAAACGATCTTGCCATAAATCACGCGGATCATCTTCTAAATCACAAATTCTTGTTTCTATATAATCCGCATCTTCTGAATACCACGGTTTCATTCAATACCCCCTTTTGAAATTAACTTTTCAAGATACCATTGCGCTTTTTTCAAATCTTCCAAGCCGTTTTTCCGTTTGCATCTGTAAAGATATTTGAACGTATTACATAAACAGAAATTCTTCACGGCTTCTGTTCCAAACACTTCTTCCATCACATCAAAACATTCAAATTTTCCTGTTTCGTAATGATCCGGATGATTCACAACATCTTTCTTTTTAAATTCTGTTGCAACTTCATAACACGGAAATTCATTATCCGGTGTTTTCCTTTCATTGCATGAAAAACACGGTTCTTCCCAATGAAGTAAATAATCGTTATATCTGCAAGTTGTACAATCTTTCTTAATCAATTTGTTACCCCCTTCACATAAACACCCATCAATTCACCATCAATTCGGATTCTTTTAACATCCAAATCCAAGCGGCGTTTCAATTCTTTTGAAAAGTTGGATAATGTCATTTCAGAAAAACCATTTTCAACACAAAACATTCTGTATCTTCTGTGAATGATCTTTGTGGGCTGATTCACGATATCTTCAAGCGTGTTTTCTTCAAGAAAAAGAAGAATCGGATTGTTTTGGATTTCATAATCCTTGATTTCTTTTTCAACCTTCTTGGAACGTGAAAACTCTTTGTTTTCAAGCACCCTTTTCAAACCTTCGATTCCAAGCCTACAAAGATATTCCATAACTTCTTCATCGCGTAATTTCCAAATGATATAAGGATCATAATCCGGATCACTTTTGGAAAATTTTGCATTGAACGGAATGATTACCAAACGCCGTAAAACCGCGCCTGTTTTATCTTTCATTCTTGGAATATCATTTGCGGAAAACAGAAGTTTCACATATGGCTTCATGAAATAGATATTCGGATCATTCTTGATTTCCGCTTTCACTTCATTCCCGGAAACGATTTTCTTGAACATTGCAACGGATTTTCCTTGAAGAAATTCATCTGAAATATCATCACCGATGTTCGCAAGCCTGTTTCCCATCGTTGCGATTGAAAAACGTTCATCAAGTTCACCGATATCAAGTGAAGAACAATTTGATTCACCAAGCACATTACGCACCATTTCCAAGAATGTTGATTTTCCGTTTGATTTTTCCCCTGTCAGAATGAACGCTTTGGAAAGTTCATTTGCACGGAAGAAACAATACCCAATACATTCTTCCAACAGCTTCCGGATTTGCTTATCGTTGCAAGCAAGCTTATTTAATGTCTTATCCCCTAATTCGCTATAAGCGCGTTTATCGTACTTGTGCGGGATTTTATTTGTTAATATGATATTCGGATTGAATTCCATTATTTCCCCGCTTAAAATGTCAAATATGCCATTCTCAAAGGCAATGTAATTAACATCTTCCACCCGCACTTCCGGAACAACGATATCCAAGTATTTAAGAACTTCATTTCTTTGTGTGGCTTTCAACATTGGAAGATGTTTGATCATGTTCTGTTCGATTTCTCTTGAACCGGGAACATAAACACCATCTTTGTAAATGTGAAGTTGTCCATTAATCCTTCGAATGTGATCATTGTTCATTAAGAACGTTGCAAACGCATCATGAAGAAACTTCCCTTTTCTGAAAAATGTTTCAGCCGGAAAAGCTTCATCGCGCGTTATTGTGTCAATTTCATCTTGTGATAATGGTTCTTTGAAAATCCAAGAATTGATTATTTCAAGTGTTTCGCGGGATTCTTCTTTGGTAAAACCCGCACTTGTTAATGTAAGAATGTAAGAAAATAATGTGTTGTTTCTTCCATCACCTTCTTCAAGTTCGAAAAAATTGATGTTGGATTTAACAGGATGAAGCCATTTCGGAAGTTTACAAACATCCCCTTCTTCTTCCCATTCAATAAATCTTTCTTCACCATCAAATTTTAAAATTTCATAAGAATTGTGATCACCGATCTTTATATCCGCGGTTAATCCACAAGCCAATTGAACGTGTGTACCGCACTTATTAACGCCGGAATTCTGAAAAACGAAATGTTTTCCGCGTGTTGTCTGATATACGCGGCAATTGATTTGATTTGCTTCCACAATCTGCATTAATATTTCAGCTTGTGCGGAATCATCAACATCAATCAAAATTATTCCATCAGCAAGAATTCCGGCATATTCTTTAAGCTTCTGAACATCTTTCAAAGATTTCAATGGTGCATTTTTAAACTTGTCCATTGATTTCTTATTCTTTGTTCTTATGTAACCTTTGAATAATTCCATGTTTATATAACCCCAAAATCTTTTAATCTTTTGTTTGCCGTGTCTATGTACCATTGATAATCAAGCTTTCGCGGCACTTTTCGCGTGTTCACATCATCATTGATTAGAAAACACGATTCCGGTGTTCCTTCCATCTTTGCAAATCTTCCGGTTTCGGCGTGAAGCTTTCGCAAACCACCATCCGATTTATCCAAGCTTGCGAAACACCGAACGGTTTTTTCATTAAGTTTCTTGTTTCCGTGTTCAATGTATTCATATTTGTTGGATATCTTTTTCACCATCTGAAATTCTTTCAGATCATCACAACTTGAAATTGTCTTTTCAACCGGAACACCCTTCACCATGAAATCAACAACGGCTTTGTTCACGATTGCCAAATCATAATCAAGCGCGGAAAGCTTTTTCACATAAGCACCTTTGGATTTGTATTTTCCATCCGGATCAACAATCACATAATTGTTCACATCCTTTTGGAACACCTTCACATATTCATCGAATTCAAGCTTCAATCCGGTGCGCTGTTCCCATTCATGCGCGATATCATCCACAAGTGAATAAAATTCATCTTCATCGTTTCCATCCGGCATTTTTACAAGAACACCATCTGTATTGGATTGAATGATTTCACAATATGGTTCAAGATGTTCGATCAAATCCAACAGCAACAATTGACCATAAACACAAACATTGTTTGCCTGTCGCGGATCATAAAGCGGATTATTTTTATCTTTCATCGCACCATATGTTCCGTTAATTACGATTTTCAACGGTGCTTGTAATGGATTCTTTTCCGCTTTGTATTTCAAGCGTGTTGCAACAATTTCATTGAACTTTTCCGGATTACATGAACGTGAATGAAGATTGTAATTGATCATCAAATTCGGATAAAGTGAAGCAACATCCATGTTGATAAAATATCCTTCAGCAAAATATTTTTCCCTTGCACCATGTACACCACCCCATCCGAAAACGTGTGGAACATCTGCAACAATCGTTTTTAATTGTGTCTTTCGTAAAACCTTCTTCCCGCTTTTACCCTGTTCCCAATGCTCATAATTTCGGTTTTCCGGGGATTTATACCAATCAACGATATGTTTATACTTCTTGATTCTTAACGAACTTGGAAACGAAATATCGAATTCATCATGATATTTGTGTTTTGAAGCTTCCAAGATTTCCGCGGATAACTGAACTTTGGTTTTGTTGATTGCTGAAATCGGAAGATCAAACATTTTGATCAAACCCATTTGTGCTTCAAAATCCGAAATCCTTTCAAGAAAAACTTCCATCGTTTGTTCAACATCATGGCGGCAATAATAAACCATATCTTCAATTTCAGAATCGGTTAATTTGCGGTCAATATCGAATGGAACGGAAGTTTCACGGATTGAATTTCCCATAAATCCTTCAAACACTTTCAATCCGCGGTCAATGTTCCCCATCACATCATAATTGTTCAACGGAAACGCCCTTAAAACGTGCGAAAACGCCCATCCGGGCTTATCTTTTACGATTATCCATTCATTCATTTCATAAGCATCAAAACCCGCTAAAATCGCTTTTAAAATCCATTGATCATAATGGCGTGAATTGAACCCAACCCAAATATCTTCTTTATGTTTTGAATAGTAATATTCAAGTTCTGCTTCACTATTAACCACAACTGTTTCAAGTTCTGCTTCCGTATCAATAAGCACAACCAACCAATCGTATTTGGTAACTTCGAAATCGTAAAAAGTCATTTTCCACCCATTTCATCAAGTATTCTGCAAACCAACATCATCATTTTTCTTTTTTCACATTCGTTTTCAGCTAATCCATCAATTATTGGAAGAAGATTAACCGGATCAAGAATGTTCAAAATGCGTTTCATTGTTCTTGCTTTTCCAATGTTGAAAATTGAAATGATCATTGAAGCAACACACATTGAAAAAATAACTATATCCATTGTGTTCATTCTTTCTTCATCCTTTCCATTGTTCTATCAAGCTTGAAATTTATGTGTTTATCAATCTGTTTTGTTGAAACAGGAAGTATTAATTTAAGTTGTTCAACCATGATGATTACATCAATCATTTCATCGAAAATGTTGTTCAAGCTTCCTTTCTTATTCAGATATTTCAGAAGTTCACATTGAAGTTCTGCAAGTTCTTCACAACATTTCTGCATTTGGTGCTTGCTTCCGTAATGCTTCAAAATTTCCGCTATTTTTTCCGATTGTTCGAAATCCATGTAATTCCCCCTTTCTCAAAATTTTCCGGGCGTAAAATGGAAATTACGCCCGGACACACCATTTAAAATGGCGTTTTGGAGAAGAAAAAATGAAGTTTTATT